>Ga0307509_10004440_pt1 | contig 20235 bp, 16 predicted proteins | sample 10_EM_MG_FD_202245 | JGI IMG/M metagenome (GOLD analysis project Ga0307509, IMG submission 202245) | Populus trichocarpa ectomycorrhiza microbial communities from riparian zone in the Pacific Northwest, United States - 10_EM | ecosystem: Host-associated > Plants > Roots > Unclassified | place... | reverse complement strand
TTTTTTTCTTTCTTGGGAAACCCCACAGAAGTTGGTATCCAATATATTAATGTGCCAAAATGGAGCGAAAGAGAACGCTTACCATGAACTGGGATGCCCTGGGCGATCATGATCATGATGACGATGACCGTTTCTTTGAAACCTACGACCGCCTCTCCTCCGTTGTTCCTATCGACTTGAATTCTTCTGGTTCCGATGAAGACGATGACTTTGATGACACTCGTATGTCATTTGCCTCCGCCATTTCTTCCCTCTCCACTTCTGAATTCCGGAACTATGCAGCTGCCGCTGCTACCTTGTCCCCCAAGTACTCTGCTTCCGTGTCCCCAGATTATGATATCTGGATGGCAGCCCCTGGATCCATTACAGAACGTCGGAAGCGTCTCCTTCAAGGCATGGGTTTGAATAGCAATAAAGAGCTTCTTAAAATGGCAAGTAAAGGCTTGATGCGTGATGTTACCAATAAAAATATTGTTGTCATAGACGGTGACAATTCTACTATTGATCATGATCACATTGGAGACTCCAAACAGGAGGCTTCCCCCTCACTACCGCTACCGGCCGTTCTACTTGTGCGTTCAAGGTCTGACGGTGATATAGAATCATTTTCTGTTGACAGGAAAAGAAAAGAAGAATTACTTGGGTTGATCTCAAAGCAACGACTTACAAGAACGTCGTCAATGATAATTGTGTCTCATGGTCGAATATTTCCATCTCAGGATTCAAACAGACTCTCACCCAAGGATGCACGAAGAGAACGCCCAGTTGCCCACAGCAGTGCACTAACTTCAATAATATCAAATAGCCGGTTTGGGGCGTTTTTCTTGATAAAGAATTTGGATACTGGAAAAGAATTTATTGTTAACGAGTATGATCAGGATGGGATGTGGAATAGGCTCAGTGATCTACAAACAGGAAAGCAATTGACGATGGAGGAATTCGAAAAGTGCGTTGGCCATTCACCGGTTGTCAAGGAGCTGATGCGGAGAGAAAATGTTTCTAGATTGAACGTTACTGATGAGGGAAATGATCGCAAAATTAGTGCTAATTCATACCTTTCTAAGAGTTTGAGAATGAGCAAAAGAAGGGGGGCGGCTCTTTTGAAAAACATAAAAGGGGTGGCTTATTCTATGTCTATGAGCGGATCGTCAAGAATTCAGGATCCAAAACAGGAGCCAAAATTGAGCAAAAACTCTGCCTCATCTGGATGGATAAAGGTTAGGCAGACAGGGAAATCGTACAAGGAGCTAAGTGCTTTGCATCTGTGTCAAGAGATTCAGGCTCACCAAGGATCAATTTGGACTATTAGGTTCAGTTCAGATGCTCGATTTCTTGCAAGTGGGGGTGAAGATAGGATTATTCATATTTGGGAAGTGCAAGAATGTGAAGTTATGTCATTGCATGATGGAAATCTTACCCCACTTCATCCATCATTATGTAGCTCAACTCCAAGCCTAGGAGAGGTCACACCAATGTCATCGGAGAGGAAGAAAAAGTGGAAGGCTTCCTCTAGCAGGAAAGGCAATCCAATTCCGGAATACGTCCATGTGCCAGAAACTGTGTTTTCTCTATCCGAGAAACCAGTCTGCTCTTTCACAGGTCATCTTGATGATGTCTTGGACTTGTCCTGGTCCAGATCTCAGGTTAGAATCAAAACATTCTCTGTTAGTAGTTTATAGAAGCACACATTTTTTTCTAGAATCTAGAGAAAACAGAAGAATGAGATGATTGCTTTGGATTTTCAATTTTAGTATAAATTCAAACCTATTTCAAGTCTGATGATGTGAAGATCAACCTACATAAAGGTTATTCCTATTTTCGAAATTCGACTACTTTAAAATAATGAAGTAACCCTTGCCATACTAATTAGGAAATATTGTTTCCTCACATCCCATAAACATGTTATACTTAACCTGTAGGCAATTTTATGGATTTACAGCTGCTGCTGTCATCCTCAATGGACAAAACTGTTAGGTTATGGGACATGGAAACGAAGAGCTGTCTAAAGTTGTTTGCTCATAATGATTATGGTATGATGTCCACACTTGCTCTTTTGGACCTTACTGCATGCGTTTTGTTTTCTACCACAATGATTAAGGTGTGTTGGCTTGGCTTGCTAGTGACTTGCATCCAGTTCAATCCAATGGATGAGAGATATTTCATAAGTGGCTCCCTTGATGCAAAAGTTCGAATCTGGAGCATACCTGATCGACAACTGGTGGACTGGACAGATCTTCATGAAATGGTCACTGCTGTTTGCTACACTCCTGATGGCCAGGTCTAGCTATGCTCCCTTTTGGCTTTTGCATCACTAGATTTTCTATGGAAGCACTTTATCCAGAGTTTGTATATTCCCGTCATTGTTGGCTTCAGAGGCAGAATTGAGCTTGCAAACTAACACTGTAAAGGGAAGCCGGCTCAGTGCTGAAATAAGTTTTCAGTTTTTTCCACACTGAAGTTCTGTCCTTCTATACCAAAATCACAAATCCTCTATTAAGTTCACTCAGCTAATTAGCGACTTCTCATCACATATACTGTGTTGTTTAATTGATAAGTTCATGAGCATACAAGCATAGATAAATGTGACTTGATTTTGTTCTTGACGATTCGGTACTTCCTATGTCCTCTGTAATTCCAGGGTGCCTTGGTCGGTTCACATAAAGGAAGTTGTCGGATGTATAACGCGGAGGGTATGTGTTGCTGTGATAAATTATTTTTTTAAAACAGACATGTATTGTATCTAGGATAATAATTTAATACCTGCAGTTGTTCCTGTACCATGATTGAATTTGAAATCACAACCATGGATTTACCATTTCTACCAATTTTTTCTTCTGTTTATGGTTTCTGAACAATTTAAGTACATTAATTTGGTGAACAGATTGCAAGTTGAGCCAAATGGAATGTGTGGATGTTCAGAACAAGAAGCGGTCTCAAGCAAAGAAAATAACTGGTTTCCAGGTAACCCATCAGTACCTTGTTGTTATATCAAAGAAAATCATATTTCCTTTGTGCAGTTCATTTACATTTCTGTGTACATTACATGCAAAATGATTAAGTTCGTACCTTGGTAGTTTTCCCCAGGGAATCCATCTGAAGTGCTCGTTACTTCTGCTGATTCCCGTGTACGAATTTTGGATGGTTCAGAAGTTGTTCATAAATTCAGAGGTATGGCCCAAGGCATTAAAAGCATGTGCTTTTCTTTCTAATCCAGCGAATAATAACTTGTTTCTGTCTACTAAATCAGACATATTCCAATGGAAATGTTTATTTGTTTACAGGTTTTAGAAATATCAACAGCCAAATTTCAGCTTCATTTAGTTCAGATGGAAAATACGTGGTAAGTGCCAGTGAAGATTCTCATGTATACATTTGGAAGCGAGAAGAGCCTCGGCCTCGAGGAGGTACTGGAAAAGGCAAGAGTGTGATCAATACTCGATCTCATGAAAGCTTCCAGTGCAGAGATGTGTCAGTAGCCATCCCATGGAATGGTACAGTAAAGGGTGATCCCCCACCATTGCAGTTGCATTCTAAAAGGCAATCAAAACGATCTTCCGCCCCCTCACAACCACCATCGGCCAGCACTTCTCCCACTAAAGAAGACGCAGCTGTAAACAGTAAGAGACATTTCCCACCTTCAGCCAATGAGTCGCCCACTAGAGAAGAGAACTCTCCAGTTAAGAACAGCAAGAGACAACTGCCACCTCTTCCAAGGAAAAACAGCATAGATACATCTCATACTCCTCCTGAAGAATATCTGTCTCTAATTTCTCATTCGGATTCTGGACTTGGAGAGTTATTTGCTTCAAGCTCTTCTTCAATAAGATATGGTGATTCACCTTCTATTTCTGCTGCTCCTACTCCATCTTCCTCTTGGTCTTCCTCTTGGTTATGGCTCGATGGAGGTAGCCATGGGAACCAAACTGTCCAAGCAACAGCATGGGGCTTGGTGATTGTGACAGCTACATTAGGAGGCGAAATCAGGACTTATCAAAATTTTGGGTTGCCTCGAAAGATTGGCCGCCAAGCGCACCTATTTTGAAGCATGCATGACATATGCTATTTTTGTATTGTTAGTGAAAATAGAATCATAATTTTGGTTTTAAAGCTTATGCTTCAAGCATGATCTGTGCCGGCAGAAATGTTATAGCAGAGCAGAGTTAAGACATTGAAAGACCTCTTATTGTAAATGCCGAACTTGATCATCAATCAAAGTGGTTGGTATCAATTAGTTTTATCTTTTTTATCCAACTGATTCATAATGAACTTGAAATGTTTCAAACATTTCTTTTATCTTTTACCAGCTGTTCTGTTGTGGGTTTCAGCAAAGGAAAAAAAAAAACAGGGCATAATTGGTAACAAAACTTGTTGAACAACTTGGAGGTCAAAGATTAAAGCATGAGAGCAAATTAACAAAACTTTTAAAGGCGTGGCTATTTTACGGTAGCAATGCATGGTGAATATACTGTGATGGTAAAAAGCTTGAGATCTGCATAGCAGGTCTTGAGTTCGAGTCAGGACGTGCACCTCTTATAAAAGCTTGGGATAACCGAAATTTTACTCACTCACCTAGGCTCACAAAGTGCACTTTCCGAGAGATAGGGTTTCCTCGAATTAAAAAAAAAAACATGGTGAAATTCCTTTCTTTCTTCACAAATAAAATTTTAAAACTAGTAATATTTATGTACATAAAATTAAAAGTAAAAGGCTTGATTTTTAATGATCATAATTTTAACTAGTGAATGATGTATTGTCTTCCTAAAAAATCATTCATCCTTTAAAAAAACAAAAGAAAGCCAGTTAGGCCTTTTAGATCTATGCACTGCCTAGACTTATTAGTTTGGTCTAGTCGTGTGAGCCCATCATTACAAGCCCAAGTATACTTAACTTATTTGTTGAGCAATTCTTGATTTTTTTTTCTTAGAATAAAATTATTTTTAAATCAATTTATTAAAATAATATTTAAAAAATAATCCAATAATATCATAGCTTTCAAGAATATTTTTTTTTATAGTAATATTTACAATCACTTTATAAATAATTATATAATAATCTTATATGCAGATTTTTTAAAACCTCCTCATTAATATCCAATAAGAATACAGTATCTATTTTGTTATTATATATATAATTATTCTTAGATTTAGTCATAAAAGTGTGTAAAAGTATCGATTCATGCCTTTTTATTTTTTTTATTAAAACTTATTTTCATTTTCATAATAAGTTTTTATTTGAAAAAAAACACTTCTAAAAAAAATGTTTTTTTTCAAAATATAAAAAGAAATACGTGGATAAGGAAATGATGTTTTTTTATTAAAAATATTATTTTGTTTCTCTCTGATTCAAGTCATTAGAAGTTTAACGAATATGTTTTAAATGCCATTAGTTTTTGTTCAATAAACCATGCTGCAAGTAAAAAACAAATCATTGTCAGAACAAATTACATAAATGAAAGAAGAAAATTTGAATAAAACTTTTTCCCCTCTAGAATTTTAATTTTAATGATTGCTATTTTTTTTAATAAATATCTATTTTAATTTTCATATAATAAAATAAAAATAAATTTTGAAAAGTGTTCCGCATCACAAGGTTAAATATTTGCATTTACATCTATCTCTTGTTTATTACAAGAAGATCACATTTTCATTTTAGTCTTTAATCAATGTTTATATCTCTCTTTATGATTTATCAACTCATATATTTTTTGATTTATTTTATTAAGTGTATACGTTATCTTTTCAATTCTCAATTAAAAATTTTCATGATATTAAAAAAATATTAATAACACCAATTTACACATGTATCTTTTATGTTACAGGTTAATTTACATACAAGTCACAACATAGCATGGATAAACAATAAAAACTAGTTGGAGGTGTTAAAAAAAACCCGACTCATCTGTAATATTTATATTATCTAATCCGACCTAATTTATCAAAGCTAGATAAATTGAATATTATAAATGCTAATGGGTCAAAAAACCTAAGAAATAGATACCATAAGTTATGTGGCGAGTCAAGATTTCTGAAACCTGATCAATTTGACCTAACCTGTATATTATATATTCCTTTCATGTTTATATTTGATAGTTTGTAGTCAGAATTTTTATTTTTATTTTATTTAAAAATATTTTCGCTTTAAAGTTCTTATTAATGAGCTTCAAATTTTATTTATTCAATTCAATAAAAAAAATATTTTGTTTCTTTACTAAAGAGAAGGAGATATGTAATTAGAATTTACAGGCAATGGCGGCATGATATCTGCAGTCCATGCTTTAGGTCTGCTTCTAAATATAAAACCGTAAAAACTAGAATTATAAACTCAACTTATAAATATCTGTAATATTTATAAATTTTTTTTAACTCAATCTAATATCTTTACTCCATTCAGGTGCAAAAATAAAATAAAATAAAATAAGCTGAGTTTATAATTTTTTAAATATATATAAGTATAGTCACAGACTTTACCTAAAAATAATAATGTAAAAAATAAAAACAAAAACCATCCATTTTGAATTCAATTCAAAAAGGAATCTCCCTCCCTCCCTGCTTCCTTCTTTCTTTCCTTCCCACACCACAGCCTCCAAATCCATAGTCATAGTTACATCGACCCAACTAAAACCCATGATATGAATCCGTTCCTCTTTTAGCCTCCTGAAAAACCCTAAACCAATCCAAATGTCCTCCGCTTCACCAGTTTCTTACTCATTCGACGACAAAGACCTCGACGACGACGCATTGTGGGCCGTAATCGATTCGGCGGAGGCCTCTCACTCTTCCTCCAAGTCTCGCAAATACCCCAAATTTCAATCTCCATCACCACCACCACCACCACCACCTCCTCCTCGCAGATCCCATTTTAATAATAACTCCCCCTATTCCGATCCCTATCGTCGCGCTCACAAAATCGCCAGATCCTGCGCGTCCTCCTCCGAGGTCAGCGAAGGTACCAGCAGCCATCTCGCTGTGGTTAGGACTCCGATTCTCAAAACTTCGTCGTATTACTCTCCTGAGTCATATTTGTCACCGCACATCGCATCCGAAGTTTCTCCCGTGGCCTTGGAGATGGAGGAGAAGGATGCTATGACGAGGCATTGCCTGGATGGAAGGTTTCCAACCGTTTCTCTTTTTAAAGACTATCAGAACGCAGCTATGGCGGTAATTGTTTTCTTTTTCTTTTGCTTTCAATGTGTTTGTGTTTTTGCTTCATAATTGATATCAAATTTCTTAGGTATACAGATTTTGGAGAAATCTGATATCACCATGATTTCTGGGAATCCGTTCATCAAGAAGTCAGGTAAAGGATTCAATCTTCTGCTCTGTCTCTGCGCTGAATACTTTATGATAGAATGAAAGACTAACACTGGGTCAAACAATATGTTGTGTAGGTTGGAGGAAGATATCATTTTACTTCAATCTCTCTTATGAAATCAAAGACAGGACCATTGAATTTGACGACAACCGAAATGTTCAGCGTGCAGAATTTGTGGTTCGGGCCTATATGCAGTATGTTTTTGTGCTTCCTTGAACAATCGCATATAAATTGAGAGTATAGCCATAACGTTCTTCTTCTTGTGGTTTTTATTTCTCTCATTACTAGGGGTGGTAGGTTCTCTGATGGATGGGGTTCATGTGATCGGCGTGAGAAGAGATTCTTAAAACCAAATCATGATATTCCAAGTACAGCGGAAACCAGAGCAAAAAATAAAGCCTGTCAGGTATGGCTCACTCCCTACTGCTTCTTTCATGAAGTACTTGCTCCCCTTGCTAAATTCTACTTGTGAAATGTAGTTAATAAGCTTTGATGAAGTTAATCTTTTCCTAAATTCCAAAATCAAGTGCTGAATCAAGCTTGGATAAAAGCTTGAACCAGCTCTTCTCATTTACAGCCTTATCACATAGGTTTGCATGATGTCTTTAATTTTTATTCTCCTTTTATTTGATTTTGGGAGTTTGGTTAAATATTAAATTATTAACAACAAACCAGTAGGCTACAGAAAGTCTTAAACTCTGTTGAGGTCAAATTTCATTTAGCTGAACTCATAATCAGAGCACAGAAGTTTTGTGAACATCATAAACTTCCAAGTAAAGAGTGGAAAACCTTTTCCATGCTAAAACCATATTAACTTTAGCCCAAATGAAGAATGGTTCTGTAAATTTTTAAGCAACGGTTTCAAGTTTGTCGAAAATTAATTTCATGCATCATAAACTTTCCAGTTTCTAACCTTGAGTTCTGAATCCATCTAAGTAGATATAGCATTGTTTCATGTTCTCTGTTATAATTCTTTTCCCACTCCCAATTTGCTGTTCTGTCCAGTAAAAACATGATTTTGTAAACTAGCAAAAACCTGCATGCAAACATGAATTTGTCAGAGTGACAACCTTATTGATTAAATGATGGGATGACAGTAAATTACATAACAAAACATAGCCTGGCTTAGAAGTGCTAATATGTGTTGTATCCTTTCTGGCTTTGTAATGCTTTTTAATTATTCGGTGCTTTTTTGAATTCATCATAGTTTACATAAGAGTGCTAGTATTTTTTGTGCTTGTATCTGCCTTTCAGTTTGGTCTAGTCTTGTCCCATTACTTAAAGCTCTATGTTGTTCCATCCCTTGCACTAATTGACAATCAGAAGCACGGTGCTTCAATGACCCTAACATGTCTTACTTTCTTTACCCATTTAAGTTTCACAGCATCCATATTCAACAGGGATGATTTTTTTGGAGTGTTATAAGAGCTGATAGACCTGCTTTTCAACAGGGATGATTGAGCATGAAAAAAATTAACATTACAGAAACTCACAAGACTGCAAAACTGTTTCATTGTTTGGCAATAACCTGCCGACATCCATGTCCTTTGCTGTTTCTTAACTATGAGAAAAGACGAAAAACACATTACAACAAAAGTTCACTCCGATTTAGTCCCAAACCGAAGCTCTTATCCCTTGTAAATCCTCTCACACCCATGAAGAAAAATCACGCTCACTGTCTCTTAAAGGATACCATTTATATTAACCTTATGAAAGGGAAATAACAGCAGAAACAATGAGAAAGAAGACGTGCCTTTCAATGATGCGATGAATACAGCACAAGTCAACAGCCCTTGCACTTGTTCATTTGGATCCATGTTTGTGTCTTTCAAAGCCGGTCTATATGAAATCGATTTTTCATGCATAGTTTCCTTAAGGAATGGCCACATATAACATCCAAACATTGCCAGTAAATTGTTTGTTTCTATAACATGTATTGCCTATCTTTTATTTTGAAAGTGCAAACATATGTTTACAAATTTGCAGGACCTTCTTGGAATCGGAGAATATCGTCCTAGTGCGAACAAGTTTCACCAGAAAGTATAGTCATGCATTGTACCCCTTGGTATAATCATAGAATTGGCCAACAATTGTAAACCTTGTCAGACTTTGAACAGATTTAGGGAGCCGGAGAATCAAGAGGAATTTCACGCTTAAAATTGCTTCAATGTACCAAGGAGCCCTTGTAATATTTGAAGTCATTTCACATGATCTTTTTTCAAGGACTGAGAAGTTTATGGTTTAGTTATATATAGGTGAATAAGAACTTATCTGTTACATCCCTGCTCCCTTGCATCACTCTAAATTTCTCTGTGACATGTAGAGCGAACAATCCTATTGCTCCTCTAAACATAGTTGTAACGGTGGATTTAGGAAATTTTATGCTTGAGCAGCAGCCTTTTTCTGCAACAATTTACTATTCATCATCGAGGAGCGGACATAACTAGATGCTGGGGGAGCTTGCACTGAGTTACAGCAGGATCAACGAGCCTGGGGACCAGAAAAAGGAAAAGGTGTTTCCTAAAAAGGATGGAAATGTAACGTTACTTTTTTTATTTTCTAGTCCTTTAAAATGGCATCTCCCTCCTATGTTTTGGAATATTAGGTTATGTATTAGGACCAAGGAGAACGTGCCTTCTGTAAGAAATGGCTTCCTTGGACCATCACGAATCGGAAAAAAAAAAATATCCTCAGCGAACAAAAGTTGCACACTTGATGGTGAACTGGCACAACATTACCGAGGCAATAAAATAATATGGTAAAAAGCAAAAAGAAAAAGGAATACAGATAAGGAAAATAAGGAATGCCGAAGGATAGTTTGGTCACACAGTGCTTGCCAAGTGGTGCCAAGGAGCAAGGAGAGGTACGGGTAGTTTGGCAGCCCCCCTCTGCCGCTCCTCTTGCATGTACCCTTTCCCCTCGTTATCTTCCGTACAAAATTATTTCAATTCGTCCCTTTTTCCACTATCTTTTCTGTCGGCAGTGTCTACTCAATCAGAGATCTAGATGCAGCTAAGAAACGGTAACAAATCTCTTTTACTTGCCCTCCCTCCCTCCCTCCAATGCTTGCTTGTGTAAGTGTGTGTGTTTTTTAATTTTCATTAAACGAGGTGGGCGATGCTTTAGTTAGAGTTATGCAGGCAGCATGTGGGAGAGGCACATTTCTTTTCTTTGGTTTTTCATTAAAGAATTCTTAGCTACACATGACATGACCTGACATATTTCTTTCGAGTTATTTAAGGAAAAACAGAGTAAGTGTAGTAGTATCTAGCACGTCAATCGGCAGAGTACACTACTCCCAGTTGCAGGCATTAACAACAGCAGAACAAACTCATGGTCATGGAGGCTCAACAACAGGTAAACTGAATGCCCTTTTGTGTGCCTGTCTGTCAGCCTGTGTGCGCGATATCCATTTCCAAACCAAATCTGTAAACAAACTCAAAACATTTTGCAGGAAGATGGGTGGCCACTCGGCCTAAGACCGCTGAATGCAAGAGTTGGGTTGGTGAGAAATCGAGATTTCAATGGTTCAATTTCTTTTAGCACTTTGCTCACTGCTTCTAACAGCTCCTTCACTGACTCCTCTTCAGATCTTGATACTGAGGTGAGATCATGTTAGCTACCATTCCTGCTATTATTTTCCATGGATGAAGTCCATTCTATTAAATCTCCTAAATGTTGTAACTTTACACACAACATTACTTTCTTTTACCTGCTTGCGCTGCATTTCTAACTTCTCTTATTTTCTGGGTTCATATCATACTTGATAGTTAAGATACAATAGAAAGAAAAGGTTGAGACCACTTTTTACTGTTTCCACCTCGTCCATTATGATGGCGTTTGACTGTTTTTGGCCAATTTCTCCTGTAAAGGGTTAGATTTGAACACCCACACCCACACCCACACCCACGCCCACATATTTCCCTATACATTTATGCTACCTCTTAAACTCATTTTGTGCAATTCAATCATCAATCAAGCGACACTGTATTGAACGCTAGGTAGGGAGGATGATCATTGGTGTCCATTGTTAAGTAATTTGTCATGTACAAAGTAATTTATTTAGTTGCTTGCAATGGGGTCGCAAAGCAAAAGCCTAACAGTAAGAATTGATAATAACTGTCACCAGAAAGGTTTTTGAGACATGTTTACCTTACACATTATATTTCTTGTCTTTCCATAACTATATATTCGTATCTCTCAGTTTAGCTCCAACGTTAATCTAGTTTTATTCTGTAAGGAAAAATGTTGTTGAGTGAAGGTCTTCTTAAGTTTTTATATTTGTATTAGTGCCTTGTGAAAGATAATCAATACGCAGCAGCTGATTTTAGATGCATAACAAGCTATGATATTTAAACTTACTTTCGTGAACAAAATTACAGACAATAACTGACCTAGGAGAATTTTGTTCTTTTCCAGTCCACTGGATCTTTCTTCCATGACAAGAGCTTAACACTAGGGAGTCTCATTGGAGTTTCTAGCATTCTAGAGCTCTCTAGAAGATCAACTAGGGGAAGGACCACTGAAACGTTACGAGAGCAGAAGAATTACAAATCAAAACCATGGATGTTCTCAATATGCTCGAGGCTAAGCCCTGATGTCGTCAACACAAACAACAATGCTCCTTCTCTTGGCCACTTTCTTGAAGTAGAGAGGAGAGCTGCTGCCAACATTCACAGAAGGAATATGATATATGGACCTAGAAATTTCTCCCCAATTCTGCCTAACTCCGGTGTAAATTCTCAATTTTTGGGTGATCAGATTGCCCCGCAATCAAGTGCTTCATTGGGAGTAGATGGAGGGAGAAGATCCAACACAGAATTGTTACAACATGGTACTGGGTATGGAGCTTCATTAGTACTGTCATGTTTGTGTGGACAACTCATTGAATGATGATGACTTGTAAAACATTTTACATGTTCTTATGTCCCTGGGTTCTGAATAATCCAACTGCAAGTGTGGGAAGTGAAACACTAAGGTCTTTGTATAACAAAATCCAACCAAACAACTGTTTGATTCATGGTGTTTAGTTCTGATGCTGATTTAAGCACTGCCATTTACATTCACACCTCAGTTTTAATACTGGATGAACAACAACAGAGAGCCGTTATCAATTACCTGGATTGCTAATACATTCACATAGGAGTCAACTGAAACAAACTTTGCATCAAAGCTCTCATCCAAAGTTCTGCTCATCAAGGATTGGAACAAGGAGAGGTTCAATTTTAGCTATTTTGCTTCCCACAGTACTGCCCCCCTTAACGTCTGAGCTGGTCTTGTAGAAATTTAGTCTGGAGCAACAGGCATGAGGGCATCACCATACGTCCCGTTACAGTCACGAATGCCATTGTCAACTCACTCCATTATAATCTATTTATGGCGCATCCGAGTAAACTCTCGAAGGACCAAAACACTCCTCTGGCTGAGGTGAAATTCTTGCTTTAAGGTTGTCATAATTTGCGTACTCATTGTCTTAAAAACCATGGCATTCACGATCATTTTAGTCGACGCAATTTTCAGCTACTCCAAATTTTCACATCCCCAATCATCCCCACGCTCTTTATCCAATTGCAGAAGTCAAGGCTTTCGTCGCCAGAATATGCAACTCAAACTGCCATATTCTCAAAGCCCAACCACAATCTCAGAGAGCAGCAGTGCTATGGTTTCTTGCTTTCTAATACAGATTCTACAGGCTTATCGAAAAACACACATATTTTACACATTTTGTTGGGACTAGTGGAACGCCTCTTCTAAATGGCATCCGCTGAAAATAAAACTGAAAATGATAATAGAGTTCCATGTTTCACTTGATGTGTAAAGGATTAGAAGACAAGAATCAAAACGAACAACAACCAATTCAGATGAAATGCAAGCACATATAACATTTACATAATCTCATCTATGGCAATTTTGAATTAAAATGAAGGCAAAAAGCAAAAAAGAAACCTAACAACTTCCACATCTTGAAAAGTTACTGCAGTTGTGATCATTAAATGAAGCGTGTCCAATTAACGAGAGGAGATGGTTAGAGAAGTTCTATCACAGTATAGCATAAAAGCTCTCATTACATTGTTATTATACAGGGAATCGGGACCACAGCTTGATTCAAATAATAGCTGTTGAAAAAAAAATCACATCAACAATATGTTCAATGAGAATCTTAGAACAATGATGATTTCTAGGTCTTGTCGAAAAGTTACACGGAATGGCTTCTAGGTATTACTGTTTCACCATGAAAGAACTTTTACAACTGCACCCGCCCACTGCACTTGGATTGGTGGCCACCTACATATGAAAACAGAATTTAGTTCCTGCTACGCAAGAGTATTAAAGATGAATTGGAATGAAAAATCCAGCATGAGGATCCAAGTTAGGCACCGCGAGTCATCTTCAGTAGTTTAGCTATTACTTGTGTATAATCAACACACACACATTCTGACAAAGCCAGTCAAAGATATGGACCTCGTATTAGGTAAATTATAATTCACAGATCATCTTATAATCTGTACAAACTGGCTCTATTTTGCTCAAGCTCATCTCCTCAGTAAATTATATATCTTTCAAGGGAAGGAATTGTGCTCGATGCAGCTATGCTAGAAGGCCAGAACAGTTTAATTCATATAATTTTTTAAATGACACATAATCAGCTAAATCTAGAAACACAAGTACATTATTCATACAATTCACATATCACTCAATAGGTGACACAGACTTCAATTTTTCTGCCAGACCACCCTCTTGACAAAGCTAAACCATATCACATGGTGTGCCTCGCTACTTGCGCAAAACAAAATAATGAGCCACAACAACTTGAGCACTTAATAGTATCATCTGAAATTTGGAGCTCGACCACATCACACAACCAACCATGTTATTGCTCCAATTTGATAACATCCCTCCTTTAGATCCTTGTTCTTTTATTATCAATCATGTTAACTAACAAATCCAAGTGACTGTACAGATGCAGACACAAATCTCCCTTACAGCACAGCCACTATGGATGCATTGCTTGGCTGTCATTTGGCAAGTATTACCTACCTTAGGCCTAGAAAAGGATGCGGACAGTTAAATTAAGTTTAAGGAACACCCTAACAGCAAGATTGCATGAATAATGTTATCATTATATAAGGTCGTGTAGTATTTAAATTGTTTATATGAAGCTCATAAGTATCTTCCACACTAAGAATTTCAGCAAACAGATGTCCTTGGAGATTTTGTATCAATGGTAGAAGACAATTATCAATTTTCCAGTGTGCGTGGTGATCTCAACACCTCCCCCCACCACTTGTCTACAACCTTGATGAAAAAAGAGAGTATAATCTAGCCCAAATCATATAGAAAAGGCATGGAAAAGTATTTCATAGCTTGCTGAATGACATCTTAAAAATTTACTGATCCATTTTCCATCAAGATCAAAAGCCCCTGGTTTCTTAACTTCGATAGAATTTACAAATACACACCCCCCACATATATAAAAATTTATCAGCAACATACAAGATGAATTACTTACTATAAAAGCAGCACGGATTAGCTCCTCAACATAGTCAACAGTGGCCCCTTTCAGAAAATCATATGAAATGTTATCAACCACCAATCTGACTCCTTCTGTCTCAAAAACTCTGCAACAATACAGTTAAATGATAAACACATAAGAAAACTAAAAATAGTGAATGCATTAGTCATTTGATGGTTCTCCAAATTAGAAAGCAAAATCTGGAAAGCAACAGTGGTTGCAAAATTAATTAAAATAAAAAATAGAAAGACATCAAAACCTGTCATCTGGATTGGTTTTATCATCCAAGTCAAAAACATACTGGAAACCAGAACATCCACCAGTTTCCACACCCAAACGAAGCATTTTGTCTTTAGCCGATCCTTCACTGGTTTGCAGTTCTTTCAGTCTCTGTAAACCAGACCTTAATTTTATGGAAAAGCTAGAATAAATTGCAAAAGAAACAGGCTGATATGTGTTTGCATAAAATAAGTTATATGTGTGACATAAATAAAAACAGCTTTATTGAAGAGATTTAAAAATCCAACTGATACCAAACAAGGATATGGGCATGGCAGTTTTATATTTTTTTTTAGAAGGCTGAATAAGATTAAAAAACCAAGCTGTAGGACACACCACTAGGATTGATCAAAGATACAGAAGAGGTTCAGGGGAGGAAAAAAATTGATACAGCACAGAACTAGAATTAGGAAAACTAATAGGAGGCCCTAAGAGGTCAGCATGGAATTAATCACATTAGTAGTATCACCCTTGCTCTGAATTACAGCATACAAAAGAAGAAAAAAGGGAAATGACAGCAGCAAAAACATTCAACAAAACAGCAAGAAAAGGAGTAAACCTCTGCAGGCAGATACAGATCCAACAAAGCATTGATATAGGAAAGAAGATGCCATAATATTGAGAAATGCAGGAGCAGCAGAATAAGCTAAGAAGCAGAACCTAGCATCAAAGACTAATAATAAAGTGGCAGCGCGATCATGAGGATGAACACTTAGATTCACTCTAGTAGATCAAGCATGCTACAGCGACCCCAAAAAAAGGAGGGGGTGGGGGGGCAACCCAGACGAAATTCTTGTATAATAGACTTTCAATGGGATTATATTATGTGAAAATAGCATTTGACGTTCCAAAAATTTCAATCTTTTGCTAGCCGCCAATTCTTGGGTGTCTGTCATATGGGCATACTAATCTATATCTATCTATCTATCTAACTCTTAAAAAAAATAAATTGAAGCAAAGCCCATTAACAATTAACAAGCCAAAAAGAAAAACAAACATATAAATCTACAAAAACACAATCAAATGAGCGTAGTACCCGGATGCAATTGTCGGTCAAGTGAATGGAATCATCAACAAGAGTAGAAGCTTCGCGAAGAGCAGAAGAGCTAAGAAGCCTGTGGTTCTGTCGAATCCAAGAAGTGAACAAGGGTGTTACCCGTTTAATCAACGATGATGATTTGGAAGACATCATGCCTTTTTTTTTCTTTAATTAATTTAATTAATGTTTTTTTTTGGAGTGGGGTTGGATTTTAATCGAATTGGGAATATTGATGAACCGATTGTTCAGTTTCTGGTTATTATTTGGAAGAGGACAGGGGACGATGGAATTTGGATTTAATCAGGAGATTATGAAGGTGGAGGCCTGCGTGTGTGGTAATTGCGTTGAGAGTGATTTTTTAAAGTGTTTATATTTTTAAATATATTAAAATAACTTTTTAATATTAGTAGCATGAAACAACCCTCAAAATCGGCATTTAAATATATTTAAATAGTTTTTAATATTAGTAGCATGGAACAACCTCAAATTCGGCATTTTAGTAGCGTGAATTAAGCAAGTAAACCATTATAAAAAAGGATTTTCTCAAATTTTATAGTGGTTTGCATATTTAGTGAACTCGACTCAATCCAGTTAAACTCTTATACAATATTAATAAAGAATATATATTCATTAAATAATATTAACGTGGATGAAAATATGATACGTCCTTATAAGATTTTTATATATCTAGATGTGTAGAGAGATGATTATTCTTGACTTTTAACATTTCATGTTTAAGAGCCGTATGAATAAACAAACAAAACCTTGTGACCCAACATGAGGCCTATACTGATCAGCAATCCCATATCCACTTGGATTTGGAACAATGCCAAGTCCAAAAGTGATGGGTCTGACAGTTTATCAAACCTATATATACCTGGGCTACATAGATGATCTTAATGATGTTGGCTCTGGAAAATTATCAGACCCACGAGTACTTGGGCTCAATACATAGCTGAACCCAATAATATTGGGTCCGAGAACTCACATAACCCATATACACATAGGCTCAGCACATAGTTAAACCCAATGATGCTGGGTCTGACAACTTGTCAAACACACATGTACTTGGGCTCAACGCATAGCAGAACCCAATGATGTTAGGTTTAGCAACTCATCAAAACCATATGTATTTAGACTCAACATAATTATCAGATCCACATGTACTTGAGCTCGACACATAGCTGAATCTAAGGATGTTGGGTCTAACAGCTTGTCAAACCCACATATACTTAAGCGAAGCGCGTAGTTAAAACCAAGGATGTTGGGTTCAACAACTTGCCAGACCCATGTGTACTTGGACTCAGCACACAGCTGAACCAAAGAACATTGGGTTTGCCAACTCCTTACATCCATATACATTTGGGCTCAGTATGTATTTTAACCCAAGGATGTTGGGTCTGACAACTTGCTACACCTATATGTATTTCGGCTCAACATGTAGCTAAACCCAATAATACTAGGTCTGACAACTCCCTAGACCTATATATACTTGAACTCAACACGTAGCATAACCCAAGGTTGTTGGGTCTTACACCTTGCTAGACCTATATGTAATTGGGCTCAGCATGTAGTTGAACCCAATAATATTGGGTCTGATAATTTGTCAGATCTACATGCACTTGAGCTCAACACGTAACTGAATCTAAGGATATTGCGTCTAACATCTCACTAGAACTATATACAATTGAGCTTAGCACGTAGCCGAACTCGCTAGACTCATATGCATTTGGGCTCAACGCGTAGCTAAACCCAAGGATATTGGGTCTGACAACTCGCCACACTTTATGTACTTTGACTTAGTGCACAACCGAACCTAAAGATGTTGGATCTTGCAACTTGCGAAACCCATATATATTTAGGCTTAACACATAGTTAATCCCAAGGATGTTGGGTCTGACAGCTTGTCAAACCCATATGTACTTAGGCTTAACGCATAATTGAACCCAATGATATTAGGTCTGAGAACTCGTTAGACCCACGTGTACTTGGGCTCAACGCGTAGCTGAACCCTAAGATGTTGGGTCTGGAAAGCCAGACTTATATATTCTTGGGCTCAATATATAGATGAAACCAAGGATATTGAGTTTAGCAACTCACGAGACCTATATGTACTTGAGCTCAACACGTTGTTGAACTTAAGAATATTAAGTAAGGAAACTCACCAAACCTATATACACCTAGGCTCAATGCGTAGCTGAACCCAAGGATATTAGGTCCGGTAACTCGCCAGACCCATATGTATTTGAGCTCAGTGGGTAGCCAAACTCAAGGATGTTGAGTTCAGCAACTCGCCAGACCCACATATACTTGGACTCAACATGTAGCTGGTCTTAAGAATATTGAGTTTGGCAACTTGTTAGATACACTTGTATTTGGGCTTAATGCATAGTTGAACCCAAAGATGTTGGGTTAGGAAGCAAGCCAGACCTAAGTCATCTGAACTTAGTATTTCACCAAGTTTAGATATAATTGGGTTAACACCCTGTCATTAGCCTTTCTAAACATGAACTTTAGTATAAAAAAAAATAAGTTGATGCATCATAATTTAAAAAAAAACATATCTTGTCAGTCAAATAATAATTATAACGATTAAAACTAGTATGGATATGTTATTAGTATGATGAAATAATAAAATAAAATAAAAAATCCATCAACATTTCTAACGTGTCAAATTACCAATGAAATTTTCATTGGTGATTTTAAAAGAAATTAAAACCCGAAAGTCCCCCCCCATTTTCTTTTCTTCTTCAATTAAAATCATACCAGCATTCTCTCTCCCATTCATCGATTTTGAAACCCCCCCGAACAAATCCAACCACCTAAATTGACAACACTGACCAACCTCTGTCCAACAACATCAACTTCCTTCTATTGGTTCCATTTCTTGTTAAGCTTCATTCCACTAAGTAAGCAAATTCACCCATATTTATTGTAACTCATTTATGTTTTAAGTTAATTTATTGAAACTTGTTTGTAGTATTTGTAGTTTGCTTTTATATTTAAGCGTTTTACTTGTTTTATAATGATAATTTATTTTGTGTTATTGTATCATTTGTATTTTAGGATTTATTTGGGATTTGAGAGAAATGAATTTAATTTGTCACTTGATGAAACTGAATGTGATTTTGTAACTTAGGTGTGTTACAATTGAAGAAATGATGGGTGATTTAATAGTTACCGATCATTTAAAAAAAATATTTATGGTTAAGTTGGAAATTTAAGGAAAATTGATTTTGTGTGACACTGATAATAATTAAAAAAATATATTAATTTAGGTTGAATAAGTTTGAATTAAAAAAATAATAGATAATTAGCTGGGTCCCAATTAATTTTAGTCAATTATGGGTTTTCTTGAAAATTTAAGGAAAATTAAATTAATGTGTAAATGATAACAAATGTGACTTTTACATAGAAAAGATTTTATTTCTTGGATATGTTGTTAGAGCAAAATGTATTGCGATGAATGAAAAAAAAAGTTAGGACTATCCAATAATGGCGTCCAACTAGCTCAATCATTAAGGTAAAAAATTTTCATGGTTTGAGAAGTTTTCATGAAAGATTTGTTAAGGATTTTAGTACTATAGCCACACATCTAATTGAGATAGTTCAGCTCCATGAGGTACCTAAGAGCATTATGTCTAACCATGATGTTAAAGTTCTTAGCTGCTTTTGGAAGGTTTTGTGAGGGAAACAAGGAACAAAATTTTTATTTTTCACTACTTGTCATCCATAACAAATGATCAAACTGAAGTAGTTAATAGAACTTTAACTACATTGTTAAGAAATATCATTCAAAAGAATTTTTTAAATTAGAAAGATTGTTTGCCATTTATTGAATTTGTTTATAATAAAAGTGTGCACTTTACTACTGATTATTCTCTTTTTTAAACTGTTTATGGTTTTAATCATTTGACTTCTTTAGATTTTTTTCCTTTACCTATTGATGTAAGAGTTAGTCTTAATGGAAATAGAAAAATATAGATAGTAGAGGCTCCATGAGAATGTGAGGCATCAAATATATATATATATATATATATATATATATATATATATATATATATATATATATATAATAGTAATATAAATACAA
>Ga0307509_10004439_pt1 | contig 20243 bp, 21 predicted proteins | sample 10_EM_MG_FD_202245 | JGI IMG/M metagenome (GOLD analysis project Ga0307509, IMG submission 202245) | Populus trichocarpa ectomycorrhiza microbial communities from riparian zone in the Pacific Northwest, United States - 10_EM | ecosystem: Host-associated > Plants > Roots > Unclassified | place... | reverse complement strand
ACCTTCGATACTAATTCTTCTATCTCTCCAGAAGCAATTGGTGGAGTGCAAGGAGCTATTACGTTGCGTATGCACACACCAGATTCACAACAGAAAACGAAATTTGTCTCTGGATGGAGCAAATTGATCACTCGGGATAAAATGGTTAATGGCACTGGGTTAAATACTTATGGTCTATATGCTTATGACACTGTCTGGTTGCTGGCTTATGGAATTGATGCCTTTTTCAAGCAGGGAGGAAATATTTCATTTTCACAAGATCCAAAGGTAACCGAGCAGCATAGAGGGAAACTGAAGGTGGATGAAGTGAGAATCTTCAATGGAGGGGATCTTTTGCTTCACATCATTTTACAGGTCAATACGACCGGAGTAGCAGGGCCAATCAAGTTCGATTCAGATAGGAACCTCATTCATCCGGCATATGAAGTTATGAACGTCAATGGCAAAGGGTTTAAAAGGATCGGTTATTGGTCTAATTACTCTGGCTTATCAGTTGTGCCACCGGAAACGCTTTATACAAAGCCACCTAATCGTTCAAGTTTGAGTCAAGAACTAGAGAGTGTAATCTGGCCTGGACAAACGAAACAGAAGCCTCGTGGATGGGTTTTTCCAGAGAATGGAAGGCAATTGAGAATTGCAGTGCCAAACCATGTCATTTATCACGAGTTGGTCTCTGTGAAAGGCGCTGATTCATTCAGTGGATACTGCATTGATGTATTTACAGCTGCTTTGAGCTCTTTGCCTTACGCTGTCCCATATAAGCTACATGCATTTGGGAATGGTATTAACAAACCTAAAATATCTGAGCTTCTGCAATTGATCGAAGCCGGTGTGAGTATAAAAAAGAAAAAGAAAAAGATATATTCTTTTAACTTAACTGAAAAGGCTGCAATTTTTCTTTCTGAACCTTTGTCTATCTTGTTCTATTTAGGTCTATGATGCTGCAGTAGGGGACTTGGCTATCACCAACAATCGAACAAGGATTGTGGATTTCACACAGCCCTACGTGGAGTCCGGCCTAGTCGTAGTGGCCCCAGTTCAGAAGTTGAACTCTAATTCTTTGGCATTCTTGAGGCCATTCACTCCGATGATGTGGTTAGTAACAGGAATCTTTTTCCTTGTTGTCGGAGTTGTTGTTTGGATCTTGGAGCATAGAGTCAACGATGATTTTCGAGGCCCTCCTAAGAGACAAATTGCAACTATTATATGGTGAGTGCCTAAGAAATATAACAATTTTGTGGGTTTATCACCAATCTTCCCTATTTGAGCAATCTATGCAATATGAGAATTTGCTTCCTCCATATCCAATTCTTGAATGGCTAACATTTTCGCACATGATCTACAGGTTCAGCTTTTCAACATTGTTTTTCTCCCATAGTAAGTGGAATGGCCCTTTTATAAATATAGATACATATATAGTTTTATCTACTTTGTCACACGGACCATTGAGGCACCTGTGAAAGTAACAGTCCATTTCTTGTTCTGATATATACAGAGCAAAATACCGTCAGCTCCCTTGGTCGCTTTGTGCTACTCATCTGGCTATTCGTAGTTCTTATACTCAATTCAAGTTACACTGCAAGTTTGACCTCAATTCTTACGGTAGAACAACTTTCTTCGCCCATTAAAGGGATTGAGAGTTTGGTAACAAGCAATGACCGCATAGGCTTCCAGCGGGGATCATTCGCTGAAAATTATCTAGCGGAGGAATACAACATAGCCAGGTCTAGACTTGTTGCTCTCAACTCCGACGAGGACTATGCCAAAGCCTTGAAAGATGGTCCCCAGAAAGGAGGTGTTGCTGCGGTGATTGATGAACGAGCATACATAGAGCTTTTCCTCTCCACTCGATGTGACTTCAGTATTGTAGGTCAGGAGTTCAGCAAAAGTGGGTGGGGATTTGTGAGTATTTCCAGCCCGTTTACTGTATCCTTTCAAATTATTGCGCATATTGTTTTGCGCGCGTATATCATAACATGGGCTAGTTTTCCTCATTTGTCATTACATTTCAGGCATTTCCGAGGGACTCACCCTTAGCAGTGGACATGTCAGCGGCCATCCTGAAACTTTCAGAAGGCGGAGAACTCCAAAGAATACATGATAAATGGCTGCAGAGAAGTGCCTGTAGTTCAGAAGGTGCGAAAGAAAGTATAAACCGACTTCACCTAAAAAGCTTTTGGGGCCTTTTTCTCATGTGTGGTGTAGCTTGTTTGCTCGCTCTCCTTCTATATCTTATAAAGATACTGTGGAAGTTTTCCAATTACTCAGAAGACACCGAGCCTTCAAGTCGAGGCACTTCATCTCCAGGTCTTCAGACATTCTTTTCATTTGTCAGTGAAAAGGAAGCGGACATCACTAGTCGGTCCAAGAAAAGGCGAATGGAGAGGACCTCAAAGAAAGTTAGAGGTGGAGATGAATCACCAAACTGTTCTTTTGGGAATAGTAATGAAGTCTAGGGTTCTTCAATCCATTGTAGTAGTTTTCGAGTTTGCTACAGCATTATGCTTTTCAGGATATCATGTAAATTATGATCAGATCATTTGGAGCATGCTATAAGCATAGTAGTGGTCTTCCTTCCTGTTTGCTATAGGCATATATATGTATTTATATCCATGCCATTATTAATAACAATAAAAAAAGTATAAGAGTTACAAATCATACTAGTTTATCATCACAATAATCAGAATTGTGAGAGAAGAGTTTGCATAAATTAAAGACCTTTCCAAGAAAATCTCAACTTCTAATTCACAAGTAAATTAATAAGATTTGGGAATGGTTGAGATACGAAAAGCCATTTTTAAATTCAATTCACAAGTAATAAACAAGTGATGTGATGCTTTGAGATAAAAAAAAGAAGAAGAGAAGATTAAAGTGCATAGAGAGAGAGAGAGAACAAACTCGAATAATTTGGCCTGATAATGGAAGCGAGAGGGAGGAGAGAGAGACATAAAGTACACCATTGTTTTACTAGCTTGAGAGTATGAGACGCAGGACCTATGCTCAACCATGGACTTACCAAAAAGATTTGAAATCACCGTACTCCTCATAGAATCGTCAATTGTGTTCTTCCTACAATTAGCAACAAATCCCTTTGATTTGCAATCCACTCTAATCTGCAAGAAGAGACTGTAGTACGGTGGGGGTCTGTAAAAAAAGAAGGAAAAAAGGATGGTGGGGGCTAAAAAAAAGAGACTGTAGGGGGTCTGTAAAAAATATGATTTGTGTTATTAAGGGTATTTTTGAAATATTATATTTTATGCCAATTCCGAGGGAAATATTATAGAAAATGAGAGTGTCTTCCATCTTATTTGCTTTTACATATTTTCTAGAAATTGAATTCAAATCTATACCCTCGAAAACATTCTAAACACAAGAACTGATTTAATCATATGAATTGAATTAAATTCACAAGGTTCCAAACACCCCGTAAAAGAGTTTGAAGACAATAAAATATTTAAGGAATATGATGAAACTAAAAGATAGTTCAAAATTCTTCATCAGTAATTAAAACAAAAACAATAATTCATAATATTCATTACATTGTCAAAATCCAAACTTTATTAAAACAAGGTAACAATGGAGCGTCTAAGACATCAAATCAAAACTAAAAAGAAAACCTCGCAAGACAAGCAAGACATACTAATCAAAACTGAAGAAACAGGAATACTCAACAAAGTCCACCTATTATCAGAAACTAAGAACCTAAAATAATATTAAGAATGAGGGGTGAGTTCAACCAATTCAGTGAGGGAATAATATTTAATATACATTCTAGATATTAATAGTTTGCAAGCCGATTTATCTTGATATACATATACATACTAAACATATTATCACAAAGTAGTGAAATACATGTTAGTGACCAGATGACACACAAAGGTGACCAGATGACACCTAAATATGACCACTGTGGGATGATCAGTCGTCACAGGCTGATGCTTCTTTCACCAGCTAGGTATACAGAATACTATGTGCATATAAGCTAACTACTCTCTGTTAGCATGGAGTTACTGACAAGTCCTATATTAAGGCATAATAGATATTCACAGAATCATCAAAGGAATGTATATCATATCAATTAGAATTTAGTTCGACAGATTGCGAGTGCAAATTCAAGAATAAATGAGTGCTCGAAAAATAAAGCAACGCATATAAATATTCAAGGAATTAACTAGTTGTACTCATCGTATAATCAACATGCATATTTATTTATAATATATGCATATTAAAGATTATCCCACTCACCTGAAAAAATATAGATTAAAAGGAATGTCAAATAAAAGACCTGAAAAACCTATTGAGGATCGTTAGGAGAACCTACAATAAATATACGAAATATACTCAAAAGAAACTCAAAACAACACAAATAAAAGATTCCAATTCATAAAAGAAAATCAGGTTTAGTCTCCTAGGTTTAGGGACTGAAATGGAAATTTTCCAAAACAGGGACCGAAACGTAATTTTACCAAAACTAGACCAAACTGTAAATACATAATCATACTAAAATTTCACCCATAAACCATCCTAAATTATGTCTAGAACGAACCAGGGATCGAACTGTAATTTTTATAAAGTTTAGGGACTAAAATGTAAATTCCCAAAATTGAGGGACCAAACTGAAAATATTTCAAATAAATTATCAAGCTGAGATTAATCATCCTTAACCTCATAATAACACTGTCCAGAATCTCAAAATATATTTAGGAGTCAAATTATAATTTTTTCAAATTTTAGGGATTAAACTGAAATTTTTATAAATTGAGGACCAAAATAAAATTTGGTCACCTTCAACCTCAAGATCATTCTGTCCAGATTTTGCAGCAAGGTTAAAATGAATTTCTTAACACATAAAAATCAATTTAAAAAAATCAACTAATAAATTCTTATTTCTAACAACATACTCAAAATCAATCACTTAACATTAAACCCCTAATAATCATGAATTAATCTTAACAAAATAAACTTTAAATCCTTATAAACCCTAACTCTTCTTTAATCTTTCCATAAACAAATCATAATCGAAAGTAATATGAGAGAGAACCACTTACTTGTTACTTCCACTTTCTTGAACCCAAAACTCAAGATCAAAAACTGAAATCCTTGGTTTGATGAAGGGAGGATCATGACGGCCACAAGAATTGGAAGAGAGAAAAGTAATTCTCTTGCAACTTTTTCTTATATACCTAGGTTAACTTAGGTTGAGTTTGGACTGACTTGGGCTTGAGTTTGGGCCAAAAGTTTGGGTCTTCCAAATTTGGTCTCTATATCATTTCAAATGATTTTTGATTTGGTAACATGCAATGCTATATCTTTATATAATATGCTTATACGCCAAGAACTTATGATTATTGATCTTAAAATGTTTATATTATTGACTTTTCTCATGCATTTAATGGACATATCTTATAATTGATAAGAGGAGCATACTATGATTGATAGTAGGAGAAATCATGTAGATTTATTATTAATATGTTAATACTTGCAAAAATATTAATGATTTGTCATAATAAAAAAGGGAGAGGATATTGGCTCACAAGTATCCATTGCTTCTAGTTTGAACAAATCAAACCATTAATTGATTTCTAATTATTTTCTTGAGATTATGTTGACATAAATTAATTACCACGCTTTGCATCTCAATGATTATCAATAATGTCTTGAATTTGCACTAAGAACATCTAACTACATTGATAGAATATTATACTTAGGATATTATATTATATGTGACTTAAGTCTATATAGAGATTGATTTAACTATTAAGATAAACTTTCTATATCCATAATACTATCCTGAAAAAGTTGTCTTTGAAATTATGTAAAATAGCTTTGTCTACACCTAAAAAGATCAAGACCTCTAATACATAAGATGACCATAACAAACATATTTCTAAACCCTTATAGGAAGCGAGACAGTAGGTATAGTAAACTAATTAACCAAACAAGTTACAAAATCCAAAGATAATTGGTAAACCATGCATACCAAATCAAATACAAGAAATTTAGAGACAACGAGTAAACCATTTTGCAATTTTAATACTTATTTCAGCTTGGACAATAGTCAACATCATATTAGCAACAAAATCAGAGTCAATCTAATGATGAGCTTACATAACCATTGGATTGTGACATGTATAAGTCTTTTTTAATTTTAAAATCTCAAATGAATCAGAATTTGTGTTATATCCCCCTCGTAAATACCAGTGACTTGATGTTTCATGCTTACACTATAATTGCATGTAAGTTGTGGTTGAACGTTGCACTTTGTATTGAAATGAATTTTTTACATACTGCATTGATTAAATCAACATTGGGAACATTTATCCAACCTTGGACTCAGTACTTAAACCTGAATCCTTAAGGCTTAAAGCCCAACCAAAGCTCATCATATGAGTAGACCCACTAACATATTCAAATTCAGGAACATGAGGTCTTATTGTTTGGTTTATTGGATCACCTTGTCATCTTCCTCAACTACATTATCGATATGACAATCATCTTTCCCATCACTTAGTTCATATTCATCATAACAATTTAGAGCCGTTACCATACTCAACCGAGGTTCCATACACACCATTTCTTGAACTGATGTTAGGTTCATTACATTACCAATTGTCTTAGATGAACCTGTTACATGTGATGAATTTATGGTCCTTTAACTATAACTTAGGACTCGAGTCAACTTTAAACTCAAAGAGTTTCATACTTTAGGTTTTCTACTCAAGTAGAGTTCTAACATTTGCAACTCATTTATGGTGATCAACCTAACCATTGCATTAAAACTCATATTACTAGTAATGGGAACATCGACATAACGATTCAAATGACCCTCACCCAACATCCTCCAAGTAATATCAACATCAAATTCAACCAAATTCCACCCAATTCCTCAACACACTAAATTTTTAAATTCATGAAATGAACTGTCTAATCTCAAGCTACATAACTTGGTACTTTCTTCATGGTAAATGATATCGTTATCACTATTGATGGTTGTACCACCATAATAATATAAAATTTCCACTATAGAAGACATGTTTGGTGAAAATCATAACAAAACACAATGCTAATTTGTAAATATACCAAATTATTCAAGTTACATTTAAAAACCTAAAATTAACAAAAATCATAAACTAAACCCTAAAACACTAACATTAATATAATAAACACAACATAATTCATCTACTTTTCTTATCAAATAAGACAATGTATACACTTACTTAACTAATTTTATATCTAATTAATCTTAAATTATTGTTCAATTAGATAAAATCAACAAAACCCCTAACCTAAACTCTAAAACTCTTATCTTAAAAAAAAATCATAAATTAGCCAAGTAAAATAACAAATTAATAGAGGAAAAGGTAAATATACCTCGGATTGGTTAAATGTGGTGCTTATGGGTAGTGACGGTAGGGAGAAATCAGTGGTTGTCGCGGGTGGATGGTTAGAAAAAGAACTGACAGTTGAAAGAGAGAGAAATATGAGGTCTGTCGTGGGGAAGAGAAAGACAAAAAAAAATTTAGTGGAGAGAGAGATTAGCTTGCCTGATATGAGAGCAATGATGAGAGGAGGAAGAAACAAGGGAAGAGAGAAAGCAGTAAAGGGAGAAGAAAAGGAAAGGAAATTGTCTTCAAAATAATTAATTAGGTGGTAGTGCATATATTACATGCGATTAATTATGACATGTGTGGTACATGTATGACCACTGTTTTTCATGCTAGAGTGAGAATTATTTTTTCAATTATGGTAGTTTGTGAAATGAGTTTACCCCTCTGCCAATGAAAAAAAGAAAACCCCTCATTTTAAAGAATTCATCGTTATAAATGAGTGTTTATTATTTGTGGTGTGACTGTAATTTTTTTTAAATTGTTTTAAATTATATTTTTTATTTTTTTAAATTATTTTGCTGTGTTTATATCAAAAATATTTTTTAAAAATAAAAAATATTTAAATATATTTTTAAATAAAACACACTTTAAAATAAAAAACCTCCTTTTAACAATATAAAACATGATGTAAGGCATGATACTCGTGCAATGTGAACTCAGTGGTGAGGAACGAGGACCACCAGCACTCACTGTCTCCCCCACATGAAGTCATGAACCCCTCACAGAAACTTGCACACGTGCTACCATGAGAATGGTCATTATCTCCGAAAAGAAGGAGGAAAAAAAGAAATTTCCTTGACCGTACATCAAATTAATGGTTGGTTTACAATCTCAATCTGTTATTTGTTGCCAGCTCCATACATTCCTGTCCTCCTATCCAAGCCCTGAGACCAAACATCGAGTCAAATTCATGGCTGCATGCTGCTAAAGCTACTCAGCTGCTGCTGCTGCTCTGTAAGTATTTTATTATTTGCTCATGTATGAACCGAAGTTTCTTGAAATTTCTTTCAACTTGCACTTTTTAAAACTGGTCTGCTTTAAATTCCCGTGTCTTGTCTTTCATGTGATTAAATTCCCATATCAAGATAAAGCCACTTTTCACAGCTGTTGTTGTCGACTTCTTTTGGTTGCTCGCTTCCGGTTTACTTTAAATGGAAAGCAGTTTTTAAGCCAATTGTCATGTTTCATGGGCTCTTTGAATGCTCTTCTCTTTTCTCTGTATGGTTTTGGTGGGTTCAATTCACTTATCAGCAGTAACCACTGATTTGTGGATAATATTTTGGTATCATGGTTATTTCTTGCTGCTTATTATATCTTCCAATATCTTCTTTGCTTATGGCTTTCTGCTTCTCTCAGATAAAATATTATATATTGCTTGCCTTTTTAATATTCATGTATTTCTAAGATCTGAGAGAAGGCATATCTTTTTTGGGATCTGGCACTGTTTAGATATGGAGTTTGCAATTGATTCATTTAACTTTGGTTGTGTTTTGTAAGGGTTGTAGGATTAAATATGCTCTTTGTTGTCTTTGTTCTTTGCAGAATCAATAAAAGAAAAAGGGGAAAAAGAGAGGGTTTTTGAATAGGAAAATCACCATGAAGTTAATTTGGGTTCTGGTGTTGGTGGTATGCTACAATGGGGTTTGCCTAAATGGAGTTACTACAAATGTAACTACAAGACCTCCTTTTGTGAACATTGGAGCTCTTTTGTCATACAATTCTACCATTGGAAAAGTTGCAAAAGTTGCAATACAAGCTGCAGTTGATGACGTGAATTCTGACCCATCTGTTCTTGGTGGAACTAAGCTAAGGCTTCAGATGCAGAATACTAATAACAGTGGATTTCTTGGCATTGTTGAGTGTATATCCTTTATTATCTCTTGCCTGTTCTTTTCATTTCTCCTTCAAATTCATTTCTTGGATTTCAAAGATGGATTATGATTCTTCATCTTAATCTCATTGGTGATTGCAGCTTTGAAGTTCATGGAAACTGATACTGTGGCCATAATTGGTCCCCAGTCTTCAGTGACAGCTCATGTAATATCTTTTGTAGCAAATGAGCTCCAAGTCCCTTTATTATCATATTCATCCACAGATCCTACTCTTTCTTCACTTCAGTTCCCATACTTTATCATGACCTCCCGGAATGACCTGTATCAGATGGCTGCTATAGCTGAAATTGTCGACTATTATGGATGGAGAGAGGTGATAGCAATTTATGGGGATGATGATTATGGGAGAAATGGGATAGCTGCATTAAGTGATAAACTTGCAGAGAGACGATGTAAAATCTCATATAAAGCACCTCTGACCCCTACAGCAACCCAGCAGGAGATCACTGATCTGCTAGTTGAGGTGGCTTTAACCGAGTCCCGGATTCTTGTTGTTCATACTTTTTCCAGTTGGGGTCCAGTTGTATTCAGTGTTGCTCAACATCTTGGCATGATGGGACCTGGATATGTGTGGATTGCTACTAATTGGCTCTCCACTCTCTTAGAAACCGATTATCTCTCATCAGATACATTGGATGATATTCAAGGAGTTCTTACATTGCGTATGTACACTCCAGATTCAGAACTCAAAAGGAAGTTTAGATCTAGGTGGAGCAACTTGACTAGAGGGACAACAGGTTATGGCCTTAATCCAATAGGTCTGAGTACCTATGGTCTATATGCTTATGACACAGTATGGTTACTTGCTCGTGCAATCAATGCTTTTTTAGATCAAGGAGGCAACATTTCATTTTCAACTGAATCAAGACTAGCTAAGCTACGCGAAGGGAGTTTGCATCTTGATGCCATGAACATTTTCAATGGAGGAGAGCTGTTACGTGAAAACATTTTGCAGGCTAACATGACTGGCGTGACAGGCCAACTCAAGTTTAATCCTGATGGGAATCTCATTAATCCTGCTTATGAAGTCATCAATGTGATTGGCAATGGGATCAGAAAGATTGGTTATTGGACTAATTATTCTGGTTTATCTGTCGTGCCTCCTGGAACTCTTTACTCAAACCCTCCTAATCGTTCCAGCTCTAGTCAAAATTTATACAGTGTTCTTTGGCCTGGCCAAACAGCACAGAAGCCTCGTGGGTGGGTTTTCCCAAACAATGGAAGACATTTGAGAATCGGTGTCCCAAATCGCGTTAGTTATCGTGATTTTGTCTCTCAAGTACCAGGCACTGATATGTTTACTGGGTATTGCATTGATGTTTTTACTGCTGCTATCAACTTGTTGCCATATGCTGTCCCATATAAATTAATTCCATATGGAGATGGAATTAATAACCCAAGTTGCACTGAGCTTGTACGTTTGATCACAGCGGGTGTGAGTATTCTAAAACAAAACTTCGCAGATTTTCAAAGTACAATGGTTCTCTATTTTTAATTCGGTTTTCATCTTTCATATAGGTCTATGATGCAGCAATAGGTGATATTGCAATCATCACAAACAGAACGAGGATGGCCGACTTTACACAGCCATATATCGAGTCTGGGCTAGTTGTAGTAGCTCCTGTTAAAAAAATGAATTCTAGTGCTTGGTCATTTCTGAAGCCATTTACTCGACAGATGTGGGGGGTTACAGCACTCTTTTTCATCATTGTGGGTGCAGTTGTTTGGATTTTGGAGCATAGGTTGAATGATGATTTCAGAGGTCCTCCTAGAAGACAACTGATTACTATTCTATGGTAAGCATCTTACAACGTCCTATAGATTGTTTAGGGATGGTTCTTCACCTTTTTCTATATTCTTTTCAATTTCTGTCAGGTTATCTCAATATCTTGAACAAATTATTACAGTATCAGTTCATCTTTTGGCTTGAGTTGCTCAATCTCTTAAGATCATGCTTGGCTTCTGCAGGTTTAGCTTTTCAACTTGGTTCTTTGCCCACAGTAAGTTGAAATGAAAATCATTTAATTGTCCTTTCTAATAGCCACCACAATAAAGTAGCTTCAATCTGACAAGTTGCTTTCTCCTATTTATGTAGGAGAAAATACCATCAGCACTCTTGGTCGCTTTGTATTAATTATATGGCTATTTGTGGTTCTTATAATTAACTCAAGCTACACAGCAAGCTTGACCTCAATTCTTACAGTTCAGCAGCTTACTTCTCCTATTAAAGGCATTGATAGTTTAATATCAAGCAAAGATCCAATTGGTTACCAGCAGGGATCATTTACCCGAGACTATCTAATTAATGAACTTGGCATTCACAAATCCAGGCTCATTTCACTTAAGATGCCAGAAGACTATGCTAAAGCCTTGAAAGATGGTCCTCATAAGGGTGGTGTGGCTGCCGTGGTTGATGAGCGCGCGTACCTAGAGCTCTTCCTCTCAAATCAATGTGAATTCAGTATCGTGGGTCGAGAGTTCACTAAGAATGGATGGGGATTTGTAAGTGCATCAAAATGGCACAATTCTGTTGTTCATTCTAGACTCTTTTATTGGATAGTAAATTTCATGTGTCTTTTGTCTTTAACATTTCCAGCTTATGAAAATGTGTGTTCTTCTTCATTTACTAGGCATTTCCAAGAGACTCGCCTTTAGCAGTAGATTTGTCAACTGCCATTCTGAAACTATCAGAGAATGGGGATCTGCAAAGGATCCATGACAAATGGCTTATGAGAAGTGCATGTAGTTCACAAGGCGCAAAGTTTGAAGTGGACAGGCTTGACCTAAGAAGCTTCTGGGGCCTATATTTGATATGTGGAATAGCTTGCTTGCTTGCTCTCTTCTTATATTTTCTGAAGATGGTGCGGCAGTTCAGTCGGCACTACTCATCGGAGTTAGATTCTTCTGGTCGAGGCTCAACATCTGCACGTCTTCAAACATTTCTTTCATTTGTTGACGAAAAGGAACAGGAAGTGAAAAGCCGCTCCAAGAGAAGGCAACTGGAAATGGCCTCTAATCGAAATGAATCCATGGACAATTACAGCTCCAAGAGACGACACATTGAGTCGCCTCCAGATGGAAGTCCACAAGCTAGTAACGAGGCCTAATTATCCATCATCGATGTACAGTCAGTCGGCAGTGTTTACTTTTAGGGTAATCACTTTTCAGTTGACACTTGATACCCTGCAACTTCAACCACTTGAAGGCATATGCAGGTAATGTTAAATAGAATCATTGGCAGCAACCTTTAGTTCTCGAGTTAGAATAGAAAGATTCAGGAATTATATATATGCTTTCATTGTAATGAGACCTTCCCTTTTTTTCTGTTTTGTTTTCATCCTCTCTTTTTCTGGGTTAAATTTAATCCATTTGAATTAAAAAGATAAAATTTAAAATGAGGGAATCACAGTGTAAACTTACATATTCAATCTTAAAGTTTTTAGAATTTTCATTGTAGTTTAAAAATTTATTTTATTTATTTTTTAATTTTAAGTTTGAAAAAAAAGAGAGAAGCTCCTTAAAAAAACACAACAATGAGGTTATTGTTCGCCTACAATTTGGTAACAAAAGAAAGATTTTTGTGTGTTAATGATTTTTTTTTTCTCGAGAAGAGTTTAATAGATATGTTTTTTCTATTTAAACATAGAAAAACAAAGTAGTTCATGTTTGGTTTTGATTTTTTTTAATCTGGTTGATTTTTAATTTTTTTTCTGGTGTTTTATGATTGTTTGTGTTGATTTTAATGGTGTTCTTGAATAAAAATAGATAAAAAAAATGATTTTTAGAATAAAAAAAACCCTCTTAATTTTTTAGTCACCACAACAGTGGATAGATTTTGTACGTCATGTTCATGTCTCCTGTTGAGGAACTGGAAAAAAAAAAACTGTATCGAAGGATTTAGAATTTAAATAATCAATCCAAACCATTCATTTATTAGATTTTCAATCTTAATCATCCAATTGGTTTATTATCTAAACTGGCCGAAGTTCTTTTCTTCACTCGATCCCCCAAAGCATTCTCTTTTATCCACAGCAGGTATAGCCTTGAGGTCTTGCACAGCATGTGGAGCTTCACATCTGAAGCAGCAGTTTGATAGAAAGGGATCTTGTGCACAAATAGACTTGAAATATTACCAGCATAACAAAATATTTGGATTGCATGCAAGAATCATATTTACCAGTAACCTCACTATGTACTCGGGCTGGGCTATGCCGCAAAGGGACCTTTTGCCAGCATATAAACTCCTCGTGTCTTCCCTTCGTACAGCGTAGACCAAAGGGAAGAATCCTCCTCGTTCTTCGCCATTGTATAGATTTTAAGCACGCCTCGCTAAGCCTGTGTGATTAACTTGGTTTGATTGTAAATGCCCTAAGGTAAGTTGCAATATGAGAAGCACAAAGAAGCAATACATTTGATGAAAAAAATTATTTTGAGAACAAGCGGTATGAGCAAATGACAAGAGATGATGGGCGGATTTAGACTACAAGAGATCTTGACTTACCTCGTCCAGTCTCCAATTTTTAGGGATGTCCTCGTGCAGGAACCACCATGGCCCATTTTTGGAGATTAATCTAGCACGAAATGAGAGTGCAGTAGGAATTATTAGCAAGAACATTTGTCAACATTCTGAATTGCCGATGATATAGCTAGAATAATCAGACATGAAACCATACGACAAACAATTCAGCATCAAATACTGTTTTGCTGTGGAGAGAACTGTACTGACAGGTTTGGAATCCAAATACGAGTTCATGCATTGACCAGGGTTGATCCTAGTAGTTTAAATGTTACAGAAACATTGTTGCACGTTAATGTCACAGAGTTCATTACCTCGTATATCCGGCGACTGTCCGCAAGCCCATGAAAAGAGTTAGTCCAGACCAAACTCCATAGAGACCAACGGTTGAGGGTGCGTAGAGAATAAATGCAGAAGAAATTGCCCCAACCATCATCTAGTATTATTTGTACAAATGTTAGGACATATTTGGTAGAAAAAACTGTGCTATAAAATCATGGCAGAAACCCTATGAATGCAATCCATCATGAGATCAAAACTTACCATAGACCATGCAGCATATGAAAAATCAGATATGCCATAATGCAGGCCGTCAAATATGTAAGCAAGCGCATTGATAGGTTGACTAGCACTCACAAACTGTTGAACATTTAGACAAGATTGGATAGAGTAAATTAATTAAAACAGGCAGAAAGAAGATGGTGACAGCTAATAAAGTTAACTGAAATTTTGAAATTAAGGAACTAGAGCAAACATGGATACATACCAGCAGCCCAGATCTGACTATCGCTAGTACCTCTGCGTCTTTAGTGAACATAGTTGCTATAGAACTAAACGACACACCCAATATGATTGCTAAGGAAATGCCAGTAATCAATCCAATCTGGTGAAATCATATGACATGTTATTGATCAGCATGAAGCCCAGAGAAGAAACAGTATGAAATAAAACGAAATATCTTACAAAGCACAGCCAAATACTAGAGCTGTCACCTTCAAAGCAGAGAATGTAATTTCTTTCACAGTGCTGTAGTCACCTTTTGCAGAAGAGCTTGCAATAAGGGCCTGCAAGAAATATGGTTTCTTTGATCATCGGAGAATCTTGAAGGATGTACGACAATAAGATAAATGAGAGAATAACACGAATTGCAATAGTAGGAAGGCTGAATGTCCTACGATTTACAAGAGGACTCCAACCCTGATCTTATTCACATGATTATATACGAACTATGATTCACACATGGGCAATCCAAGAACCTCCTAATGAAAGGATATATATAGGTTGCTAAATTATTAAGCTCTGATCTCATAGAATACAATTGAAATTGGTTATCTGCTAAGAGTTGTCACCTAGAAGAAGTTTGAATACAGAGTTAGAAAAAGGTAAACTGTGAATTGGCCTTACCTGACCAGATGCAGCTTGAGCATCTGCAAGAAGTGAAACTGATAGCCACACTTGTAAACATATTTGATGAGCTGCCATTGGTAGTGCTCCTTGACGAGCAGCCATTGATGTGCTCAAAGTTATGGTCATGACAGCAGCTAAAGTTCTCCCAAGAAGAAAACCACCTGAAAAGATAGTTTATCCTTTAGAATATCTCTTTTTTTTTAAAAAAAATAAATAAATTTTTTAAGGTTTGTTAAATCTCTAGAATTTGCAGAGAGGAAGGAGTATCCAACAGAAAGAACAAATACTGAAAAAAAATTAACATGCTTGTCTGCAACACATTTTAACAGAATTCAAAAGGAAAATTGAAGTATATATATTAAATCAACACAGCATGAGCATATTTCCAATAATAATTAAACAAATTTAAATGTTTTATACAAATTATTGAGATCAAGCAGATCTGCCAATCTACAAAGAACTTTTTGCGAGCAAAATTGCAACATCTATTTATACTCTAAACCAAATTTTGAGTGATAGTTCTTTTAAGCCTAAGAGAATCCATGTTGTAAAATTTTCTTCTATAGATCAGAGTAGAACAGGAAAATAATCGTTGCAGTTTACACAATCAAGCATATACCTCAAAGTTTAAAGTTCAAAATCTTCAAGAATATAGTAATTCCAAAAGTAATTTTGAACTTCAGCATCAGAAACGCTATTTTAGACCAGAGATTTTTCCTTTGGACCACAATATGATAGTTTATCATATTAATCAAATCTAAGTGCAGAGGTATTACTAGGTTAGTATTATTAAAACAACACTAAGACTAGGTACATATTTCAACACGTTCTGACAAAAAGAAACCATCACAACATAGCAAACAACATATAGTTGTTAAAATCTTCGTGGATATATAAAAGTTGATCATGGCTAAATGCATCAGAACACTAAGACTTACCAGAGCTGAGGTAGCCACCACAATCCAAGCTTTGGACATTCGGAAGGGACAAAATTGTCCTTTTGTTAAGATACCAGATCATGAGAAAGGCAACAACGTATCTGAAAATTTTGATTCAAAGTCATTATTTATGATGCTCACTGTAGTGGGAGCAAAAGAAAATGTAGCACAGTAAAAAGAACATACTGCGACACAACGGTTGAGATGGCAGCTCCAGTTACACCCAAGCCAAAATAGTTCATCAGCAAGGGGAACAAGAGTACAGCTGAAAAATTGCCAAACCCTGCAAATAAATATTCCAACTCGGTCAGATCAATAGAATACTTACACTTACTGAATCGGAAATCTTGTTGGAAGCATGCATATCCTAACATATGATTGTTCTAATAATTCATCGAATTTAGTCTTAGACCATCATTAATGTAATTGTAATGCCAGGTAAAGAAAGTGAAGATTCTAGCTGTGGATATGTGATGCTTACTGATGCTGTTAAATATGGTAGCCTTTGTGCCAGTTTCATCTAACCAAAGCAGATATGTGATGCTTACTGATGTTGTTACATTTATGCTCTATGTCTGTTAAAGAAACTAAAAATAACCTAAGGACTTGTTGGTACTTAATAATTCCAGCCAAACACCTGCCTAGACACAGGACAGGAGTCTTAGTGTCCTTAAACCCACGAAAAATGCCCTGAATGGCCAGATAAACTACAACTGCTGGAGCACCAATTGCCCTGAGTTTGAGAAATCTTTCTGCTGGGATGCGCATTGGTGAAGCCTGTGCAGAAAATTAGGTTCAGAAAACAGTCAACACAGTAGATAAAAATATCACATGAGACATAATTTTCAGTAACAAGAGAAAAGAAGAATTGATATGGTAAATGAAGTATCAGGTGTACTTACAGGTGGTATGCCCATCATATTGAGAAATATTCCGGATCCTAGATACATAGCCAAAGCCTCAAATAAACCAATTCCAGCTGCTAAGACTAAAGCCGTAGAGACAGAAGACAGTGACTTTCTTTCAGCCATTTCATCTTCAGGGTGGAGATGACCTGTACATCAAACAACTTCAAGTTTAGACTAACAATCTTCCAATTCTGCGCTCATACGATACAGTTGCATGTCCGCTAGAAGCTTGACTAACACGTGTTAATAAATTATATTTACCTGAAGTAGACTTGCTAGCATTCCTTGAGATGTCTTCAGCCACAAATGAAGTTGCTACACTGAGGAGAGGTATATTAAAAACCTTTGATAGGATATTGAATATTGACATGGAAACTCCTGCTGTTGCTAACTCCAAAGGACCTTTTTGAACATAAAAAGTTTAAGAGCTCACTAAGCTGTTGCTGTTTTCCAATAGAACATTTGTAAATCTAGATTCACCAGGAAATACCTACCCAATCTACCGACATAAGCTGTTTCCATGAGTTGTGCTAAAGGTTCAATTGCTTGTCCAGCAATTGCTGGTATAGAAAGCATTATGAGTTCATTTTGGACACTAGGCGTGCGTGATTGACTGGCTATTGGTGGCCCTGTTGAGTCACTGAAAGATAACCAAGATTATTTACATGTAAGAAAAATAATAATTATAATCACAATATCGTCGAAGAGAGACATCCTAAATGATGCAGCCAGCCAAGATTGAAAGAATAAATAGAAGTATGGTACGAAGACATTTATCATTACTACACAAAGCAGATCACATATACATGAAAACAAACCCTGAAGGCGAAGTGAATTAGAAGTAGTAAATCTTACTAGATTCCCTTGCTTACAGATCTCCCATTGTTTGACGCCAATCTCTCCTCGACACTCGAAAGATTCAAGCTATATTCTGAAGTTTGCCGATCAAAGATTGACCCACAACACTTGGTGAAAGTGTTGAATCTCAGTCCCCTCTTATTGCTCACGACAAAATGACAAAGATGAGGAACTTTTATTTCATCTTTTAATGTAAAAGCTTCACCCCTTTTATTCACTCTTCTTTCACGTCTTTTACCAGTGACTCCATAAAAGGGTAAACCTCTAAGTTGAGTAACAGTCATCTTTGCCAATGAATAGATTGGCCTATTAGTTCTTTATAATCAAGTGCAGATATCAAGGGAACCTGTGTAAACTGGGCAAAAAACAAACCAAAGTTAGATTTCCCTCTGAATTTCCTATTGACATTCAATCCAATATCATTCCCCTAAAGCAAACAATGCTAAAAAAAGAAGAAGAAAAAGTAAAGGCTTACCCTTTGGTTACTGAGAAAACAGTTAAAAGAAGAAATAGCATTGTGCCATTTTTGTGATTTGCTACACAGGATCAAAGACTACCAGAATTTCAGTCAAATTATTCTCTCTTGACTGTATTACTATAATGCGACTCATCCAAGTTACAATTATCAACTAAAAAGCAGCCAAAACTACACACAACATGATATTCAACAAAATTCTTTTCCTTTTTTGTTTCGTTTATCTTGTTTTCTTGGCAACTTCAGAGATAGAATAACAAAAACGAAGAAAACCCAACAACACACAAGCAATTTCAAGCACATTTCCATTTCGCTGCTGAGGAAACAACCTCTCTCTAAGTATAAAAACAACTTCTCTCTTTTCAATTTCTGCTCTTTTATAATCAACTGAAATGGTATCCTTACAGACTAGGGGTTACAACACAGAATTCAAACAATGTGGAGCACTGAGAGATCACTTACAAGAGTGGAAAGAGTCTGGAGACCAAGCAACGACCCAGAAACTGAGAGAGCAAAAGTAGTGGCCGCAAATGTGGCGGGATCTTGTAGCACACTAGCACTAAGAAGATGATTAAAGTAATGGCTCTTATTTGTATTGCATAAGATGGCAGAGATGGGGGGGGGGGGGGTAGTTGAACTTGATGACCGACAGCTTTGCTCGATGAGTGATTGCTACATAGGTTCTGTAATATTATTATCATTTTTGAAAATATTGTTGGGTCCAACTTGTCTGATACTTATTCCCTCAACAATCATTATTTTATTTTATTGTAATATATATATTAATTTTAAATTTTATTTTTTACATCAACAATTTAAAAAAATAAAAAATAAAAATAAAATCTTAAAAATTCTAAAAAATATGATTGAACCACGTTACCAAAAATTACTACTTAAAATAAAAAAAACCAAGCAAGATTTTGGAGATACAATGGTGGTAAACCCAACAATTACAGAAATACACTAGTGATAGAACAATTAATATAAGTAATTAAATTAAGTGAAGAAGTAATATCCTGAGAATAAATTTGTTAAATGCGCTGTAAACCCAACAGCCATGATCGTTGGAGGCTTGGAGCCTCGTGACTGACTGAGAATGAAGACGAGGCTGCCATTTCTTCTAAGGTCATCAATCAGAACATGGCAATTCTCAACATGGCCAAGCATTATCAATGCAATGACAATGATCTCTTGACCTTTCTTCGAATCCTCTTTCCACCTGGCGTACAAATTCTATTCCTAACACATTCATGATTTCTGTGCCCTAAATAATGCTTAGTGCTTAGTCGGTTCAATAATTGTTCTCGTTTTGCCAACAATCATTCTTAAAAAAAAGAAAAAAGAAAACCCTTAAATATAAGTATGGAGCCCTGATTGGAGTCTAGAAACACCTCTTGAAATATTTAACTTTTGAAGTTCTCAGAAATTAGGTAAGTGAATTCGTATTCGATTGCTCTTTCTATCCAAAAACAATTTATTTACTTCAAACTTAACATCTAAGAAACTTAATTTTGATATATGAATGAAATTATTTGCTACTAGTTCTTTTATACACATAAAAAAAAGAAAACGATCCTAAAATAACTTGTTAACTATTTTTGATATGGTTAGAGATGATAATTCTACTCGAACTTGATGGATAATAATCAAACTAAATGAATAAAAAAAATTTTATTCGATCGAGTTTGGGTAAAACTCGAAGGCAAAAATTCGGGTTTTGAGTTGAGTATATATACTAATTTACCCTACCCGAAACTCAACCCAAACCTAACCCAAAGTGCATTAACAACTAAAGTTTGAAAAAATTACATTTATACTAAGCTATATATGTAAAGAAAATTAGAGTTGTCTTTCTGGCGTG
>Ga0307509_10004437_pt1 | contig 20260 bp, 20 predicted proteins | sample 10_EM_MG_FD_202245 | JGI IMG/M metagenome (GOLD analysis project Ga0307509, IMG submission 202245) | Populus trichocarpa ectomycorrhiza microbial communities from riparian zone in the Pacific Northwest, United States - 10_EM | ecosystem: Host-associated > Plants > Roots > Unclassified | place... | reverse complement strand
ACCCCGCGCTGGCCTAGCAACCGGCGATACCTTTTCCCGCAAGCACTGGAAGCAGGGTTCCTCCCCTCCATGTATGACCAGTATGCTTTGCCCAATTGGCAATGGGTTGTCCCAACCCTCCATTTATCCAAAAAATGGGTCTAGTCAAATTCTGGTTTCCACCGCTCCCAAAGGCACAATTTTTACTTTCTCCAGGAATTTTCTTCCAATCAGAATTCATGGCCCGCGCCCATACTGGCTGCACATCCCCGGCAAACAAACCCCGTCGGAAACTCAGGCCCATTACGGCTACCACCACATCCACTCCCTCCCCATCCAACGCCTCAAACAAATTCGGCACAGTGACAACTCCCACAACTTCCATTACTGCGTCCACGATCCAGCCCGGGGAAGCCTCCTTACATAGAATCCATGTTGACACTGCGCAGGTAATCGACGAAGAAAAATTGTGAGGATAACCGCTTAGTTTTACTCTTCACAGGTGGCTGGGTCGATTGCCAACTCCCGGGTACCCGGAGGGTGGACATCGATGTGGGAATATACACAATGAGCAGGTACAATTTCTCAACTAGGATCTCTATGTATAGTACATCGGTGTAAACATGGAGAAATGCGGCTTGGGCCTAGCAGTATAAACAGGATTGAGAGCAATGCCAAGAAGTCTAAGAATCTAGAAACAGCGACCACCGAGATTCAAGGGCTGGATATCGACTTTGTCAATCTCTGGAGTGAGACCTATTTTGAAGATATCCGGATTCAACATATGGTTTGTTTAACGCTCTCTCCAATTGTTTCATGGGGGATATTGGCTGTGGGCTTGAGAATTCAGAACCCCAGGACAAGAAACCCTCGGCAGTCACTGCACCATTAACGCTCTCTAGCAACTTGCACACTGAAGTAATTGAGGACTTCATAGGCCTTGGCCCACAGGACATTGCCGCCTTCATGATCCACACCTTACTGCGCCCGAAAGAAACCTTCGCCAATGACCCCTTCGCATCCTCCTCCTAATCCGCTTTGCTTCACGCCTCAAGTCCACCATAATTCCCGGAGCAAAATCCGCCTGGAAACTCCTGGTGGTCAAGGCACTCAACTCCTCCTCCATACAGACATAAATTATCACTCACACCGACTCACACTCCCTCCCGTTATGGTCCGTCCTCAAAACCAAAATCTCTTGCGAGCCCGTCAGTAGTAATATCGAAAAATTCTCAAAGGGGGAAATCCCCATGTCACCCTGAGCCTAATCCACGAACTAGAACTCTGCGAAAGATACCCTCGCCACTAGTCAAAGACGCCCCAACCCTCCCCTTGCTGGATATGAAGATCGCCGCTGATATTTTTCAGGTATGATACATGAGTTGATAAACCCGACTGAACGAGATAAACTAATGCAGATTTGTAGGGTGGGCACAGAGAGTGTGCAGATCGAGGCAAGGTACATGAGCTTGAGGATCGCCCATTATAGCCAACCTTCAGCTGAGATTAGACAAACCTTTAGATCAATCTTTTGCCGTTTAGCTTCTGGGCTGGTAGTTCCCGGGGAATCATGTTACTTGGGTTTGTCTGCTTATACGGCGGTATCAATGTTTTTGCAAGTAGCTACAGCGGCCGTGCACACCAGTGGCTTCCCTTCATTGCCGAAGGAGCTCCAGCCTGGGCCCAGAAAAATGCCACCCAAAATCACGAAATTAGCTATTCTGTCGAAGTTAAAGCCTTGGGGCATCTGTTTAGGGTATTAATACTATTAATTTCCACAATTTCCTACACTAAATCAAAAGATCTTCCATATTCCCGGCCAGATGACCGCTTTGCCACCGAGCACGTTCTCCCCTAAGATCGTTACGGCCAACGGCCAGTGGAAATTTATTAGAGCTCTGAGAGTGGAGAAGATCGGCATCTTAGTTCAAAGTGCTAGAGGGCGGGTGTAATAGTGTGTTACGAGCGTGGCTGATTGGTATAACAGTCACATGCCTTATCTAGGCGCAGTACTCGTATGATACAACCAAAAGGCACACCAAATCTTTTCTTATCAGACCCACCTGACTGTTATATCTAACGGCCATGCTCGGAGACCAATGTTATTGTGATGGTTTAGGATGTGGCCGGTTGTGAACTATCGTCCGTAAGCGCCGCGGGTTTGACTCGGACACCGATACAGGAGTCACGCTCTTGAGAGAGGAATCGGGAGAGACGAAGGGCACAGAGATTCTTCGCTATTCCTTGATTGGTTTGGTTTGACCGGGGGTTGGACTCCCGAGGGTGTTCGCTGTTGATTGCAATTGAAGTAGTGAAGTCGGAGAAGAAGGAAGGAAAGTAATGATGGAAAAAAAAAAATAAGTTTGCGTATGGAGGAGACAAGATGCATTTTTTCGTAAATACCATTTGGGTATGATTCCGTGGTGATTGCTTCTGAGGAAGACTCCGCTTTCCTTTGTTTGGCAGGGTGAGGAGGTCGGGCGTCTAGAGAGCTCCTTTTTTGGAGAGGGGCTAGGTTCCCCCCACATCCGGGGGAGAGATGGGAAAGATGGAACGGCGATCATTTCCAGTGTAACACATGAAATATTGCAGTTCAGTGCAGGAAATTCTGGAATTAATAGTATTCGTACCCTAAAAAGACTCCTCCAAGCCTTTGATATCAACAGAATAGCTAATTTGTGTTGTTTTAGGTGGCATTTTTTTCAGTCGCAAGGTAGAACTCTTTGGCCAATGAAGGGATAACACCGCCATTCACAGCCACCAACAGTGTTCCGAACCGTCCGGTCCGTCCGCCCCGGAGGTAGGACCGGAAGGACCGCCGGTGGTAGTCCGTCTTTTTCGGGTCTATGGGCGGACTGGGGGAGATGGATGCAGGGCCCTATGGTGTTTTTCTGTTACATCTCTTTGGCTGGTATGCTCAGAAATTTCAAGCTCACGATTTAATCCCGCTCATAGTTTATGGATAGGCAAATCATGTGCTATATGCGTAAACTAATAAGCATGAAAGAATACATCTTTAAGAAATAAAAAAGCTAAAAGTGTTTTCCAAATTATAACACAAAAACCACCGGCATGAATCTACAACGCAACAAGCATATCCCTGCCGCAGAGGGCACTAGTGCTATCGCCATAGGAAAGTTCTGATATTAGTTGCGGATATCCGGATCCCAGAGGATCGATTGAGTTTCTCAGTAACTCTTCTGGAAAATCTCCGGCACTGTGTTGCGAGCCAACTGCGGCTGCATCAATGCTTTGACTTTTTTGCAGCATCACCACCGTGACTATAGTTAAAGCAACAAGACTTATGGAAATATTTAAAGGTGACAATAAGGCTCGTAGCAGATGATTAGCTCAGTCTTATCTTAGGACTTGGAGTACTTGACGATCTATTTAACCTTCTTCTCTTTCTTGTAGGCATATCGTTTATTGTGTCAGTTACAAACCATCACCATATATCACCCATAGTTTGTCTGCAACCCCGGGCGGTCCTCAGCCATCCCTGGCCGTCCCCCACGTTTTTTTTTCCACATCTGCCCGGCCGCCATTCCGCCGCCTGCGGGCCCTCCCCGCAGTCCTTACTTGCACCCTACAGGCTTCTGGTACTGTGGGGTTGAAACTGGGCCTGCTTATTTCTTTCTAAATTGTTTCCTGTACTTTGATTTTTTCCTATAGCGGGCAGCTTAGATAGCTAGTTAGTTCGACCGGTGGAGTGGGCAAGTGATTACTAAGGAGGGGCAAGGATCGTGGGTTCAAAAGGAAGAGGAGAGGCAACGCAGACAAGACACAGAACACACGACATGCGCGAGAGGCAACCACATGTTCATAGACGACTCCGATCTTGTGTTTGATCGATAGTTTTACTTCTTTCTTTACGGGTTCTTTTATCATCGTCATTGTTTTCTTTAACTCTACCCACTGTGCGAGCGGCGATTGCCCACATCGGTACTGTTTCGTTTCCTGATAGTGATATCATTTCCCCGTTCAATTCCTTTCGTTCTTTTTCTTTGCTTTAGGGTTAGTATTGCTCACCGGAGAATACTATCTGCCTGGACCAAAGTCATCGTTTCAGTACCCCCCATAGTCCCGCACTCAACCCCGGCAGTATGCAATCCCCGCCCAAGCAACCGCTTTCCTGTTTGCCTCACTATACTAATAAAGGCCTAGCGTGTAGGTCCTGGCGGCCCCAGCTAGCCCGGCAGTCCCCCGGGTAATTTGCCCCACACAGGACCATGGCTATAATAGGGGTCACGCCTCGTCCCGTCTTCTTGGAATTTTCCCCGCCGTCCCCGTGGGGTCTCCGGGCAGTTCGGAGCACTGGCCGCCAACGTGCTGGAGGGAGATTTTGGTTTTAAGGCCATGCTGAACGGGGGGCGAGTTAGTTGGCGCAAGTACTAGTACAAGTAACCTGTGTCTGCCGGGAGGAGGGGTTGTGTGCCTTAATTTCCGCGAGTTTGGTGGCTGCCCTAACTTAAGACAAAAAAAGAAAAAAGGTACAAGTACCAGACCCTACCAGAAAAGTGAACCCCAGTGCCCTAGCGCCGGGTTCCGCCATCCGTGCCCCAACAGAGCGGAACCAAGCGCACAAGGCGAGCAAGGAAATTTTTAACACGGAGGCGCCAGCTGAATAAATTTACAGTATTGTCTTTGCCGCGGTCTCTTTTTTTCTCTCCTCCCTGCACCTCCACCACCCCCCGCCCTTTGGAACCTGCGGCACTTTGCTTATTGCGGACCAACCACAGCGAATTTTACCTGGAAATCCTGCCCCGAGTTATTACCAATTTCAGAAAGGTCGCCAGTTTGTGAGTTCCCCGAATTCTAAACCATCTCCTCTCTCGATCCTACTAAAGGGCCTCGTATTGGCTTTCTAGCTGGGAGAGGTAAGGTTCACAACTAAAAGTAGGAAAGCGAGTTGTGTTTAGATGTGGGAAAATTTCTTTGAGAAATTACAGCACTGACAACCCTTTCGGGATTGGTAATATATAGGAGGTACCAGCGGTTTGCCTTCCCACGGCCAGCTACCAGTAAGTCTCATTAGCATGCTTCAATGATTGCTGAAACTGCGGAAGAGCATTTAACTAACAAAAGAGAAGCACCTCTCATCTGGGATCCACACGTTCCAAGGAAAAGCACTACGGTATGCCGAGGAACCGCAAGCGTAAAGATGGTATGCATTAACTCTTGTTTTTGCCTCCCCCGTTACCACCCAAAGTGAAACCAATTAATATGAACGGCTGAACCCGAACACCCAGCCCGCCTAACGTGGGATCTTGATTGGGCGGGCTTCAGTACCTTAAAGGGCCAGTATTTGCACCCCCTGTATGGCTACCCGGGGCGGAGTGGTGGTGACTCCGGGTACAATCTAGGACTTACCGGTCTGCGGAGGACCGCAGGGACCTGCCGCCACCCTCTTAGACAGCAGACTTTCCCAAAGGACGGACGCTCTTGCCCTACATCTTCGACACGTGCCTAGAATTCCAAGGACTTGCATCCGGCAGATGCCTACAGGGTTGCCGGGACGCTTGGGATCACTGGTTAGAGCGAGTATTTCTTATTGTCCACCAATGTGCTACATCGTTTCACCGGTAATCATTACAGCTCTTGTATGAAAATGGTGGATGGTAGTACATTGGATAAACAATAAGAAAGAAAGGTCAGCTTAGTATACCTGTGTATAAAGGTTTGTAGTTATTACATTGTGGGATGAGTACTTTTCTCTTAAGCACAAGTCATAATGTTCTACTGGTAGCCATTGCAGCTCTTGCATGGAAATAGTGGATGGTGGCAGCAGGCGATAAGAGAAATGGAAAACCTTGCATGTAGTGTGCTAATCTTTCTCGCATGGCCCTGCACCCAGTGTCCCCAGGCGCCCCGCCCGCCCTGTATGCACCGCAAGGACTGCAGTCCCGGGAATCCGGGACATGTGCTTCAAGTTGCAGGGCGAGAACGTTCGTCCTTTGGGAAAGGCTACCGTCTAAGAGGGTGACTATAGGGCTCTACAGTCCTCGGCGGACCTGTAACTCCAGAACCGTACCTGCAGTCCACACCAATTGCCTGTAGGGCCCGCTGGTTAATTGTAGGGCCCGCCAATTACCTACAGGGCCCGCCCACCCCCTGGCATGAGGCACCTTGGACCGCAAGGTATCTTGGCGTACGTCCGGACGGGTGCCCGCGGTGGATGGGCAGGGACTGCAGGCAATTGGCAGACCCGACAGGTAGCCGGCCGGCCTTACAGGTAATTGGCGCGGACAGCGGATGGCGGTTGAGCACTGCGGGTACCGTTCAAGAGTTACCGGTCTGTAGAGGGCTGTAGGGACATACAATCACCCTCTTAGGTGGCCGTCTTTCCTGGTGGGCGGATACCGTAAGCACTTGAATAATCGAGCTATGTGCTATGCAGCTCGAAATTTCCTCCTCTGAAAAAGGGATGAAAAGCGCGCCAAGGGTCTGCCTCTCAAGACAGGGGAAAGAAGAAGAAAACACAAGACCATATTAAGAGAGGCAACCCCAACGTCCAAGCACATGATCTGGTTATTCGTGTTCTTACGGTACTCTTGCTCTGCAGTTTGGGGCATACATCCCGGGGCGGACTGGATTCTTGGGTTCACTGGGAAAGCCAAATGCATAGAAGATATTAAAGTCGTGAGAGTAAGGAGGCTAATAGTACGCATAGGAAGTGAGCGCAAGCAGTTGGCTGCAGAAATGATTAAGGAGAGGCAAGACGGTACCGAATTATTGCGGAAATTGCTCGATCCTGATTCCACCTACCGGCAAGCTGTTGCCTTAATTGAGCAGAGGGGAACTGCATTTATGGTTGCAAAAAATTGGACCTTGCCAAAAGAGGGGATGTACGCCCATGTGAAGAGTATTGCGTTTGAATTTCAGCTTTTGAAGTTTGTCGAAGTACTCGCAACGATAAAACGTCGGTTCAATCACCAGCGACAAAAGCGGAAGAATCTCCTGCGGGAGATGGGGCTAAGCTCACCAGAGCCGACTGGCTGGTTTTTGGAAGCCAATCGTATTCCTATCTACAAGGTCGCTGTCCAGTCTCAATAAAACCAATACCCACCTCAATCATTGGGTTTATGAGCAGGAAGAAATTGGGGAACAGTGGAGAACACACCTGCTGGAGGGGAAGATGAAGGATAAACGCAACCACCGCTATCCACTCCATCTCCTTGATTCCCAGAAGCTCCAACTCGATATACCCGCAAACGAAAGCGCTATTTTTATTGATTCTGCTACCGGGAAGTTGGTTGGGTTAGTGGTGCGCAACTTTTCGGGTGGTAGTACAAAGGTACTGCAGTAGGCAACAAGTGTGGCTTTGGAGGCCACTGAATGGCAAAAATCGGTCCGCGTAAGTCCTCTCACATCCAGTGCGATATTATCTTGCAAAAGCCGGATTGGAACTACCATAGACCTTGGGTGGACTCGACCCCCCAGTACCGCAAATTCTGGTCAAGCCTGACCCGCCGCTACCGTAAAAACTCGAATAGAAGAAAAATGTGCTAGGACGTTGGAGTTGCCTCTCCTAGTAAGGCGCCTCGTATATTCCTTTTCTTTTGTCCCAACTGGGGGCTGAGTTTGCGGTGTTTTCCCCTCGCGCAGCCCAGAAGGGAAATTCCAACGTCATGGAACATTTTTCTTCTATTCGAGTTTTTACGGTATTACACGTCCCAGGCATATTGAACCCGAACACAGGGGGTTTAAATTTGTATGGCGGATTGTGTGTGCACATCTGTGACCCCATGCTAAATTCGGACCCAAATGTTCGGGCTCAATATGCCTAGGACGTGTACATGTATGGCAGTTACTATTCCTAGAAGGGCGAATTCGCCACGGGGCGAGTCCTTAAGAGGATAGTGGCTACCTTAAGAAGTATGGCGGTGATTTTCTTGCACACGGCCAACCACTTTGGTTTCTGGGTCTAAATTATGGCGAATTTGCCCTAACGTATCCCGCGGTGAGTCGAAACACACAGCGGCACGAAACAAACATAAGTTATCCCATGGACAGGTGAAACATGCTGAATCCCCCCCTTCCGCATATGGTAGCTTTATACTGCCGCTCAGTGGCCTCGCCTGAAAAACAATCGTGAAATACCGAGCTTTTATTGGTGGAAGGTTGCTTAGCAACAGCATAGAGCTACCGTACACTGAAGGCGGTGAATATGCGTATCTCACCGGTCCATGGGGTAGACTAAAGTGGTACGCGGAAAACTGGTTTATGCTCTCTGCTAGAGTGCCGGTAACCAGCTGTTTCGTGTCACCGTATGTTTCGGCTCACCGTGGAGTATGTTATTTGCGCTCTGCTGTTGACCCGGTTGCCTTAGTTTCACTTTAACTCCAATCCGGCTTTTGCTGGATTATACCAGTATCACATTTTTTGGGCATATCCGAAACGCCGCTACGGGAACCTAGAGCAGAAAAGGTGAAATAGGCGAGTTTTCTACATGCTTCGGCAGCAGGCTGGATGTTCTCAACCCCTAAGCGTCATTCCGGATATGCCTAAAAAATGCGGCAGATGAGACCAACGGCTATTCAGACACTCCCGCCTTCCGGATAGCTAGACTTGAACTGGCTCCCACTTGAAAGTTTCTTATTTGGGTTTAGCTATCGGGATAGGGGGTGGCTGGATTGCTTGCGGTGCTAATCCTAATATGAAATTATGCTAACTAGAATGATAGCAAGACAACACAGGCTCAATAGTAGTTGAGGGGTTTACAGCTGGGCAACGCAGCTGCCCAAAGTTCGATTGGGTAAATAACTTAAACTATAAGTTTAAGAACAAGCCGGTTGAGCTTATCCAGGATCAGCGTTGCAGAGTCGCCTCGTTGTTTGGGTTAGGATGGAATTTAATGAAGAAAAAGTCCCACCCACCAGTTGTCGGTGACTTTCAAACATATGTCGATACTAATGGTCTTCCGCGCATGGACCAAGCAGGACATGGAGGCTACACAATCAAATCTGGGGCTCATATACTTGAGTTTTCTGATGAGGAGAACGCGCCACCATCGGAATGCATTTCAACGAATTTCTCGCGCTATATGCATACAGAAAAAATGGAAACGAATATGTGGCATTTTGGAATCTCGCTCGGACCCATGGCACCGAAGCTGGTGCAAACTTCTTTATCGCCTCCTATGGGATTCGAATTTGCAACGCACCTGACTCCCATATTGCCTTTCGGGCACTTGACAGCCATGGTACATCTCTTCCTATACGCACCAATGACTTCATGCAAACCGGTCCTGCCTTCCTTATTAGCAACCGCCTTGCAAAGCAATGGAACAATTATGTGGAAAGCAAGGGTTCAATCAAGGAAATTGAGGATGACTTGGTCGATGACCATGCAGACTCTGGTGGTGAGGTTGCTTTGTTTGGAGGTCTTCACTTGTAATTTTCACTAGTTTTACTACGGTTTTATACCCTGCGGAGTACAGTTATATTATATGTATTTGTACATAGTTGGCGCTAGCAATCTGCTGTACTCTTAGGCCCTGTTCGGTTGTGATGGGACCGTTCCGTTGCCCCATACAAATGACCGTTTCAAAACGGAGGGGTCATTTTCACAGTAGAAACAGTCTCCCAACTGGACGGAACCATTGCAACCGTATAGGACCTTAGGTATGCGGGAAATAAACCATTTTTACCGGTTAAGCTGTTCCATTGCTAGTGCGGAACCACTGTTCCCAACAGTCTAGGGGCCCGAAGGACAGACTGCCAAGAACCCTGGACCGGACTGGACCATAAAGCATGTCCCGTTCACGCCTGCAAAATCCGAGGGTGGTTGCGACCACCAACAGTGTTCCCAACCGTCCAGGGGCCCGGCGGGGGACTGCAGGGGAGGGCAGGGGACTGCGAGAGTGATTTCTCATGATGTGAAAAGAATTCGCTTGGAGATATATGATTTCAGCTTGGCTAGTACAGGAGGTCCAAGCGCTGGTACTATAGTCCCCTATACTCCATCCGGTCCTCACCTTCCCTGGTGTAGTCCGTCCTAGCGCCCCCAAAAAGACGGACTATGAGCAGGGTTCCGAATAGTCCGACCGGTCAAGTCTTGGAGGCAGGACCAGACTGGCCCGTCCTGGTTGATGTCGATGACTGGACCCGACTCACTTGGGTGGTCTGGTCCGGTTTGGACTGGTCTGGGACCAGTCTTTATCAAAGATCGTATGAGAGTCAGAATGGCACCCAGGCCAACACTCACTAAGAATAGATGTGCAGCTATAGTAGGATTTTAAGGCGGCTTGCCACGGTATAAATCAACAGGCCCTCAATCCAGGTTGATAGAACATCCGGGAGAGGATAGCATGTGGTGGAAATGCAAGTACCCGATGGATAAGTCGCATCGAATACCCGTATTGTGGCTGTTGGTCATGTACTATCACTCACTTAATGCACAAAAAATAGTTCGATACTGGAGAACCTATTTTTGTTGGAAACTATGATTGTTTGTAAACTTGTTTTGCACGTGGCCGCGTCACCTTCTTCACTTTCCTTCGGTTTTCTCTATACTTGTTCTACTTTCCTTCTAGATGGAACAGCACAGAATACAACATCGATCTCCACTTCTGACAATTTTCGCCACCACTAATCAAAGCGAGGCACTATCCCCACAGTAAAATCCTTGGACACAATAAGTTTTATTAAGAAAAGCTTTATTTGAACGTAATATATTGTGATAAAAATAACATCCTATTGCTTGGCGGGCCTGGTCGGACTAGTCCTGGTCGAGTCGGTTTCAATAATTCCGACTGTCCAGTCGGTCTAATTTACACCACCAGACTAGACCTGACCTTCGACCGGACCAGCTAGTCCAGTCCAGTTTTCCGCGGACCATTCGGAACCCTGACTATGAGCCGCGGTCAGTCCCGTCCCCACCTGAAGACTGACGGGCTGGGCGGTTGGGAACACTGATTGGCAAGAACGACGGGCCTGGCAACCTGTAACAATAATATATAGGGGCACATGAAAACAGGTGTTTGGTTGCAGGAACCACAGTCTATGGCGGTGTTAAGAGGTAATGGGAGCATATAAGTGGAAGCGAGCGGCATCACGTGTTCAAAAGGAGAGCGGCCTCCAGAGTAAGCGCACAACTTGGATTACTTGTTGAACAAAGAGAAGAAGATTGAGAGCGAAAAGAAAGAAGAGAATAGAGGAAGAAAGAAGAGGGGCGCAAATATTGAGAGGGGACATGGGGTGATGTATCCAGTCACGATGTATCACTCGCGACCCTGTAACAGAGAAAATGAGAGCACAACCGTGACCATAGTTTCCAACAGGCGGGGAACTGTGAGTCACGACTGGCGAGAGTGGGCAACTGCATGGTCTATGAGAAAATGCCCAGGATGGCAGAAGATGGCAGGGGATGGTGGGCGGCCACGGGCTTGGAACTGTCGGCAACCATTGAATGTAATGAAGGACAGAAGACAGTGAGTTCTGGCTGGTTCAAGTGGAGCGTAATACCAGCAGGGTTCCAGTATCAACTGGGCTGATATTTTTATGGCTGCCGAATCCAATCAGCAATACGGTATTCATAGCTCCAATTGAATTATAAAGAAGCGGGCGCATAAGCTAATGTGATATATGCCTGCGATGCGGATAATAAAAGTATGTCAAGTTGCCAATTGTTCAAAATAGAAGGCAGTACCGGATACAAACTGCACGCTCCTCCTGACAGCAATTTACTACTAAGTTTGATTCTAACCATTTTTCCTTTCCTAGCTCCACCTTATCTACAACATCTATTTGGCATGCCAATTCCATTTGGGGATTCCGCATCACAAGAAACCATTTAGAATTTTGATGTAGCATGATTCCCAGTATACTTAATATTCCAGAGCTCCGCCAAATTCAGAGCATGGAGAAGCCCCTTGGTAATATCACCAGCCCAAATACGAGTACTCAGAGTATTGTGCTGCTGTGTGGCCCCATATTCTGGCTCCGTGTATTAGGGGAAGCCGACCCCAGACATTACAGGGGTAATATCAATGTGGCGGACTGCCGGGCCAGACGTCCTTCACTCTAAATCGATGGGAAATTGCGCTGGATGCGACCGGAGAACAAAAAGTCGTTCGCCCCCACCGTTGCCCAAGAGGCACGGAGTGCCCCATTGGGAACACTGTGCGGAGCTTAATAGCGGAGATATTTTGTTGTTAATCGCCCGCCCTCTCGGGCTACGTTACCACACCTTATCCGCGGCGAGGGGTGCTTGTCTCCTGTTTTGGAATATGCTGGGGTGATGCTGGGGAATTCACCTCCGTGTCTGACGCACGGTGGGTGGTCCGGGGGGCTGGGTAGGGGGCCTGATAAAGTGGAAAAGAACACAGGTAAAAGGGGGATAGGAGTGTGGTATGAGAAGTGGTATAAATCGCATAATCGTTTGTAGGAGACTCCTGGAAGAGAGTCCTTGATTTTGTAATTAGGGGTCCTCTCATTGCCAATAGTTGCTATAAGCCAGTGAATAGTCCATCTTTTATATACTTGATTCTTTCTCCTTGAAAGGAGTATTTAGATTTGTGATCAGTATTTAGCCCAAATTTTAAGATATTTGATGCCGGTGCAATAACAAGAACTAAAAAGCGCACTGGTGAAAAATATATATATGGAAATGTCTGAATCAAAGGTAGAAGAAGACTGCCCCCATCTCAGTAATCTTAACTCTTGAACAACAAATGGCGGTTCATCCCTCTCAAGCAACTTATTATATCCCCAAATTATTACACTGCAATATCCACAGCCTGGATAGAAATTCAGACATACGGGCCTTGGGTTATGTGAGTTAGTCACAGGGGAAAGAAGAAAAAACTGGCACATTACATAGACTTTTGCACTTTACATAGTCTTTTGCACTATGATATGTTTTTCTGGGTATCAGTGGCAGTGAAATATGAGATGAACAAGCTATCAATTGAAAAGAGTAACAACAGAGCTCTCCACTTGACCCACCTATCCATACAGTATTAACGCATGCGTAACCGCATAGCGCTCTGGCCTCTCCTCCCCCATCGTGCAACTAGTAGACTAACAAACAAGTTCTTGAATACAGCAGAAATAAAGGGAAAAAAGTAGCAACAGGGAGAGACAAGAAGATAGATAATTGAAGCATGATTAACTACCCACTTTACCCACACCTCACCACACTGCCGACTCCACCGCACCACATACGCTAATTTGAATCTTGTCAATATCTCCCAGGATTTCTTAACGCATGTTCATCGGTGATGCACTGGAGCCAATAAGTGTTCCCAGCCACGGGATGGCACAGCTATCTGTAATCCGTCCGGGGCGGCCTAAGGGCAGGATGGCCGTCTTTGGGCAGGACAGCGGGCCCTACAGGGCGAGACATTTTAGTTCAGGGCAGGGGGGGGGGACGGCGGGGGACGGGTGATGACGCCTGTAAATGGGGAGGGATGACCGAGGATGGTGGGGGGCTACGGGGGAAGGCGGGTGACTGTATGAGTGATGTCTCATGATGTGAAAAGAATTTGTTTGGAGGTGTATGATTTCAGCTCGACTAGTACAGGAGTCCAAGCGCTGGGACTATAGTCCCCTATATTCCATCCAGTTCTCACCTTCCCAGGCATAGCCAGTCCTAGTACCCCCCAAAAAAAACATTCAGCAGTAGTCTGTCCCATCCTCCCCCAAAGGCGGAAGGACTGGACGGGTTGGGAACACTGAAGCCATTACCCCCTAGATTCACCATTTCCCCCAAAACAACAAAAGTCCACACAGCCCCAGTGAGCCAGTTCCCACTTCAAGATCCCTTTAAGTTTTCTATCAACCTTTTCAGCCGCCAGCCAGTCCACCTGAAACCACCAATGGTCACACAATTTCGGAAAGACAGTTCCCACGTCAAGATCCCTTCAGGTTTTCTATCAACCTTTCCATTAGAGAGGTAGTCCAACCAAGAGCCAGTCTGCTCAAGGGTCAGCCTGAGTGCACTTACCAGTCTATCCTGCACGAAAATTATGGTAGAACTTCCACGGATGCCCATTGATGGTTTGGAGTACAACCAAGAATAATATTTAATGGCGTTGCGAGGACAATATCGCGGAGAATATTTTTTCCGATAAGAATGCCAGCCGCCTTGTATATCCCATTCTCATGAACAAAGACACACCCCCCAGAATCACCTCTGCGGGCAAAATCTTCTCCTCGGGTCCGGCTGGTAATCGCAATTTCATATGTAATATTATTCAAGCTACTGTCCCAATGTTGTAACAAAACGTGACCAACAGTTCCCCTCCGTGCTCCTGTGGTACGTCCTATTTTCTCAACTTGTGCGCCAGGATACAGATCACCTGTTTCCTGAATGTCGCATTTCCGGTATATATTCCCCCCATATCTTTGCCATTTTCCCCAAATGAGCAATCTTGAATATCTCAGTTGCAAGTACAAATTAGAACATACTTACCGATTTCGATCGCATGAAAAAACACACCAGTCCATTCTTGTTTCCCAACATTTCTCAACACCAAAGCTTGGAAGATCCAGCCCTTGAAGGTGCTGATCATATGCGAATAATCTTTCAGGCAGGTTTTCAAACTGGTAAGACACAATTTCCCTAACATGTGCGCCACTAAGTGTACCTGTCTTGAGCTCAAAATCATTTCCTGGGTCTAGAAAAGAAACACCGGTGACAGAAGCATTAAAACGATATGCGGCTACCAAAGCTCGAGCTTCAGAGTTCTTATCGGGATTCTTTTGTAGCCTGCTGACTGGGGGGCACACATCCGAGTAACGCAACATCTGGTTGAATTGGGCTGTGACTTCTAACGTAGATGGACAGCATATACTAGCCCCACTCCTAGCCCCAGGTACACAGTGTGCTGCAGTTAAACCATAATATTGATTGTGGCAAGTTGAGCTTCTCAGAAAACCACCAAAACTGCCAGCCTCAAGGCTTCCTTCTATATGTTAGCCAATAACAGGATTGATCTATGGATATAAATACCTTCGATCCCCAATGACAGTGGTTCTAACTGCATCTGCTCCGAATCATTTACCGGTTCAGTTGACCACATCGTGTCAAATTGATTCGCCGCTACAATCCAATCCTGTCTCACCAAGACAGGTAGTTGGTCTGGTGGTGGTGGAAGCATAATATCATTGATATCAACTCCGGGAATTCCAAAGACTAAAGTTGGAGCAACCAGCCCACCGCCCACGCAAACACCGGTAAATAAGCCATACGAATCTTGCTTTTTGAATAAGTGTAGAACAGTGCTGATATAGTCATTTATCTCCTTTAAGTTGAAGACTGCACTGGTGGGCAGGGGTAAGATCTTTGATCCTGAGACGTGGGAATGCATTGCCCCTTTCAAATAATATGTCTGGCCTAATCCAACTTCAAGTTGGTCTCGGTTGGTTGACCTGTTTGTAAAGCTGATAATTAGTATATTATCGAATCCTTTATTTGTAACCAATTAGGGAAACTCTGCATGCTTTGCCATTTTTACATGCCTTAAGGTTTTGGTAATCATTGACATCGTATCCAGAAGCGAGCCGAGCGGGATAGAAAAACGTGGGAAAAGCAAAACTGCCACTAGTTTGCAAGGAGGGTCAATAGCAAGAAAAAAAGAAAAATGACAAATGACAGGCAGTGGTGACAAGCCTATACCTTTAATGATAATATTTGAAGGAATAGAAATATTGGTGAGTTAGATGTGAAGGAAAAGGTGAAGGGAGGAAAGTAGAAGAGTATTCGTGATAACAGGATTCAGTCCACTCCAGGGCAGACGAAGCTTGGCATTCACAGCTAGCTCGTCCCTGCCGTAGTCACAACCAGCTATTCCCCACACTAAGATAAGTCTCTTATAGAATACCCATTTAGGCCTTTTAACCTTAATTTATGTACCGGTACACTCTCTCACTCTAATCAAACGTTAGCAGGAATAATCTTGAATGAATAACGATTAAGTTATAGTGGCGAACAATATTTATTAATACTCCAACACACCGCACAGCAAGCACCAACGGCCCTATATCTGTATCTTTAGTAATACCTCTGTTGAGATAGAGAATATAAGTCTTAGATACTCAGGAGGTGCCCACATAGTGGATAAAATCATTTAAAATCACAAATAATTAACCAATGTGCTATGTCGCCGGAGTTACCTCCTCTGGTAAGGCCTGGTGTTTTTCGCCTTTCCATGCCTGATAGAGGGGCTAAGCAGCTCTTTTTTCAACGCGATTGCCCCCCCTTTTCCAGGCTACGGAATTCTTGACTACAGGGCACACATTGTTCAATTATTCGAGATTCTGCAGTACTATACACATGAGAGCGGAGTAATTGGTGAAACAGAAAAGGGGAAATTTGGAAACTTGTTTGGCTATGCTACACATGAAATAAAGTGATTCAAGTGCACCTCTCAATCTACCCCAACAGTAGCCAGCCCGCAATCCATCGACTTTGGCCTGCATAACAGGTATAATGCAGCCTATACCGATGCCCATTCATAAGATTGGGCACAATCCAGAATGATATCTAAAGGTGATGCAAGAGCGATAAAACCCCGCCGAGTCGCGGTCGTAAGAATTCCTGCAGCATAATAGATCCCATTCTCTTCAACAAAGACACAGCCTCCAGAATCTCCCCTGACAGCAAAAGGTCCTCCAATGCCAATAATAGCTATATTGTGTATTATATGGCCATCATCCCAATGCTGTACCAAAGTACGGTTAACATTTCCACGCGTTATCCTAGAAGTGCGCCCGATTTTCTCGACCCTTGCACCAGGATACAGATAACCGGTTCGGTCAATTGTGAATCCATCATAAATGTTTCCCCCATATCTTTATTGATTTAAGAAAATTAGCAATATTCAAAATAATCGTTATAAGTAGAAATTAGGCTCAGCCTACCTATTTCCATTACAGGAAAAGATGCACCAATCCACTGTGGTTTCCCAGGATTTTGCAACAGAAAAGTTGGGCAGATGCAGCGTTTCAAGTCTTCGGTCATACTGGTATAATAGGTCTTCGTGGCTACCTAATTGGTAGGATACGATTTCCCCTACTGGTTCACCGCTAAGAAGCCCAGTTTTTATGTCATAATTGTTAGATTGGCCGACAAAGGAAACTCCAGTATCATTTGCCTGAAATCTAAATCGGTTTAGAATAGATTGCGCCTCAAACTCCCACGATTGACAGAGATCTAGGCGGTTGGCTGGTGGACACATTGTGGTACGCGGTAATAGTTCCTTAAGCCGGCTGGTGATTTCAAAAGTGGAAGGACAGCAGACTCGAGTGCCATGTGTTGCCTCAGGTAGACAGTGGGCTGCAGTTATACCGAAAAGCTCTTCAGATGAAGTGGTTCGCTTCAAGAATCCACCAAAGCTTCCGGCCCGTACGAGACTTCCTACTATTGTATCAGATAAGTTACTTCAAGTCGTTTATTTCAAGCCACACACCTTCAATTCCCAGAGAAAGTGCTTCCAATCTTATGCGACCAGCATCCTTCACAGGCCCAAATAACCATGGTGCTTCAAACTTATCTGACAATGCAATCCAATCCTGAATTACCAAAAGTGGTAGCTGGTAGGGGGTTGGTGGGAGAACGATTTCTAGTTCATTGAGTTTCCGAAATCCAAACACGAGAGTCGGGAGAACTGGGCCTCCATATTCCCGCACTCCAGCAAACAGGCCATAGGAATCCTGCTGTTTGAATTGGTCGAGGACAGCAGTTATGTATTTAGTGGTGACAGTTAGGTCGTAATGAGCCGTTTCAGGCAGGGGACGGATCTCTGGTCCCTGATTCATGGCCAACTTGCTAGTTTACGGATAATCCTGTATGCCACTCAATTCTGCTACTACTCGGTCAGTATTCCCATTTGTGGAGTCCTTAATGATGGTGGTCTAGACTTACGCAAGGACAACTGCTGCCGTACAAGCACCACTGTGAGGCTGCCGTGAGGGGAGCGACGTGAGAGAAAAGACACAGAAAGTAGGTGGTAGGAAAACTAAAGTGTGTTCGCTCTTCGATGTGTAGAAATGATGATTGTTGTAATTGTTCTCTTTGGAGAGAAAGAGAACTCAGCTAAGACTAAATACAGTTTGCGGTGGCCACTCGCAGAGTGGGCTTCCTACCCTACAAACACTAGGCATCCTCGGCATGGTGACAATTCCACTCACCTGCTAACTAGATGCCCTAACATGACCTCCCGCGATGGGGTTACTCCATCATGTGGTGGGTGCAGCAGGAACGATGAGCTCGGAGTATTAGATCGTAATAGAATTCCGTCCAGACCAGGGCTGATGACACTTGGCATTTACAACTAGCTTGTCTTAGCCACCATGATCACATTTCTGCGTTTATGGGTTAGGCACATACTACAAAATCGAGCACTTCCTGTGAGGTGCTATGTACATGAGATTTAGAAGTAGTCTTGGCGTATTTCCGTACTAAAACCCACAAAATCAACCTCTAAATTCTCACTTCTCTAAAATCAGAACCACTTCTATGCACACCCCGGTCTAGATTTTGAAAAGGTTCAGTGATCGTGAAAGTTGTATGTGTATGATTTGTAAACCAGCCCTAAGGTTACAATTCCTAACACATTAGGTCCCAGTTATTCACACACAAGATGAACAACCAACTAGCAATCATACCACAGCACACAAAGTCTATGAAAAATATTTTGCAGCTTGTTTCTATTAGGCTTAATATGTGCAGTTTCATTTTTCCGCAATCATGATAATCCTTGGAATTTGGAAAGTTGTTTTTTTCTACGGAAACAACCTGTGATCCAGATTCTTGCTCCAAGTCCCAGATATTTCCAACTTCCACCACAATGTCCTTCACTCGGTGCTCAGTACAGATCCATGTAGCAACCTAGCGGTAACCTAGTTAACTTACCAGGTGCCATCTGCCGGCCGCTGTTGAGGATAGAGGGGGTAATGCCGGATGAGTCCCTGCGTTATGTGCTCTGGCTTGGACATTCCCTGCTCTTATGATGGGTCACAGCGTTTCATACTTGTACCAGAACGTTAGAAGGTGTCATGTTTGACGTGTGCGGCTCTATCACGAGGATGATACAACCGGAGAAATTTGCCATGCGTGCTAAAGGCAGAAACCGTTTAATACCAACAAGCAAGAGTACTTATCCCCGCCGTCAGGTACGCTAACAGGACACCCATAACAACGCACAGTTTCCTCCATGTTGACTACCCCCAGCCCCGAAAGCCCAGGCAAACACAAAACATCGTATCCTCAGGTATAGGGAAATCAACGAACGACCCCAAGCACGCGACTAAGCGTAAAGGGAATCACAATACAGTGGAACAACGCTTAAATCAACACATCAGAGCTGTTGGTCAGTGTTCCCAACCGGCCAGTCCGTCCGGCTTTGGGTGCCGCCGGACTGACCCAGGCTTTTCCAGAGACGGCCGGGCCGGACTGTGGGAACCCAGCTTCCCAAGAAAAAAGCCGGGCCAGGCCTGGGTGACCTGCAGGCCTCAAGTTTTTAACCCTAACCTTAATCCGCAGAAAGCCATTTCTACAGATTAAGGTTAGGGTTGATACACGTGACTTCCAGTGTTTCAACATTTGAAATATGTGATCACTCGGCTAGAAACTTTACTTTCAGAGGCAAAACTTTTCGGAGGGCTATCGTGGGGTGTCCGCATAAATGCACAACGGTCAAAGACGCGAACACAAGAACTAGATATTGGATATATGGATAAGCTGGCGACATTGATTGACTTTAAGATGATCTAAAAGCACACACACAGTGTAGCATTTATTGTTCTAATCGAGGTGGGAGCAGCCAGCAGCCTGACGACTTATGCAAATATCTATGAATTGCCGGGTATCTATCTATTAATTTATATAGTTCAATTTAAAATGTCATAAGCGAGCAGCTCAGCCAATCAGTGTTGAGTTTTACACGAGCAGCACTCGTTGTCAAGGTATCTGGCGGCTTTACCCTGGATCCGGCGGCTTTACCTGGGCATCTGGCGGTTGCCTGGGCGCCTGCAGGCTTTGGCGGCCGTTGATAATTTAAGCCGGACTGACCCAGGCTTCTCAAAACCATGGCCGGACTGGCCGGACTGGCCGCTTGGGAACACTGCTGTTGGTATCGGGCACAGGGCGCTATACTCATAGCCGCAGGTTTAAGGATGAGTCGCCAGCGGCATCCAGCAGCCAGACATTTTTCCTCCCAATCTCGGGTCGCAGCTAGGAAATACATTCATTCCGTGCTTACAAGCAAAGCCACCCCAAAAACTGATAAAATTCCCCCATAATGTATTTCCCAATCGGATATCCTGTTCCTCAATTG
>Ga0307509_10004436_pt1 | contig 20262 bp, 21 predicted proteins | sample 10_EM_MG_FD_202245 | JGI IMG/M metagenome (GOLD analysis project Ga0307509, IMG submission 202245) | Populus trichocarpa ectomycorrhiza microbial communities from riparian zone in the Pacific Northwest, United States - 10_EM | ecosystem: Host-associated > Plants > Roots > Unclassified | place... | reverse complement strand
GCGAGTAGGCTATGGAGCCTGGAAGAGTTTTCTTTGTTCTTTCCTTTGTTAGCATGATTGTTCTTCACGGGAGAAAAGGGAGACCTGCGTAGAAGAGCGGGGGCAAGCATGGAAGGTCTGGGGGCCGGCATAGAAACGGCAGTATGCGTGGAAGAGCGTGGATCAGTATGACGATCGATGGGAGGATTGGACTGGGTGGGTGGATGGAAGATATTGTTGTTTTTCCTATATACTTTTGTCTTCGCCGTTAGTTATGTTAGTTAGTGAGCATCGTGTGTCGTGAGTGAGAGGTGTTGTTGAAGAAAAAGTTTTTCCCCGCTTCAGTGTGCGATTGTATTACCCTTTGCCTTGGCGTTTTTGGTTTCGTTTCACCACCAATCACTCGCCGCCGTTATTCGCCGTTCAACCATAGTCGATTTGTAAAACTAATCGATGCTAACCTGGTAGTGTTGGGGTTGCGGGAATCGCTACTGGTGTTTCCCGGGTGCCTGTTTTCATGTGTACCCCTAGTTCAAGGAGGTTGCCTCTGGGGAGGCAGTGTTGGCCGGAGCGATGCCAGTAGAGGGGGCGATTTTATAGAAAGTTATTTGGTGAGTCCCCACCTTTTTCTCTCACCCCCAGCCCCGCTTCTTGCAATTTTGCTAATGAGGACTACACGACCGCCATAAAAGTTACGGCTCCGAAATATGATTCCGGCATTCGGCTGCATTTTTTCCATCTGACACTCCTCTCGGCGATCTGTCTCGCCTCCTGTGGAGTGACGGAATGCACCCTCCAACGGCCATGGGAGAAAATAACTCGCAAGACTGAGGCAGCGGTTTTAAGTGGCAGCGGCGGAAGGATTAGGTCTTCGGATGTGAGAGAGTGGAATAATACGATTGTCTGTGCCAATGAGAGGGGTAGCAGCGCCGGGAGTAACTGCAGATTTGTGGGGAGGTTGGGAGGAGGAGAGGCTGGGTGGGGGGTTGTTCCCCACAGTTAGTTTTGCGACTAGTCTTATGAAGAAGATAGATGGGGATGGGAAGGGGCTACTTGCTATAACGCTGGTTGAGATGTTTTATTAACGGATCGGATGAGGTGAGTAGGGTAATGTGCGGGATGAAAGTGCATTTTATGAGTTGGGCATGGGATTGCCTGGCGATTGCGTTTGTTTGTTTGTTGGTTTGGCTGTCGCGTTAGTTTACCCCACGTTTGTGGTATAGGCTATCTTGCTTTATATTGAATGGTTTTTTTGGTAGCATGGTTCGGAATTTCTACGAAGGTCTTGTCTTCATGAAGTATCACTCGTTCTCTAGCATATCCGTTAGTCTTCAAGCATGTCCGTAACTTTGGACGAGCGTAGTAGCCTGGATATCACCCCGAGAACCTGAACAACGGCATGGGGACATTTAATTTCTCCTTGTCGCTAATGCCGGGGAATGGTTCCTAAAATACAAACTGAGCAATTCGGAAGGTGGTGTGGATTCATTGAAGAGGTCGAGAGTGATAGCGGAGTTGTATTTTGACAGATTTCAGGAATAGCGCGAAACAAACTATATGTGCAGGTTCATGAGACTTCTCCTGGGGTACATTTTGAGGTAATTGGTCAGGATAGAGTAGTGAGGTCTGTTCAGCGGGCAGACCAATGCATGGGTAGGCGGCTGGCTGAGATGGCTGATCGGATATTGTCTGGCTGCGCTCTTTTCCCAGAAGCAGGGACGGCGGGTTGATCAGTGGGAAAGCATCAGTGCACATCATGCCCTTGGCAGATTGGAAGAGGATCAATGACACCTGCTTTCGCATGGTGCGCTGACTCTTTGGAGAGCTGTTGGAGTTGGCATTAACCATTGACAACTAACAGCTAGACCAAAATCTAGAATGGGATGCTAACGCCACCTAGACTCGTCATGTATAATGTCAGCCAGGTAAACGGAGGGGAATATACTTCCATGTTTTGAACTCCATCACCGCACCCTATCGCACCCTATCCCACACGCTCCGCTTCCACTATCTAACTCTTTCATATTTAAGCATTTATAAAAGGAATTATCCCCTCTCTTGCCCAGACCTCCCTCTTCTACATTGTTTCACTGAGGAAGGATCTCGTCAGGAAGCCCCTAGCCGGGTATTTGGTTATGGAGACTATCACCGACACCAACTCGAACAAGGAGAACCGGAAAGCCAAAAAGAAACTTCTCTAGAGTAGAATCGAACAGCTCGCAAAGTTCAACCAGAGCATCGAGAGACTGACAAAGGAGAAGGAAAAATGGAAACGAGAGTATGAGGAGATGGCGGCGAAGGAGAGAGGTGAGAGGGATGAGTTGGAGGAAACAAAGAAGGCTCTGGGTGAGGCGAAGAAGAAGATGACGATTTTGGAAAAAAAGACTGGAGGCTGCAATGAAAAGGAACATTCCAATTGTTGCAGCTATTGTATTGAAAGCAGTATATAAACAGGCTGTTGGAATCCCTCAGCAAGGCGAGTCTCCCGAAAACTAAGATACCCGAGGAAAAAGGATCAGTGTTTCCAACCGTCCGGGGGCCGACGGGGCCCACCAGGGGGACTGCCAAGAGCCCCGGACGGGGCGAGACAGCTATCTGTAGTTTGTCCGGGGTGGCCTAAGTGCAGGACGGCTGGCCCTACAGGGTGGGACATTTTGGTTCAGGGCAGGGGGTGGACGTCAGGGGGTGGGCGGAGAAGGCAGGCGGGTGGGGACGGGTGGGGACCGCGGGGGACTATCGAGGATGGCCGGGGCCGGTGGGAGACTACCGGGGACGGCAGGGTGTTGGATATCTTGGGTTGTTCGCCGAAGCTTAGTCACACGTTTAGCTTGGTTGCCATTGGCTATGGGGCCTACTTGTCTTCTTTGCGCTCTGTTTCGTTTCGCTTCTCTTCTCTCCTTTTTCCACTCAATAAGTTCTTTCTACACAGTCAACTAAAACAAACCAAACTGCTCTTAACGTGACTCTCACTTCCACCTAGAATCTCTTTCTTGCATTCACCCTCAGTAAATTTCTGTCCGCACTATCTCTACCTATAGAGCGGTCTGCAAGCACTTTATTCTGTCCACCTCAAAGAACTCGGCCGACTCCGCATCATGTCCAACACAGGGGACTGCCGGGGACTTCAAGAGTGATGTCTCATGATGTGAAAGGAATTCGTTTGGAGGTGTATGATTTCGGCTTGGCTAGTGCAGGAGGTCCAAGCGCTGGGACTATAGTTCCCTAGAGTCTGTCTAGTCCTCACCTTCCCGGGTACAGCCCGTCTTAGCAGCCCCAAAAAGACGGGCTATGAGCCGCAGTCCGTCCCGTCCTCCCTCGAAGACGGACGGACTGGACGGTTGCGAACACTGGGAAGGATCAAGAGCCTCTCCGAAAAGTTCTATCAATTTGGTTGCGAGAATCCAGGGCAAGTAGTGGAGCTGGCCAACGCTGTAAGTTTTAGTTCCTTCACCTTGCTTGGGCTGTGGGGAGGACTAACCCTGAGAAATAGTGGCCGGGCTTGATGAACGATCGCAATAATGGCGCCCATAAGGTCACCGGTGATGATGTGAACGAGATTTTACCTTTTTGTGAACCCCAACTACGCCGCATCTTGGAGAGGGCATTCCGGTTGCTCTTGGATCGATCCCCCAGCGACTGGAAACATCCAACTCCGGATCAAAAGGCCCGTGTTTTTTCGCAATTTTTAGTTATTGGGCAGAACCTGTACCCCATTAGATGATCTGGTAACTGATTGGGTTCCGGTAGGTAGAGATTGCGAACTCACCAGCCTGGGCTGGTAACCCATTACCCGTGCCCGAATTGCCCACTTCGCACGCTCCCCCAAACCTCATTCTACCTCGCCCCCTGTTAGTGCCTGTCGATGGCGCCCCTCTTTTCCAAGTATTAATATTAGGAAGTGGGGTAAGGGTGATGGATATTGTTTAAGTTTTTTTTTTTGAAAGAGTGTTATCCTGTAACAAAGGGGTACCTGTAAAAAAGTTAGTTTCTGCGTGATTTGGTGGGATTGAGTGGTCTACTAATTATTTTCATGTTCCAAAGGGGTGCTTGTAAAAGAGTTAGTTTTTGTTGTGGGGATAAGGTGGTCCACCACTATTTCGTGTTATCCTATCAGATTTATAAACACGATCACCACCCCGTACCTGGATGCTTCGCTATCATGCAGACTAAACAGATGCGTCGGGTATATTGATGTGAGTCACAACCTGTTTCCGCAGGAAGCAGGGGTTTGCTTGCCATGATTTCTAGGGAGTTTCAGGAAGAGTTAACGCACCATGCGGAAGAGGATGTCATTGATGCTTTCCGACCGATCAACCCGGGGTTCCTGCTTCTGGGAAAAGAGCACAAGCAAACAACCTCCGATCAGTCATCTCAATCAACCGCCTATCCGGGCTTCGGTCTACCCACTGAACAGACCTCACTACTCTATCCTGACCAATTACCTCAAAATGTACCCCAGGAGAAGTCTCATGAACCTGCACATATAGTTTGTTTCACGCTATCCCTGAAATCCATCAAAATACAACTGCGTTATCACTATCGACCTCTCCAACGAATCCACAAAATCTTCGGAATTGCTCAGTTTGTATTTTAGGAACCATTCCTCGAGATTATCGACAAGGCGGGATTAAATGTCCTGAGACCGTTGTTCGGGTTCTCGGGGTGATAGCGAGGCTGCTACACTCGCCCAAAGTTATGAAAATGCTTGAACACTGACTATTGAATTTCTTCTCATTGTTTTCCATTGTCCTCAAACACCGGCTTTGTCTAAAGCGTTTCTTTCCTTTATTGCTTCGTTCTATTGGGTTGCATCCCTTATGGTGGTGAGACATTATTGGTTGGCTCGTGATTATTGGGCGGCTATTTCGTATTGACTAGGCTTCATTGCGCTCTCTAGGTTTGGAGGCGTATACTCTGTTGGAACCCATGGTCCGTTCTGGCGCTGACGATGGGAAACTGGCTTCTTCTCATAAAGGATGAGGTCACTTCTGTTCTCTATATATGTTTGGCCATTCGGCCCTTTCTTTTGGTTAATAAGTAAGAATCGCACGGCAAGTTCAAGTGGCGCAAAGTCTTTTCCATTTCGCTTTCACATATTGGGGCATAATTTCAACACTGACTAACAGCCTAGAGCGCGAGTGACAGTTCATGAGGAGAACACTTTCGGAAGAAATTTCTAACCATGCTACAAAAAAGTCATTCAATATAAACATGCAAGAGCACTTATACCACAGATGTCAGGTAAACTAATGCGACAGCCCAACAGCCCAACAGCCCAACAAACAAGCACAAATGTCATATCCTATTCCCAGCCCATACAAAGCTCCCGTCCCCTCATACCTCTACTCACCCCATCCAATCCGTTTATAAAACAGATAACCAGCGTTATGGATAGTAGCCAGTGACCCATCGCCATCTATTTTCTTCATCAGACTAGTCGCAAAGCTAACCCTATGGTGAACAACCCCGCTCCCAGCCTCTTCTCCTTCCACCCTCCCGACAAATTTGTCTTTACTCCCGGCGCTGCTACCCCTTTCATTGACACTGACAATAGCATTCTTCCTCACGCTCAAATCCGAAGACCTAATCCTTCCGCCGCTGCCACTGAATACCCTGCCTTAGTCTTGCAAGTTATTTTCTCCAATGGCCGTTGGAGTGTCACTACAAAGGAGGCTGGACAGATCGCCGAGAGGAGTGTCAGTGCGAAAAAAGTCCAGCCGAACACCGGGATCATACTTCTGAGGCGCACCTTTACGGTAGTAGTATAGTTCTCATTAGCAAGATTGCAAGAATCGGGGGTTGTGAAGAGATGGGAACTCAAAAAATAACGCTCTACAAAACCATCCCATCCACTAGCATCACTGCGACCAACACTGCTGCTCCAGCAGCAGCCTGCATGAACCTGGAGTACACATGAAAACAAGCACCTAGGAAATACCAGCAGCAATGCGCGCAACCCCCGACACTGCCCTTGCTGTAGATATTCCCCACAGCAACCCTTTCCAGCTAGCTTGAACCCCGCTTGAGCAAACAAGCCATGAAAAAAAAAGTTTTCTTGTCCACTTGACCTACAGCGCACCTTTATAATCGCATTTAATAGCCAGAATGGTAAGCACTGCTCACCTAAAAATTACCGTAAGCTTAAAAAAGAACAGGAGATTGAGGGATGGCGGATTCGGTAGGTTGTTAAGAAGGTTTTGTTAGGACGGTCGTATAGTCGCACCCTGCTATGCTAGTAATGGAACCCTTCGCACGAGAAACCTCGCTATTACGAACAAACCCTTCGGGAATTTGTACGTCCTAGACCAGGGCAGCTGAGGCCGGTAATGGTGGGAAGTACGTGGTGTTTACCTCCGTAAGTGAGGAACAGCTTACGACGATCGACAAACTTTGCAATGACCACTACAAGAGGCTCCGCTTCATGTGCCTCGAGCACCAGCAGACCTTGATTGTGAAAATTATGGCGAGCAAACTTCACGAAGTCGTTCATAGGAAGTTTGAATACATGCTCCACGGGAAGGCCGCACAGATGGGATTGTGTGACGATCTGGGTAAGATAGGTGGTGCCCGTCACCAAGGCAATAGCAGTAGGAAGGAGCCCGATTCCTACTATATTCCCCGTTCCAGTGCGCTGGCAGGGGCAGCCCCTTGGCCAACCCTGGCTGTGGAGTCTGGGGTTTCGGAAACGATCGAACGCTTAAGGATTGACGCTCACTGGCGGACAACGAACTCGTCCGGCGCCGTCAATATCGTTCTCGTGTTCTCTGTGAACAAAGCCAACCGTATAATCGGTATCGAACAATGGGAGTCTGGCAGTGTAATCCACCGGCGTTCCCCACGACTCAATCCTCTGAATCCTCTGGGTCCTCCCTCTACTTCGATTGAACCTAAATGTGTCAGGATTATCACGATACCCCGGCCTGAGGATCACGAACACTCCCTAGTACTCGACTTCGGGAAGGTTTTTGATCGTGACCCAGACCAAGCCGAAGACAGCCTCGAGAGTGATTTCGAATTTACACCAGCCGATCTTTCCCGGTTGGCTGCCAATATATTGTTTTATGGTAGCTAGAGCAATGATCCAAACAATGTAAATCCACCTTTTTTCACCATTGCTTAGCAGCAGGCACTGACATGGGAATGATAGAGATGGAAAAGCACCTCTTTCGGTAGGGGATTGGTTAGATGGGGTTGGGGGGCGTGGGGCTAAGGAGTTGGAGGGATGTGGGTGCTATTCTTATTCTTTCTTTGCTAGCTTCCGTTTGCGGCGCTCGAGGATGTCCTTGTCTAGATAGTCCTGTCCTCTCATGTCACCGCTCTGGTAGCTTGCAACGGCGGATAGGTTTTTTGATACGGCGTTGTCTATGCCTAGAGATGCGGGGATGTTGGCCTGTTTCGGAAACTTAGCGAGGGGGGCAAATTGAAGGGGGGTTTTTCGGGGCTGAGTGCAGGCATTTTCTATACTAAGTGCTGCGGATTTTAATGAAGAACTTTTTAAGTTCTCTCTAGTGATTGAACTTGAGGCGAAGTAACACCTGTACCCCTATGAGCAGTTAAATCCTCAGAGAACCGGTTTTCCCCTTCTCCCTACTTTTGGTTATAAGATGGATTTCTAAGCGGCGGAATTTTACTGCTCTTGTGAGACTGCTGTAATAATAATTGTCTGTCACGCGACTGAAAATGGCCTCAATAACTGTAAACTTCCCGTTTTCCACGCTCAGCAGCAGAACATCTCCACTCATTAACTACCCCTCCTCCATCGCGCCCAAGAACACCAACCCGATGAGCCACTCGTAGAACCCCTGATCCCACCTGACAGACGTGTATTTCAAGTTCTCCCAGCGATTCCACAGTGCGGTCCAGTGGTGCGCGGCAACATACGCTGCCATGGCCTGTTCGACGTACTCGAGGATGGCGTAGGAGTGGCATTTCTGCACAATGCTCTCACACTCCATCTTTACTAGTTGTAGGTCAAGGACATAGGTTCCGACGCGGATGCCGAAGTTCTTGATGTCACCATATGCAGGGTTGCAACTTCTAAGGCTGGAGGTTTATAGGAGCGATGTTGTGGTGAGTCGGCGATCGCACGCATGCACATGTAGCGGGGCTCCGCTGGGATGGGTGCCGGAAGGGCTTATAGGAAGGATATGACCTCAGTGAGAGGGCATTTTTCGGGCTTTACCTGGTTGGTTTCAATGAGAAACTGGAGGGTGGAGACGGAGGTGCACTGGGGCTGGGCGTCCGGACAAGTACCTGAAGTAGGATTGTTAGAATTGGGTCGATGTTTGATCCGCTACACCTTGACCGAGGAGTTACACCCTCCAGTTATCTTCCCCGTGTAATTGTTCCTACGGAACATGTTTCGCAGGTGGTTTATGTGGGCTTCCATGAGGTATGCTGCATTCTTAAGATCTGCATCAGGGTCAAACACTACGGAAACTCGAGGGACTAACCTCCACTAGTGCCCCTCCCTAACATGCCTATCCACGTTAATACCATCTTCCGCAAACCAGACTAGGCGCCCCGCTGCGGGCGCTATTACTACCTGCGATGGTTGTTGGGATGACGAGCGGAAAGCTCTAGCTTGGACATTCCCAGGTATGGGGAATCTCCTAGATAATCCCCTTCCAAAAGCCCAGAACGTTGAATGTTCCTCCCCTTCGGCAACCCTCCGCTCGGCTTCCCTTTCCCAAGCACCCCTCTCTAACTCCTGACCCCACAATGACTCCAAATCAACCTCCTCCATCTGATCCCGTGTGAAACGCTATATCACTAGCTTTTGGCCACTGGCAGTGATACATACCCATCCCAGAGCTTCTTCAATACCCGATTGAGCAGCGTTCAATCCCCCCGACTTCTCGCCCCTCGTTCTTGCAGTTTCAATCCCCCCCGACCAACTAACCCGTCCGCGAAAGGGCGCATGCCAAATTCCTTCCTCAACCACCTGCAATTCTGTCTAAACAGATGTGTAACTGTCGTCCCGAGTAGGCGGTACCAACAATCATGACTATATCCTCGCCGAGCGCCAGGCGGGGGGGGGAGAGATCCAGTACTCGGAGGTCCAGAACTTTTAGAAAATTGATACCCTCCCCCTCCGACAATTGGATAACTACAGCCTGTAGAGCAGGACGGGGGTCGCCCGGGTGGGGTGGAAGCACTTGCCGCTCGGCCAAAGGGTGAAACTTTGATATCGGGACCTTGGCACGGAGGCAGGGACTGACTCTTCCTTTGAATCAGAGCTTTTCTGGGATTCTGGAGGGGTTCCCTGCTCAGCCTCTTCTAAGGGATAAAATAATAAAATAACAATACTAAATATTCCCACAGGAGGTAACCGTAATAGAGTGACGGCGCCCCGCATAAATCAAAGTTAGAAGTCAGAAGCCATGCACGAGGCAACACTCAAGAAAACCCAAGAATAAGTTAGACAATGACACAAACTTCTCGCTGGGAAGAATTTTTCTTCCGTCTCAAATATTCGCCAAGAGTTCCAACTTCCAATTTTCAAGTTTCATTTCCACGCAGGGCGCCGTCACTCTAATGACATATCATACCAAGTAGTTCGATTATTTGAGTTTCTATGATATATTCAAATAAATAGACCAGATAAGTGGTTTCGTGGTGTAGTTGGTATCACACCCGGCTGCAATGTTCAGAATGCCGGTTGGTCACCAGTTCGACTCTGGTCAGAGGTATTTTTTTTTGGTATTTTTTTATATCAATATTTTCTATAGAAGTCTTGAGACTCTCGCACGGGTCAGCAAAGTTTTTGAACGAGGGCGCTATGCCAAGATTCTAACCTCCGGGTGAGAAAATAAAACATGGACTACCAATCCGGACGCCCGGAGGTTCCGGGACCATTCTCTCTGCTCATGTCTAGGTTTTGCTTCCCGCGCCAGCCAGTCCATCCATCATCTCTTGCATAATTTATTGGGGATAAATACAGAGGTAACCGCTCGCCCAAGCATGTGGGTGATATAAAATAGATTAGTTTTAGTTTGAAACATGCAGAGACCGGAGCCGCACATATATTGCAATAAAACGAGAGTCACGCGGTAAAAGTATTCCGCCTTCTTTGCCAGGAAAAAAGTAGGCGATAAATGTGGTATCATACAAGGAAATTTTGTCGAAGAGTTTTTCTTGGCAAAGGGGAGAGAGAAGGATATTATCGAGAGAATACGCCTAATAGGTTCTCATCCCGGCATCGGTGAACAAAGATAATAAAAATTATTGAACTCGTCTCCGCAAATACACAACTTCTTTGGATAGACTAGATTTCGGAGTAGAGAGGGAGATTGAGCGATGGAATCACCAAGTATCACTCGTATCATCCTCGGTTGTCCCTGGTGGAATGACTGATGTTCTATTGGTTGAGAGAGAAACAGTGAGGGGCGACCCCGGCTATGTAACAAGAAAAGACGCAGTCACGATTTCCCCGGTTCATAGAACCTCACTCGCCGCCGCATGATCACCGCCGCATCGCCGCATCGCCGCCACATTCCCGGCTTACATAACACCCCTCAGTCAACCACACCAGATATGGAAGGGCGCTCCAGCAATCCCTGTCGGAGGTTGTGGATTTGGGTGAAAAAAAGGTCTGGTGGTTGCAGCATGGTGGCCTCGCGCTTGGCGCGCCCCCGGCTATACCTTTTTCCATTGTCCTCCGAGACACTCTTACCGCCCAGTGGTGATAGTGCGCATGCTTAGCCCAATTGGCAATGGGTTGTTCCAACCCCCCATGGATTGGGCTTGCGGCGCTTCCCCTTCTTAGCGGCCCCATAACCAGATTCTCCCGAGTCCTGTTCACCGGCTCTGGAACTCTCTCCGTGATCAACATTGTGGCCCTCCAACACGGTCTCGGCTGTGCTCGCCTAGTTTTCTTCGTTGCTTCTAGAGGCCGCTTCGGCTTCAGCCCCTTCAGCTTTTTCCTTTGCCACTCTCTTTCGAGCCGTCCCATTTCCGTCCCTTATCTTGGCATTAGCAGTTTTTGTCTCAACCGTGCTATGAGATCTCGACTGTGTTCTTCTCGCTGATTGAAACCTTTGCAGGAATAGTCGCCACTCGCTTTTTGACTGCCGCAGCCTGTTTCTCTGTCGTCGCGATCTGCTTGGCTTCTGCTGATTGTTCCCTCCGAGCCACTGCGGCCTCCAACCTCCCCCGCCCCTCCTCCGGTTTGATGCTCTCCTTCTCCCTCTTCACTCCAGACTTAAATTGAGTTTTAGTCACTGCGCCTGGTTGGTACCCACCAGCATCCACAGCCCTTTGTGCCTCAGCCACTAGCTCTGCTGTGATCTTGTCCACCAAAGCTTGGTGATTCGCAGTCCTCGTCGCAGCGGCTTTTTTTGCTGCAGCCGATTGGGCCCCGTCTTTCTTTACCACCACTTTTCGCGACAGCTTAGTCTTTATGCCGAGTGTTGGTGGAGGCCGTTCCGGTTTCTCGGCTTTAGGCGCATTTTGATCCGGGTCTTGTTTAATGACTTCCTCTGAGGCCGTGGTTCGCTTGGTGTTACTGCTCGTCCGGGGTACATATCAATCACCACTATCGTCTCGGTCGGATGAGGGATAGTCGTATTCCTGTTTTCTTAGGGTGATGTTTCCGGGATGACCTCCGCAGGGGCAGCTGCTGGACTGGAGGCAGCGGGGGTGTGTGAGGTCCCGCTCGGGCGACGGTGGATCTTAGCTTCGGGGTTTCATCTTCGTCGCTGATATCACTCGTCCTCAGGCACAGATACCTTGGGCAGTGGCGATCGAGGCTTATCGTCCTCACCCACATCACTAATATCGCTCTCATCTCTGTGGATCGGTAATTGGGGTTGGCTCCCTTTCGGCACTCTTTTGACCTTCATGGTTCCGGCGGGTACCCCAGCAGGGGGGGCCTCTTGCTCAGTTTTAATTTCTTTTTGCGGGAGCCCTTGTGCTTGGTTTGCTTTGACACCTTGTTTTTTTGTTACGATAGGGTTGGGGTGGATCATAGGCATCACCATTATCGCCATCGTCCGATGAGGAAGAATCGCTTCTGTATCCCCGCCTATTGTGCTGTTTCCTGGAGGGTTTCCGGAGGGGTTGCATGACTGGAGATTCCAAGGGCGTCAGCAGGGCCTTAGTAGATACACTCTTTGGGGTCTTATATTCACCGCTGATACCACCCCTTTTCTTCACCTCCTTTTGTGCCCGAGCCGACCCCTCTCTGGGATATCCCTCATCCGCCTCACCAGTCCCCTTGCCAAGGTGTGGTAGGATCGGACTTGGCGCTGCCAGGTCTCCACGTGGAGTCCCGTAGACCGGTGAAAATGCTCGTGTTGCGCTTGCTGCTATGGGCTTCGATATTTGGCTAGGAATTTGCGCGGCTTTGGCCTTCCCGGTTGTTGCACTCTTTTTCATACCCTTCTTTTGACGCCGAGGTGGATGCCCTAGTTTGCGGTCCCTCATCCTCACTATTGCCGGATTGGTCGCCACGGTCGGGCTTTAGGATTACTTTCCTAACTGCTGTAGGCCTCGATTTCCGTCCACCCCGATCCCAATCACTGCCGTCACCCTCACTGGGAGGATCTGAGGCGTCCGAGTCTGATTCGCGGGTATTCCGGCTCGGCTTATGTACAACTGGCCGAGGCTCCTCCACCGCCGTTGACACGTTTAGCGCGAAACGTACCCTCTCGCTTCTTGGTTTTGTGCTAGTAAGTATTGGGGATGAGACCTCAGAGGGACCAGCTATTTTATTAGTGGCTCCCTCTCTCCCACCTTTTCTGGTAACTCTTGGTTTGATATTTGTTGGTGCAATCGCCGCCTCTCCAAGAGTCTCTCTTTCCTCCTCATCCCCCAGCGTCCTTGTTATACCAGCCCCCCCTTCGATGACCGGGAAATGCGCGCTTTTTCTTCAAGAAGCTTACAACGCCTCCTGCTAGGCCAACATATCTCCGCTGGATGGAGTGCCAAATCACGCGGGGTGTCCTCTTTCATATATCGCGCTCGGGCCCTGATACCCTTTTGGCGTTTATCTGGCTTTATTGCCTCCAACCTAGCCTACTCTTCTTCGTAGCGCTCTATTATCGCCCTCTTCGGAGCCGCTAGCTCCAAGACAGTCGGCACAGCGGGGGGAAGCTGCGCCTCCAGGTAGCCAGCGATTTGAGCATTTCCCGTCTGTTTGGGGGTTTCTACGTTCCGCGGATCCTTATGGAATGCGCTTTGAATATTGGGTTGCCATTTTTATTGAACGAGCCGGATTAATAAAGTTCCAGGTGGTCGATGGATCGATGGACGGACGAGTGGATAAATGGATGAACCGACAAATGGATGAGTGAATGGATGAATGAATGAATGAATCGATGAACCGATGACGGGAAAGAATCGCGAGGGCCCGAGATATCCAACCTCGAGACTTGTTCGATTTGGGGAGAGTTTTGATGAAATGAAATTTTAGGAGGGAGCAGCGGGGAGAGCAAGACCTAAGGAGGAGGCGAGTAAAGAATAGGTAGAGTAGAAGCCTGAAGGTGTTAGATGAGAGGAGTACTCGATCAATGATCGGATACTTGGGACTCGGGGGATGGAGCAGGGAGGCGCTCAATCGGAGTTCTTACCTGAGTAGAATATGGTGCTAGGAAGCCGACCACCTTCTTTTTCGGGCAGGGTGAACAGGAGCACCTAGTGGGAGCAGAGAAAAAGAAACAAGGTAAAAATTCGAATCAGAAGAGGACAGGGGAGTCGTTTGCGGAAACTTTGCCTCGTTTCCGAAAGCGTTGTTACCGGAAGGATGAGGATGGGGGAGGGAGTAAAAGCTGAATGAAGACCAAGCCTTGTGTGCTCCATCCGGAGGGCTTTCGTGTGTTTGTGCGGCCTGTTAGTTGGAGTGCGGGGCGGGATATACTCTCTGGATAAATACTATGTTTCTCCCTAGCCCGGATTAGTTGCTCCGGCACAAGTTCTTAAGGTCTCGTCCTTCATCGGATATCACTCGGGTGTTCCAAATGAAATTCAGTTGAATTTCTTGCTAACGTCCGCGTCTCCCGTTCTTCTCAAACAACGGCTTTGACAAAAGCGCTTCTTTCCTATGCCATTCCGTGATATGGGGTTATCTCTTATGTGATGGTGAGGTATAGTTAGCTGGTTCTTGATTATACTGCAGCTGCCCCGTATCCTCTTGGCCTCGCTGCGCTCTCCAAGTTCGGAGGCGTATACTCGGCTGAAGCTCATCATGTGTTCTGGGCTGATGACAGGAATTGGGTTGTTTCTCATTAGTGATAAAGTCTCTAAATTTCTGTATATATGTTCGGCCATTTGGTCCTTTCGTTTTGGTTGATAGCAATAAGAAGGAACATCACTGCGAGTTGAAGCTGCTCAAAGTCTTGACCATTTGGCTTCCGCATATTGGGGTAAAATTCCAACAAATACTGTGTACATGAGCTCTGATGCACTTCAATCAAAAATCTATTATAAACAAAGGGGCAATGTCAATCCAGGACTCGGCACGGAGGTGGAACGGTAAGGTCCGGTTTGGTTGCAATGGTCCCGTTGCCTCGTACTAATAACAACTTCCCCGCCGTTCAAAAAGCAGCGAACGAAGTGGTAGTTTCGCAGCGAGAGTACCGCCAGGGTTCCGAATAGTCCGATCGGTCAAGTCTTGGATGCAGGACCGGGCTGGCCAGTCCTGGTAGATGTCAATGACTGGACCCGACTAACTCGGGTGGTCCGGTCCGGTTTGGACTGGTCCCAGACCAATCTTTATAAATGATCGCATGAGAGTGGGAATGGCACCCAAGCCAAAACTCGCGAAGAATAGAAGTATAGTGTTCGAGTTCAACTTCTGAACCGAGGACATCCTTGCCCGCCCGACTCTGTGGTTTTGGGTGTAGTTCATAACTAGGGTATGATCCGGCGAGGATGGAATTTTGCAGGAGGAAACCGGAGGCTGAACTACGTTATATAGCGAGCCAGATTATCCGAAGATTTATATCTCGTGATCCATATGTTATGCTCTTAGCGTAATAAACTTCATTTTAGCCGCATAGAACACGGTTCAATTGTTCTAGTTTTTACGGTAAGGCAACCAAGCCACCGCGGAGGCGCCTAACCACGGCATAAACATACAAAGAGCGACGATCGGGCGAGTTCAAGAAAATCACCACTACCGGCAGTGTCACTCGGACTTTCCCCGGATCATAAGGTACGGTTAGCAAGGCTAGATTCTGATTAATGCACGTTGCATAATGTTGTTCAGGGACCCACAGGATCACCAGTCTTCATTTAGCACTATTTGTATTCAAGGTCTGTATTGGTGACTTTGTACTTGCCCACCTGTGGTTGTTGATACGACAGTGAAAGGGTGGTAAAGAGAAAGACCAAGGGGAATCGGGAGTGGTAAATGTTGAGATCAGCACAGGGGATTGGTTACCGGGAACACAAACAGCCTCCGGAGCAGCTAAGCCTCTCAATGGTTTGGCCTCCGACTTACCTACTCCTACTGAGTACCCGAGCACGATATCATACATACTCGGCTCGGCGAGTTCACTTCATTGGGATTGGCTTAGGTAAGGTACAGTTACTAGAACTCATGCTTCTAGGGTTTTCGGAAACGAGTTTTCGTTCCTCTCAAAGTCTAATTTTGACTTTCTTATAAGTGGGGATGAAGACCGATCGTAAGCGTGAATGCTAGTTTCAAAGAGCGAATTGAAGCATATGAAGATAGACTCTGTTCCGTGACCGTGCAAAAAGAATAACTACTCTCCCAGGAGTATCCACAACACGATCGCTCTATTCCCACAATTTCTCAAACCATTCCCTCACCCCTCATTCCCCGGCTTTTTTCTTCTCCGGCTTTCTAAGTGTTCTACCCCACTTCTCGCATCTTTCACTAGATTCCAGGCTCAACGGTCCATTGTCCGATATCCTTCTAGCGTGTTCTGATTTGGGGAATTTGTACAGGCCCATGGGGGTAATGTTTGGTGTCGAATTGAGAACGAGCGCTGGTGATTAGCACTGGTTTCGTCATCTCGGAGCGGTGAAGGGAGGAGATATCGGGAGAAGATTCGGCCAGGCCCTAAGGCATAGACCAGGCGCAAGGGTGTTTGGTTTCTCGCCCCCCAGGAGCCCTTGCGCTGCCTGTCCTGGCGAGAAGTGTCCGGAAATACGAGTGGTGAATATATGATAGGCACGGATCTTTCGCCAGATATTTTGCCAACCCCTTTTTTCGGATACTTATTTCCTAGGGCAGGCGCGTGCTCCTCATGAGAGTGATTAAAGGGCTCCCACTTTAGTTGACGCCCTTACTTGTCAAGCTATGGACATCATTTTGACAACCACGAAGCAGGACGAAACATCGGGAATCTCCGATATTGATGATTAATTTGAGCAAAATTTTACACAGTTGGCATCAACCGAACAGTATAAGGATAAACACCACTTGGCTCCTTGGAAGTATTACTCGTCGAGCAGTGAACATTATAATTAACCCATAAGAGATCCCGGACCTTGAACAGCGCGATGACCGGGGGATCGAAATTAGCTAGCTCCAAAGGGTCCCCGGCTGCCCGATTCCAGGCTGTGATGCTTAACTGCCTTGCTGAAATGGACATCTTGCGTTTCTCGACACCGCTCGATAAGGTCTTGAAGTTTCGACGTGTGCCCAATTCTTTTGTGAAAGGGGTGCCCCCCTCGCAGTTTCTGGACTCAGTTATAAATCTCCCAGGCACGCCCTAGAACATCCTCAACCCTCTCCAGATGAGCCTTTAGTTGTGTCTCAGTCCGCTTAGCCCAAATAATTGCACATCAAATTGGATGCAGGTCATGCAATTGAGCCATAGCATGAGCCTCGGAATGCCCACATTGCTGCTTAAATCACTCATGGAGAGCCGCAATATCAAGTTTAAGGTGGCTGATGATCCATGTCTGATATTCGAGAGTAGAGCCCTGAATCTTTGGTCACACAAAGTGGGTATTATTGAAAACATCCGAAACACCTCTATCGTGGCTTTTTGGGTCGCTGGCCTATCACTTAACTGGGAAACAATTGAATTCCCAACGGAAGTTTCCACATTTCATGCATTAACCGCCACGAGTCAGATATCTGCATTCTCGAGTAACATATCCAAAACGGCTACTTCCTTTAGAATAGCACAGGCTTGGGAAACTTCCTCTACTGAATCAATATCACCAGTGTCTTCCAACCAAGCTCCTCCTAGCTTCGAGTTCGGGTTGGCACTGTTCTGGTACTGGTTACTGTGGGGACCGTGTGCAATTGTTTATTTGCAACTGCTCATGGCTCTGTCACAACATTTGACGTAAGCTACCTTTCCCAGGATTTGGGTTACCTGGCTGCGATGGCTGCTGGAAGGAGCATCTCGGATCGTTTCCTCATCCCCTCTTGAGAAGCATTGGTAAATTATTTAGTCTTATCTTCCCTATTCCTCTCAGCAACCAAAATCATTATATTCTAAATACATCAATCCCCTCCACCAGATCAATGAGTGGATTTCGGAATGCGAGTCTGCCACCATCTCCTCGACCAGCAGAACCCCCCACGCAATAGGAGAAGGACATATTCGTAATACATTGTTGAAATGGCCAAAAATTCCGAAAATTGCACCTAGAGTTCGTTATGGGGCGGGGCGGGGCGGGTTTTCACTCGCCAGGCCCCGCCCTTACAACGGGCCTGGGGGGTTATTTTGAGGGTGATCCCCGCCCCGCCCCCGTCCGGGGCGAGTCCCCGCTCATTCCCTGGACGGGGCCCCGTTTCTCCCGACCTGTTTTAACGGGGACCCGTCTGGGGAACGGGCGGGGCAGGGGCAGGGAACCCTAAAAAAACACAGCCCGCCCCGGGCTATTCAGCGGGGCGGGGCGGGGAATTAGACCGGGGGCCCGCGTTTTTCGGGGACCCGGAGGCCCCGTAACGAACACTAATTGCACCCCCAAACCTAGCTTGGCGCCTTGCAGACCATAGTTGACCAGAGAGCGTTTCACGCACAAGTTGGCACTATTACAATTGGGGCGTCGGAGGTGTCCTGACGCAAATAGCCTAGCTCGGATGGAATGAAAACCTGCCTTGGTCTCTAGCCTCCTTTGATCCAGTGACTGCGATCAAGCTAACAGTCGCATGGAATCACTTCTCATGATTCAATAGCTCAAAGGTAAGCTCTACTCCATCGCTCATGAGCTGATCCTGTATGCCTTCCGGAAAATTCTCCATTGAGGGCCAAAAATCGACCTCTGCGGTAGCAGTCCCACTTCAGGTGTCTCAGGAAATCTCAGTTTTGATTGGAACGATGTAATCCCAGAATTTAGTGTGGGCTAAAGATTATTAAGGAATGTGCTGTCTTGTAATAAACTTGCTGGTATAAAGCCCAGCTAAGGCAGCGCACCTTCTGGGTGGGCCTAGGTTCTTCTCAAGTCCCCCTGCAATACAACCATCCAAAAGAATCGATCGCCTATACCACTTCTACAGCCACCTCCACCGCGTTATGGACGTTGAATGAGAGCTTGGCACTTTGATATTATGCTACAATTGACAGAAGAGAGCACTAATTTAGCAAGCATTTCCTTCCTAACAGGAATGCAAGTCTTAACTTCATCAGCAAAACTATTGACCCGCACGTTAGACAAAGCCTCATGATTTTACTATAAGCAGTGAAGTGAGATCTTGGAGCCAGATAGCTAATAGAATGTAATATTTTAAATGGGGATACCGAGCTCTAAGCACTACAGCTCCAGATCGCTATCGGATTAAAGTTGACAACTTGTCTCTGGGGATGGAGAGGAATAGAAGAATCTAGAAGCTGAGTTCGCTTGATAATAGCGACTGACACCACTGTGTAAGGATGGTAACTCTCACGCAATGAAGTCCGTCTATGCTTGTGAGATAGGGCCAGCAATAGTTATTCAAAATTATTAACAACATATGGGGAACACGAGAGTAATCCAACTCGGAGATGCATCGTTTGTAGATTCATCAAACATGAGGAGGTCCTTCGAGGTGTATAACTCCACAATGAGTTTTGCACAGAATCTAGAGAATTCTATACAAATCCTCAAACTAACCACCACCTAAGGGAAGACTCCTTGGTGACTCCAGCTCCAATTTAGTAGCACCGGGAGAACATCTATTAGTAGTCAACAAGTAAGACGGGATTCAAGAATTCAATCAAAGAGACAGTCCACTTGGATGGAGATACTGCTGAATTGCTACTAGAGGGTACAGCAAGTGGGCTATCTGTAGTTTCTGCATCGGCGAGGCGTTAAAGGTGTGGAGGAGCTCACTAACTATGGCTGTGAGGATTTAAATATTGTCGGTAAAGCATATGTTACACCAGGATATGCTTAGGGATATATTAGCTTGTCAACAGAAGGATAGAAAAAGAAAGGACTCCGGAAGTATTTCAATGCGGGATTGGAACAAGCCGTTGCCAATTGGGCAAAGCAGGCGCGCTATCCCCCAAGAGCGGTAAGAGTGTCTCGGAGGACAATGGAAAAAGGTATAGCCGGGTGCGCGTTAAACGCGAGGCCATAGCTCTACCACGGTGGGCCCGTGGGCCACCCACCACCCTTAACAGCACCAAGTCCCCGAGAAAACACGAGATCCCACAGAAACCCCAAATTCCCGAAAACAGGAGATCCTCAAACCTCTCTGCAGCTCGCGTTCGTTGTCACCCACCCACCACCCTGTTATCGGCATCAAGCGCCTCATTGTCAGTCAGGGACATATCGGTTCCAACCATCCCTTGCGACAAGGGCAGCGACTGCTTCACCAATGCCTCCCTCAGTGGAATCCCGCGACCAAGACGAGATTAGAAGGGCGGAGCTTTACTGGGTGTTTGTCGGGCAACATGGGAGTTAGCTTGTTTTTCGTTTCCTTGTCTTTCATGATAGCAAGTAGTTATGCATATGTTTTCAGCTTTGAAGAATTGGCAGGGTATATAGTGCTAGGGTAGACATACTCAGATAGGGGTGAGTGCGGTAGCACAAATTCTCTTGACAAAGTGCTAACAGGGAGAGTGGGTCTTGTGTAAACAGGAGGAGCGGATTGATCCGACTCAGGCAGCGCGTGGGATACTACTTTTCCCTCCGGAGTGGAGAGCCCTCTACAGGATAGATATCTATTTAGGGATGTGGGGGACTGCTTTACGAGATTCTTCCAATCTATTTCCCTGGTAGAAGTTGGCCTTCCGACCTCTACAAGTTTAAGCCTCTTATGATAGATTCTGTGTTTGCAATGCACCAGGTGTAACTCCGCAAGCTTCACGGCATCCGCATAGGTGAGTAGTGAGTAATTTTTATTCAACAAGGTTTAGGCACAGCGGATTC
>Ga0307509_10004435_pt1 | contig 20262 bp, 30 predicted proteins | sample 10_EM_MG_FD_202245 | JGI IMG/M metagenome (GOLD analysis project Ga0307509, IMG submission 202245) | Populus trichocarpa ectomycorrhiza microbial communities from riparian zone in the Pacific Northwest, United States - 10_EM | ecosystem: Host-associated > Plants > Roots > Unclassified | place... | reverse complement strand
GCTCCCCTAGGCAGAAGCCATCAAGGGGGAGGAGAGGGGGTGGTGGTGGAATCCCACGATGATTTCCCTGGTGTTGAGATTTCAATCGCCGGAGGTGTAGGGGAGATGGTTCGTGTTACAGAATGGATTTAGAGTTAGATCTCTTATAGACAATGAACGTGGTGATTTGGGACACTAATGGCTGTGCCATCATACAGAGATAACTGCTAGACACATGTAGATGGATTGTGCTTGTTTGGGTGTTGGGGCTTTGACCTTGCTAACACTTGATCAAAGTCGCTGTGTATTGCACACGGTCCTCCTCTGGTGACCCCACCTCCGACAAAAGATTTCAGAAAAGATTATGGCCAAAAGACTTTCTTACCTTGCTGAGACAGAGGAACTTTTACATACTGAACAGATGGGAGGCAGGCTAGGAAGGAGTGCAGTTGGTGCAGTTATGGCATTGGTAGATGATGTGCAACAGGCTAAGTGTAATGGTAAAGTATTCTCTGCCCTGTTTGTTGATGTCAAAGGTGCTTTTGACCATGTGTCCAGAATACAACTACTCTTGGTTCTTCAGTCTTTAGGTTTCCCGCAAGCAGTACTCTCATGGACAGATATCTTTCTCTCAGACAGACAACTTGAGCTTGCATTTGATGGCCAAAGACAACCATTACAACCAATCAATACAGGAATTCCTCAATGCTCTCCCATTTCATCAATCCTTTTTCTCTTTTATCTCAGTAATCTATTCAAGGACTCGTGGGCCAGTGTCCTCGCCCCACAGCTAAGATCCCCTTCCTTTATTGACGATGTTGCATTAATTGTTACTGGACCTTCTGAAGAAGCCAACTCCAAGGCATTGGAAAGGGCAGCCAGGAAGGCTTGGAGTTGGGCAGCTGAGAATGTGATAGTTTTTGATCATCCTAAGACTGAACTGATGCACTTTCACAACAAAACCTCTCACGATGCTAGCAATACTCCTGTTACCTTACCCAATGGCAAAGTCATCCAACCTGTACAACTTCTAAGGTGGCTTGGTGTTTGGCTTGACAGAAAGCTATCTTTCAAATTTCATGTTGAACAAAAGACAGCAGCAGCAACCAGGGCACTCAACATGATCTCCAGACTCTCAAACTCTGAATGGGGACTTTCAGCAGCAGCCATGAGGCAACTATACTAATGAAATTTACCGGGTATAGGCTCAGTACCCAGATGCGGCTTACCATGGCAACCAGTGGAACACCAAATGTATCTTTTATTATCTACACAACCAGTAGTAATACAATATGGACAATTTGTTAGAGAGTACTTTTAAATATGGAGAATCAGAATCTGGAGTTTAAATTTAATAATGCTAAAAAATGCTCCTATATACTCACATTATTCAGAACTGGTTCAAATACCATATTGCTTGCACAAGTAGTAAAGAAAATTGAAACCAACCACAAAGATCATAGCTTAAGCAAATAGAATGATCTTATAGGTTATGTATTTGATTTATAAACTGATTTGGTATTTGTTTGCAGCTATTTTGGATCGTACTGTGACTCTAAACACCAGGATAGGTAAATATGTATCTTATAAACTGGATGAGATAATATCTGCTCCTGGGGTTCATGGAATTATTATTATTGTTATAATTCATGAGGCTTATGGAGCCCGAAGGCTATGAAGTGGTAACAACAATACATAAATGACACAAAGTGTCGGTCCGTGATAACCTTCTCCTAAATGATAGTTGCAACTTTGCAGTGGCCCCGCAGTATAAGCACTAACAAATCATCCCGTTAACAAAAGAAATCTACCTCCCGGCCTAATCCCTAACAAAGCAAATAAAATACATGTAAAGAAACCTTGTCAGCCCTGTTCCTCCTCTCAGTTGCTTCCTGGTAGGCGTTGAGGTATTTTGGGCATTCTTTGAAGTCAGCCTGGTGTGGGTCTCTGCAGTTACTGCACTTGAGGGTGGTATTAAGGCACTGTTTACCCTTGGTAGGGCAGTCAGAATGGCCACAGGGATGGAGGTATCCTGGATGCTCGCCAGCACAAATGTTGCAATGGGTATCGTTTGTGCACTTGGAGGTGTGGTGTCCAAAGGCTAAACATTTATTGCATTGAGTGTCTGGTCCAAAGGTAAGGTACTTCTGAACTTTGAACTTTCTGCCAAAGATGGACATGCCCGTGGTGATTGCCTTAGTTGCTGCATCTTTGCCCAAAATTGTAAGAACCATGGTGGATACTGATTTCTTAGAACATTGGGTCTCTGTGGTGAGCCATCTAGAAGGGCGGAAAAGGTGGATATGAGGGTTGAAGTCTTGGACTTCAGACTGGACAGTGTTGAAGGAACTGGTAGTGGGAATGCCAGGGACGATAAGCTTGTGCCAGATTTCATTCTTCCTATGGCCGGTTGCTGCAGGTATGGTGGCTCTGATGCCTGCCTCAATGCCAGGGCGGTGGGATTTGAGCACAGAGACGGCGGGGGTGTTGTCTTTAGTGATAAGCTTGATGTTGTAGTTTGTGGTGAACTCTATGGTGGCAATAAGAGGTTTCTTAATTGCAGAGTTGATGGCATTGCGAATGGTGAGGTTGTTGGTGTTGTCTGGGAGTGCTGTGCCATTTCTCTCAATGACAATGATACGGTCCCGTTTGGTTACATCAGACGGGGTTGCCTTCTTGCTTGGTGGAGAGGTAGTGCAGGGGGCGGCAGGGCAGCAGGTGCTCTGGCAGCCTTGTGGGCCCATCTGAGGGTAGGGAGTGGTGCAATAGGTCTGGATGGAAGGGTAGTTGTGGTGGCGCCAGCAGGCTGTTGGCTCTGTTGTTGTTGTAGCTGGGCTGTATGGGTGGTTACCTGATCCTTGAGGTCCTTAGTGTCCTTGATGTGACGTTCTTGAACATCTTTCAAGTGGTTCTCAAGTGCTTCAAAGGTGGTAACAAGGTATTGGTAGCAATGAGCCAAAGATTATTTCTGATTGATAAGGGCGTTGGTTTCTTCTTGGAGGGATTCAAGGGTGGTATGCTCGCCATCATGAGCAGAGACAGAGGCTTGGGTGGTAACAGTCTGGACAAGAGAAGAGGAGTCTTCTTCCATCCTGGTGTCCACAGGGGAGTTGGGGGCTTCAGAGCGGGGGGGTTGGAATGGGGCAGCAAGAGGGTTTCCTCTGCCCCTCCCTCTTTCCCTTTGTCTATCAGACATCAGAGGGTAGGTAGGATGGACTCAGTTGATAGAGGTGATAAAATAACAAATAATACGGGATAATTTGTTGATAAAAAGTCTTTGAAGTGAGTGGTGAGGCGGGGAGAGTTGGTTGTTGACCAACAAGGCGAAAGCTCGGCGAAAGGTTTGGTGTGGTTTTTTCTTTCGCTGTGGTTGTAACGGCAACGGAGTCAGGGGTTGCTGATGATAGGCTGTAATCTATACTCCCTATTCAGTGTGGAGAACATCCCGCACCCAATTACCTTTGAGAGGGGCATAATGGTGACGGCATGCTACTGCCCGCAATAGGCTCTAGTAGAGTACTAAAGTAAAATATAATAAAATCAACCCACCTCAGTAGTAGTCTCACCACCTCTCAATGCACAAACAGCATTGTACCCTGGGCGCCCTGCACTCCCAATAAAAAGTGAAATTCCAAGGTACTGGCCATCAAAAGCAAGACCAAGCTGTCTGTCTGAGAGGCAGGTATCTGTCCATGAGAGTACGGCTGGTGGAAAACCTAAAGACTGAGGAATCTAGAGTAGCTGTATTCTGGACAGATAGTCAAAAGCACCTTTGACATCAACATCTAGGGCAGAGAGTACTTTACCATTACACTTAGCCTGTTGCACCTCATGTGCCAAAGCCATAACTGCATGAACTGCACTCTTTCCTGGCCAGCCACCCATCTGTTCACTGTGTAGAAGTCCCTGGGTCTCTGCAATGTATGCAAGTCTATTGGCCATAATCTTTTCTGAAATCTTTCCTTAGCAATTTCGCAATTAGACTGCTCTATAAGCTTTGTGAATTGTGTATTCTGGCTTGTTAGGTTGCCTGATTATTGCACCTGTAGCCTCCCTCCAGTACTCTGGGTGGTAGCCGATTTTCAGTAGTGACTTGAACAATTCTGTTCGAGGGGTGGGGATTGCTTGATATTCTTGCCTGAGGCAGAGAAAGTTGATACCATCAGGGTAAGAAGATTTGTTGGGGCTGTGTTGTAGATTGCATCCGTTACCTCAGAGCCAGTAAAATCAGGCCAGGGGAAACACTGATATATCTCTGTATCCTGAATGTTGTAATTGGAGTAGAAGATTGGTGGGTCAGGAAACGTGCTTTGAGTAAACATGTTGCACTTGCCGTCAAAGTCAGTATCATACTGTTCACCAAAGGATAGGGTAGGTGTTTTCAGGGACTGGGTTGGTCTGGTATAGTTAACTGCAGTAAAGATATCTTGACTTTTGGCTGAGTTCAGGAAAGTCTGCCAACCATTAGCTTTGCTGTCTCTGATTGCCCAAAGTATCTGTTTCTATATCTTTTGTAGTCAGTATGATCAGAGTCCACTCTAGTAGATTTCCACTTCCTGTGTGGTTTGGCCATTTCCTGTCTCAAAGTTGTAAGCTCTGCACTCCACCACCTCTTTGATCTGGAATAAGGTTTGCTGAGAGGAATATATAGGTTGAGTGAGTTAAAGATAGAATCTCTCAAAATAAAAGCTGCCTGGTCCCAACAGTTAGTAGTACCACATGTCAAGTATGAGTAGAAGGAAGAAGAAGACTCAGCCATTAGTGATTGTAGTGTTGTGTTGAAGGAGTTCCAATCTGCTTTATGCCAGTTGTATTTGTTGCTTATGGGACTGGGAACTAAGTTGTCAGTATCTAATACCAGTGTGAATCTTACCACCTCATAGTCACTGCCTGTGTGAGCATTATCATCCACTGCCCAATCCACCATTCTGTCAGATATATCCTGTGTTGCCAGTGTAAGGTCTAATATTGTAGTGCCTGAGCAATGTCTGTAGTTGTAGCTGGAGATGTCAGGTTGGTTGACTAGATCACACTTGTTAGCTGTAAACCTTTCTACCAGAACATTACCTCTGATTTGTTGCTCAACTGCAGAATTCCACAAGGTAAGCTGGGCATTGAAATCTCCACAGAGAATGGAATGTTGTGGAATGTGTAGCTGGTATGGTGTTCTGTCCATAGTGTAGAATGGTTTAGAGTGTGGTGTCAGCTTATTTCTTTCATTATAAATATTCGAAAGAGTGAACTTCTCTTTTCCTGCAAGAATCTGAAGAGGAAGAATATCACCATCAAGGTGAGGAAGAAGATCAGATCTGTAAGTAACAAGAATGTCTAGTCTGGATTTGGTGATATAGGCAGCTGTCCTAGATCTCTCATGATTAGTAGTATTAGGTAGAATAGAAATAAAAGAGGGATGAGAGTAAGCAGGGGCATCAGGAGCCAACCAGTGCTCTTGAACAAGAATAATATCTGCTGTACCATTAGTGTAGTTATTATTATTATTATTATAGATCATTACGCTTATGGAGCCCGAAGCCGATGAAGCGGTAAATACCATACATTGGGACACCTGGGTGTCCAGTCCATGATCCGCCTCTTACTACATGATTCTGTCCACATTTCATTGGCCCCCCGACATAAGCACTAACAAACCCATTAACAAAGAACAACCTCCACTCCACCAAATGCCTAACCAATAAAATGAAATACATGTCTAAACCTAGTCAGCCCTGTTCCTCCTCTCGGTTGCTTCCTCGTGTGCGGTAATGTAGGTGGGGCATTCTTTGAAGTCTGCCTGGTGTGGATCTCCGAACTTGCTACATTTGAGTGGGGTGTGAAGGCACTGTTTGCACTTGGTAGGGCAGTCAGATTGCCCGCAGGTATCAAGGTAGGCTGGGTGTTGCCCAGCATATAAATTGCAGTGGGTGTTGTTTGCGCACTTGGAGGTATGGTGTCCAAAGGTTAAAGAGTTGTTGCATTGGGTATCGGGTCCCAAGGTAAGATATATCTGAACTTTGAACTATCTGCCGAAGAGTGAAAGGCCAGAGGTAATGGCTTTGGTTGCTGCATCTTTGCTTGCAATTGTGAGCACCATGTGGGATGCTGATTTGATGGAAAGCTGGGCTTCTGAGGTGAGCCATTTAGGAGGGCTGGGGAGGTGGATGCCAGGGTTGAAGTCTTGGACTTCCGACTGGACAGTGGTAAAGGAACTAGAGGTAGAAATAGACTCTCTTGCTGTTACAACTACAGCGAAAGAAAAAACCAGACGAAAACCTTTGCCAGGCATTCACCTCATTGGTCAACAACCAATTCTCACCACTTCATTCCCAACTTTAATGACCTTTGATCAACAAATCATCCCCGCCTATTTGTTATTTTATCACCTCAATCAATAGAGTCCTTCCAGCCTACCCTCTGATGTCCAGTAGACAAAGGGGCAGAGGGAGGGGGGGTGGAAACCCCCTTGCCCCCCCATTCAACCCCTACCGCTCTGAAGCCCCCACCTCTCCTGACGACACAAGGATGGAAAAAGATTCCCATTCTCCTGTGCAGACTATTACCACCCAAGCCTCTGTGTCTGACTATGATAGAGAGTCTAATACTCTTGAATCCCTCCAGGAGGAAGTCAACACCCTCATGGATCAGAACAAGTCTTTGGCTGATTGTTACAAATTCCTTTGACCACCTTTCTGGCCCTGGAAAACCACTTGAAAGTTGTTCAACCACGTCCCATCAAGGATACCCAAGACCTCAAAGATGTGAACACTACACTGACCTAAGAAATCGAAAGCCTCCAATGCCCTCAAGGCCAGCAAGCAGCAGAAACCACCACCACCCCCTATCCACAAAGGCCTATCCTACCTCTCCCTACCGTTACCTGGGCCCAGAAAGCACCCAGAGCACCCTCTGCCCCTCTCCCTATCTCCTCTCAAAATAAGAAGCCTCCTACTTCTGTTTTGACCAAAAGCGACAGCACTATTGTCATTGAGAGAAATGGCACAACACTTTCACACAATACCAATAACCTTACTATATGCAATGCTATTAACTCTGCAATTAAGAAGCCTCTTATTGCCATCAAAGAGTTCACCACCAACCACAATGTCTAGCTTATCACCAATGACAATACTCCTGCCCTCTCGGTCCTCAAAGCCAACCATCTTGCAATTAAGGAAGCCATTAGAGCCAATATACCTGCAGCAACCGACCGGTCTTAGGAAGGATCAAATCTGGCACAAGGTTAGCATTCATGGTATCTCTACTTCCCGTTCCTTCAACTCAGTCCAATCTGAAGTCCACCACTTCAACCCTGGCATATACCTCTCCTGCCCTCCCAGATGGCTCACCACAGAAGCCCAAGGCTCTAAGAAATCAGTATACACCATGGTTCTTACAATTGCGGGCAAAGATGCAGCAAACAAGGCCCTCACCTCAGGCCTGTCCTTCTTTGGTAGAAAGCTCAAAGTTCAGACATATCTCTCCTTTGGACCAGACACTCAATGCAACACAACACCTGTTTGGCCTTTGGACACCATACCTCCAAGTGCACAAACAACACCCACTGCAACCGATGTGCTGGAGAACATCCAGCCTACCTCCATACCTGCTGTCATTCTGACTTCCCTACCATGGGCAAACAGTGCCTCCACACAACCCTTAAATTCAGCAACTGCGGAGATTCACTCCAGGCAGACTTCAAAGAATACCCCACTTACATTAGCGCACACCAACAAGCAACTGAGAGGAGGAACAGGGCTGACTAGGTTTATACATTTATTTCCTTTTATTGGTTAGGCATTTCGTGGAGTGGAGGATTTCCTAGGTAAAAGGGGTTGTTAGTGCTTATGCCGGGGGGTCAACATAAAGTGGACACTATCATGTAGTAGGAGATGGATCTTGGACTGGACACATAGGTGTCCCAGATGTATGGCTGTTACCGCTTCATTGCCTTCAAGCTCCATAAGCATAATCATCTATAATAATAATAATAATCTTGACTCTTTTGCGTAGCAAGGCAATGGGTACTGTCCTGTTGGGCTATTCACTTGGGGTTTAGTTTCTTTTCATTTGGTTAATTTCTTTGGGTTTTTGAACGAGTTGATTTGCTTTTCTTTTCTGAGTTTTCACTATGGGTGGTGCCATGGCTCGTGCCCCACAGGGAGATTGTGTTACCAGTTATTTCATATCTTTGTTTGTTTGAGATTAATATTTTCTTTATGCTATAGCTAGCTCTGCATAGAAGTTCCTGTACATTCTTTTTTTTTTTTTTTTGAAACATATGATTATTGATTTATGTCCAAAATTGTGCATTCTGCTCACACTATGGCATATAAAAAACCATAATTCCTAAAACTAAGAAACCAAATAACAATAATCAACCAACACCTGCAAAAGTCTCACCAAGTGGGATCATCTGAGCCCTGTTGCATCATCAAAGATGACTAAAAAAAGCATTAAAGTAAATCTTCCTTGTCATCAACAAAAAAGGTAACCCTCATCAGTATCGAAAATCCCCAACCCATTCCTTGCCAAAAGCCGCAAGCAAAGAAAACGTTACAAACCAATCATAAAATACCGTAATAGATAAATGAATACCAAGCAGGGGAGTTTTGAGTAGTTGTAGTACCGAGGTGGCTGGAGCCAGGCTGCTGAGTTTGGGTCAGGCTGCAAGATCTGAGTCAGACTCAGACTCAGGTGTAATAGTACGACCTCAAACACCCAGCATAGCTGGGGGGAATCCTGTACGTGTGGTGTAGATGTCCTTGGCCATCCCTTGCAAGAGAGAGACTAAAAGCCATAGTGGGGGGTCAGGGCCAATGTCGTCCACCACCGAGAGATGGGTGAGCCCTGGATGATCCTTACCTGAGTAGAGGAGAATCGCATGATGGAAGGCTTCTTTGTTTTCCTCCCAGCAGGGGCATAGGTTGCTGGTGTCTCAATCTTTCCTGGAGATGTGTGCAGCGAGGTGTCTAGCACCTATGCCCATGTGATGGATTCACCCATATATAAAGCGTTGAAGGCCAGTGAAGGCTGGTGAAGTGAGACAAGGATCAATGGGTATGATAGTGGAATTGTAGGACGCATCATAAGCCAGTCAGCAAGGAGGAGCTGCTCAAGGCCGGTGCTGAGGGAGGTATAGGGAAGTGAGGGTTCCCGACAGATGGGGTGGGATACAAGAACTGATTCAGCCAGTGGGAGGATAGGGATAGCCGAAATGAGGTCTGAGATCTTATGCCACATTCACTCCAGAGAAAGGTGCTTTGCTGAGTTAACGGCTGGGCGGTTACTGGAAGTGAGGTGGCTTGCTTTCAACGAGCCGCAGAGAAGGAAACAATGCTCATCTGTGGAACGACCCTAATCCCAGTTGGGGACCGATTCAGGTATTGGGGCAGCGGGGGTGGGTTAAACTGGGAGGGCGAGCAAACCAAGTGGAGGGCGGCTGACCGAATGCGGTGTTTGCATTTTCAAATAATGGGAGGAAGTGAAGCCTCCCCGAGTAGTGCACCGATAGCAGTTGCGTTGAATCAGTTTCTGGTCTATCTGAGGACCCTGTGCCAAAAGGAGTTGAGCTTTCTCATCATGGTGGAGTCAGGGACAAACAGATTGCAACCATAGATGAGGATTGGGGGAATGGCGCCAAAAACTAGTTTTCTATTGCACCAGGAGGAGAGGCCTTTGCCAGCTTCACGGAGCTGTCAGATGGTGGTGAAATAGGCCTGGGCTGATGCCAAACGCCTGCGAAAGTAGACAAAGAATTGGAGAGAGGGGGTGAGCAATTACCCAAGCCACCTAACTGCCTCAGAGAGTGGAAAAAGCAGGTCATTGATCACGATAGGAGCAGTGGAGACATCAGAGGGATCTTTAGGGGTTCTCCAATTGATAAGTTCTGTTTTTGGGACTGAAAAAGTGACCCCAAGGTCATTGACATTGGATGACCTGGAAATAGTATTGGAGAGAATAAGTATTTGAACACTTGGAGCTGCAGCCTATTGCGATAGTGAGGTCATCGACATAGGAGATTGTCAGCCCTGTTGGATAGTACGGTGGTGTCTTGCAATATGCAGTACCAACAGGAGGGGAGAGATTGGGGAGCCTTGAGGAGTACCAACAGCAAGGGGGCAAAAACCCTTAGGGGCACCTTGGAAGATGAGTTGACACTGGCATTTGGAAAGGAACGACTTTATCCAGGCTACCAAATTAGTAGACCCCCCCCCCCCCTCTGGAGCCTACATTGTTGAAACCCCCTTTGAAGTCCAGGAAGAGAGTTGACACCTTGAGGAAGGCAGCTTGAAGGAGACAAACTTTGTGGGTGAGAGTGTACATAGTGTCAAAACAACCAAGGCCAGCAAGAGACCCACACTGGTTGGGGTGCACAAGGTCAAGAGAGCGCACGGTTGAAGCAAGTCAGAGGGCGGAGTCTCTCTTGAGAATCTTGGACACTGTCTCGAAGTAGAACAATAATACTGAAAGAAGCTGGTATGGGGTAATCCACTTTGCCTCGTGTGTCAATAACGATACCATTGGCCCTTTTCAGGGATTGGGGATGGTATCCATGTATCAAAAGAGGGGAGAAAAGGCATAGAAGCAGCTGTACATTGGCCTTATGGGCCTGCGTCCAATCAGAGTAGGGGATACCACTGGGAACAGGAGCAGAAGTGCTTGAGGATTTCTGGAGGGCTGAAGACATCTGAGCAGGTGATACAGGAGGTACGTGCTTGAACACAGTGAGGATAAGGGGAGGCAGATGTGAGGGCCTCGGAGGAAAGAAGTGGTACAGTAGGGTGTTGTTGATTTCTGTAGGGGTAGTTGTGTTTTCAAGAACAGGGAAGCGGTCATGAGCTTGGTCTACAGGCACCTTCCTAGGGTTCCATACTGACCAGGAGTCAAGGTCAGCAAGGAACTGTGTCCAGTGAACTCTCTTGGCAACCTCAATGTCTTTGAAATATGAAATGCGAGCTGCACAGGGCTGGGAGGGCGAGGCTTGGTTCTACCTCACAAGACCCAGGAGATAGTGGTGGATGCTGTAGTTGATTATGTTCTGGTCTCCACCAGGGTTTCGAGTAGGAGGAGGGACGTCTAGATGAAGTGTTTGATGTGATGAGGTGGGTGATCTTAGCAAGATTGTTGTCAAACCAGAAGTCTAGGGTGTGTGGAGAGGGGAGGAGGGGGGGAGTGGTCTCAGCCTGTAGGAGGAACAAATGGGTTCCAGAAAGAAAAGTAGAGGAGGAGGGCAAGATTGAAGAAGAAGACAAGGACTACTAAGCGCTGGGTAGATCTAGTGGATACCCCTGGTGTATTAAGGAGAGTAAAGGACGACAATGTGGCACTGTCAAAAGACTGGAGACTAATGAACTGTTCATTGTTAGAGAAGTGTTGAGTGGGGTCTAAGAGCAGGTAATGGATATTATGGTCCCAAGGCCAAGTGCAGGAAAGTCATGTTGGGGGAATAACTCCAGGGGAGAAACTGACCTGCTGTGGCCATCTGGAGTAGAATATGTGTTATACAAGCAACACCAAGTATGAGAAGCATCAAATAAGCCTTCAGGGGAGTGAAAATTCACTGTTATGAGGTTGCCCCTTTCATAAAACAAAGGAAGTATAGAAATAACATTCAAAATCATTTCCTGGATATAAAAAGCCAGGCAGGGTTTGTAAGCATTCATTGCAGGGGAAAAAAAACATATATAATTGTGAAAAACAGGTGGAGAGTTGTTCCAAAGGGGAGTATCTTGAAGAGCAACAATATGTGGTGAACTTTCGACTGAAGTAAAAAAAAACTAAAAAGCGTCTGAAAAACATTACTGATACCAAGGCAGTAATGCTAAACAATGGTAGCATTAGGCAAACAGGGGATTGGAAGGATTGAGAGGGTGAGGATGGGAAGGGTGATGGGCTCTGTGGTGGGGATGAGTGTGCTGACATTAGAGTTCCATGTGGTCAGCGGTTGGCGGTAGCTTAGCCAAGGCCGCACTTGTATTAGCCAGGATGAGGATGCTGCCAGCACCAAAGAGGTTTCTATGAGGAAGGTGGGCAGCATGGGTGGGTTGGGCTGAAGCACTGCGGACAACTCTGACGGTCTCAGGCTGGGTGGAGATTCTTGATAGAGGAAACTGGAGAGCATGCCGGGCAGGAGTGGCAGGGACTGCAGGGAGCTCATCTGGTCCTTGAGGAGTGGTTTGCAGAAGGGCTTCATCTAGGGTGTCAGAGATATCTGGATCCCGTGGGGCACAGAGGGGGCAGAGGATTTGACGGCAGATAGGACAGGAGCTGTCAAAGGAGTCGTGCTGGCCATCCCAATTGATGCAGAGTGGAAGAGACGCATTACAGAATTCAACTACAAACTTCTCAAAGCCACCTTCTGGGCAACTTTTCTTAGCACATCTTTGGGCTAAACGATGGTGAGGAAGGGTGCAAATGGGACAGGCTTAAGACCACTCCTTGCAAAAGGAAATAGAATGAATAAAATGCCAGCACTGCTTACAGTGGGTGGAATTGGAGGCTGAGTAAGCATGCACGATATGGCAGGCACAAGAAAAGAGGCGAATTGATCCTCCAAATGGGGACAAATGAGCTGGGTTGATTGCTACTATCACCGAGGTTGTTCGCTTCAATCACCTCTTTCACAGATCTGGTTGGGGAGATGTAGCTACAAGAATAATGACTTCAATCGCATTCCTGATAGACTCAAGGAGGGATGGAAAGAGGTCACTAGGCTTGCTTGGGAGGATTGAAAGAGGGAGGTTATCAATAAGGAGCTCAATGTTGGTTGGTGCCGTCCTAAAGAGGGGATAGCCGTTATCACCAACAGGGAAACTGTGATTTAGTTTTTCGTCATGACATCAAAAAAAGGGGAGTAAGCAGAGGATGTGGTATATAAGTTGGCAGTCCTACTAAGAGGGCAATTCCTGTAGAACAAGCAGTGAGGGATAGTGGGAGGGAACAATTGGCCTCTTTAAGACTCGGTTGCCTTTACAACCACAGTGAAAGACAAAACCATCGCTTACCCCTCACCTTTTATCAAATTAGAACACTTTATTTCTTTCACGATATTCTTCACCTAACTTCGGTAAAGACTTTGCCTTTGCTTTTTATTCCGTTAATCACGCGGATTGTACAATTGTTATCTAAACTTTGATCAGATTGAGTTATCCATGGCTGTTCCCGGTAATACCTTTTGTTCTGGTGCTTTTCTGTGCCTTTTGCCTGGTGAACTGCCTTTGGCATCCCTTGCCATGGGGTCTCCTGCCCCCTCCTCGAATCCGCTCCTGGGCCTTGTCCCAACTACGGTGTCTTCTTACCGTTTTCCTCCCTCCGGCCTTCCTATGAATGTTTGCCACAGTGATGGCTGCCCCAAGTATTCCACTGAGTTTGGGGATACCCTTGTTGAGCAAGTCTCTCTCCTCACGTTTAACCTTGTTTCGGAGTTTGAGCTTGTTGTCAACTGTTTTTTGATCGGATCCAGATGCACTGATTGTCAAGTGCTCCGTGATGATACTTTTGGGCTTTTTGTCTGTCACGATACTCAGGACTTGTGTTTTTGTTCGCCCTTGCAGTCTACTAGAACTCAGGGCATGAGCTTCCTCTTAGGGGAACATCTTGAGAATGGTCTGCAAGGCTCTGCCTCCGCCTCGCAAGTGTTTACGGTTGGGAAGAATTTCTCCTCCCCACTTGCCTTGTCCACTGCCGGCAAACGAACCTGCGTCAATCCCCTTGCTCACCGACACCTCCCCTTGGTCTCCACTTTGCGCGACTGCCCATCCGGTGGTTCAATTGCTCGCTGACGTCTCCCCTCGGCCTTCCCTCTAAGCGATCTTCCATCCTCTGAGAGGGTATTATACCGTGGCATCAAGTCGGATGACTGTCCCAACTCTATGTTTTCGCCCCCTCCAGCCAGGACTGTTACTGCTATTGGGAAGATGTTTGCTGGGAAATCTATGGAGGACCCAATTAACACTGCCACCCTCGATGTTGCCATCACACTCGGGGAAGGGAAGACTACGGAGGGTGATGAGTTGGGGGATAGTGTGCATACTTCTTCCCCTGCTGCCGATGATGATGTTCCTTTGGTTGGGTGTGATTTGTCTTCGGACTATGGATCGATGCCCTGTCTTCCGTCCACCCTTCCTGAGACGGTGAGCAAACATCGGACTCCCACTCTGACCATGGTTGGACGTGGATGCTAAGAAGGGTCTGACATGGATGAGTGTGATCATGTTGGTTATAGGCAGGTACTCTCATTGTTTGAACACTTTTTGGATGTTGCCACCGTGGATATCCCGATGATGCTGGATGGGGATTGAAACTCAGAGGCTACAGGCCTTGGGCAGAGCCGTCATGCTTCCCCCGAACAGGATTCATCTGATCCTATAGGCTTGATGCTGATCGATCAGTGTGGACACTACTCCCATCTCATTGAAGTAGGGAGTGATGTGAGATACTTGGGGTCTGTGATTGTGGAGATGGGCCACATCATCCGCCGATTGGAAAGGAAGGTCAATACCCTTGAGGACCAGGTTGATAGCTCTGCGGGCGCTGCTGAGGCCCCGGCTCCTCCCCCGGCTGTCCCTCGGGGGCCCTGTACCGCCGGTAAAGGGAAGGCCCCTGCTACTGCCTCCGCTCCTGCTGCCACCACTAGTACTGCTCTGCCATTTTGCCCTGTGCCTGCTGCTACCGCTGGTGTGGTGAGGCCCTCTGACATTCTGGTGCTTGCTCCCGCTCCTGTTGTCTCCTCTTGGTGCTCGGTGGCTAAGGCGCCTGGGGGGGAGAAATCCTTCACTGTTGTTTAGAGGAAGAAGGTTAAGTCGTTGCTGCCCCTGCCTCCGGCCCTCACTGAGCGGGAACGTCACGTGACTTTCTGCTTCGAGAAGCCTGGTGTTAAGGCTGGCTTGCCTAGTGGCGTGCACACTGAGACGGTTAAGAACGCTCTCAATTTGGTTCTTGCTCGTGGTGGTAATGCTCGGTTTGGATCCTGTGTCCAACATCACACCTCATGGGATTTCCTCCGCTGTCTTGTGCAGCACTCTGCTGTTTCAATTTGGGGTGTGGTTCCTCGTTTGGAACGTGCCCAGATGAAATTGGGGATTAATGGGTTTTCGTTTACCCATCATAGGCAGCGGGTCAAGATTTTGATATCCAGCCTGTCCCTTTCTCCCCTTGGTGTCGGCTCTCTCTGGAAGCATGAGGATTGGCAGGACAATGGGGCCGTTGACAACATGATCAGGGATTTGGAGGTTACGGCCTTGGGGTTTAATGTTGTCGGCCGACCCCATTGGATTGGCTCCCTTGATACCGCCCCGAAGACCTGAAGGTCTCGTTCCAATTCTTTGTGATGATTGTGTTGATCCTGGTTGTGAATGCGGGGAGGAGTGGTAGGAATTGATCTTTGGTGTTTTCTTTGTTTTGTCATGTGAGTTTGTTTTCTTGTTTTAGAATTACCTGTTGGGAAGGATGGCATGGTGTTGGATCATGAGGAGAAGGATTTGGAGTTGATTTCCTTTTCCTTTGTTGTTGTTTCTGGGGTGGCGGTTTATGGTCGGAGTGATGCCGTTGGCTTGTTTGATATTGTCGGACATTTTAGGAGTGTGTGTGTGGTTGGATTTACTGGTGGTGATTGGGTGGTTAGGAGGTTTGGTAGTGTATATATTCCTCCAAGGGTTTCTGGGCCCAGGTTGTTGGATGCTTGAGGGGAGGCTGGGCTGATTGATATTGTTCCTGGTGATTTTAATGCCAGACATCCCCAATGGAGGGCAGATGAAGGGGATGTTGCTTGCTATGATTCTGGGTCTGCTCTGGCCAGTCACATGGACAGTCATAGGTTTGGTATGTTGCCTGTTAGTAGTGCTACTTACGGTGATGTTTCTGTGTTAGATTTGTGTTGGTGGCTGCCTGGCTCCATGATGGTTTCGCATCGATACAGGGATCTGCCTGGGTTGGATCATAAGGCGCAGTTGGTGAGGTTGGATTGTGTTGCTCCGGTCGGGATGGTCGGGGCGAATATCTCCTGGAGGAGGGTGGACTGGGAGAGCATGAAGGATGACATTGGGGGGATAATATTGCGGGATGGGTGCCTGAGATGGGACGCCTTGAGGGATGTTGTGGGCAGGCAGGGGAAGGCTAGGAAAGGTCATGGTATGTCTGGTTGGTGGACAGCTGAGTGGGCTGCTATCAGGGCTGATGTGAGGAGGTTCCGGCGTGAAGGGCAATTTGAACAATACTGCCTGGCGAGGAAGGTGTAGAGGGCTGCCCTGTCTCAGGTGAGGACCGGTGCCAGTGGTTTGAGGTTTGCCAGTTCCAAGGATCCCAACATTTTGGGTGAGATTGATCAGTTGTAGCTGCAGTGTATGCTTCCCTCCATGATGCACACTGATGGAGTGTATGCCGCTGGGAACGGGGAGATTGCCGAACAGCTTGGGCCGTGTGATGATCACCCTTGTTCTGTGGCTTCGACCCTGACTGGATTTGCCGACATTTTTGAGCTTGACGTTTCAGCTACTCTATCCTCGTGTCCTAAGGATATATGGCCTGGCTTTGATGCCATTACATACCCATTTCTCCAGTGGCTGCATCATGCCTTTCTGGTTGATTTCTGAACAATGGTGGCTGATGCCTTGACCAATGATCACCTGGACTTTCATTTGGGCGAAGTTGTTCTGATCAAGAAGGCCTCTAAGCCTCGATACGATATGGTGAAATCTGGGAGGATAATGGCCTTGCTTCCTACTTTGTCCAAGCTGCTGGAGAGAATTCGGTTGGCGCGACTGGATTGGTGCCTGGTGTTGGGTGACACGCAGTTTAGGAGGCGGAAGAAGAGGTGGGTCCATGATACTTTGGCCCCAGTGCCGGAATTTTTGGAGGATAATCGTGGGATGAGCAGGGTCCTGGTGTCGATGGATGTGGAAGGGGGGTTTGATCCGCTGAACCGTGGCTTGTTACGGGACCTTTTGGCAGCTAGGGGGTGCCCAGCTCACCTGAATGACTGGATTGGAAGGTGGTGCGATGACTGTGTGGTGCGATTCCAATTTAACGGCCAGATCTCGCGTGATTACCATCTGCGATGGCGTGTGCCACATGGATCTCCACTTTCTCCTTTTCGTTTTTGGGGCTTATGTGGCCGATGTGTTGTCCCGTTGGGTCCGGTAAGGGCCTGCTGTCCGAATGGTTGTGCGATCATCCGTGAATAATGCTGTTATTGCAGTGGCGGCCGACAGTCGAGCTCTTGCGAAGTCCCTGGCTGCAGAAGCCTTCCAGAATTGCTGTACAGTGGCTAGTGCCAGAAACCAGGGGTTTTCCGCGATCAAGACGGAGTGGATTCATTTTGGGGACCTTCCGTGCGATCCCTTGGACTTGGGGGACCGTTCCACTTTACTGGTTGAGGTCATGAGAGTTCTTGGGTACCATTTCATTCCACAGCTGAAATGCTCTGCGCATGTGGATTACTGCTTGCGACTGTAACAAACCAGCCTCCCTTACAGGTGTTTGTAACGGGAAACGACTATCTTACTATCATAGACTATCGACGTAGTCTACGTAGTTTACTTCGTCTATCGTTGTAGACTAACATCTTGCGTTCGTAATAGGTGTAGTGATCGTAGGAAGTCCTATCGTATAGGAATAGAGTACTTGCATACAAGGGAGGTATCATAGAGATAAGGGCATTAGGTATCTCGAACATATTGCACCTATGGAAGGTCCCTGTGAATGGCCTTGGCCCGTGCCCCAGTATCTGAGTGGTGTATTACTTAGATGGTTGCGTGAAGAGCTCTAACTACTGTGACCGTTTTTTTTTTAATTTTTTTAATCTCGATTATTAATTGTTTCTATCGGGGCAAACGCACACCTGTGCTCATCACACGGTCATAGGTACAACAGACTTTCTGCCAAGCGTGGGCCAGGTAGTCCAAAACCTCCAACTACAGTCCATCACACCATCCCCAAGCTAAACTCCACTGACCCCGCCCGACAGGGAAAACCCCGCCCGGTACTATAGGTAGAAACTACAAGGAGATGAGAAAGCGGGCCTGAGAGCCACGAACGAAAGACCCCTGCGAAAGCCTAGCCTAAAAGAAAAACATCCCCAACCAACAGTAGACACAACCAACAAAGAAAAGCAAACCCACTCCCCCAAATCAAACAACCTATAAGCTAAACCATAGTAAAACCCCAGCAGGCCCAGCTCCCGAAGGAATAGGGACTGCTGAACAATGGGTCTTGGGGACACAACAAGGGGAGGTAACTCCCGGGGGCATATAGCCCCGCCAGCCGAGGCTCAAGAAGTGTGATCGAGTTCGAGAGGATGCCGCCTAAAGAAGGAAGGCTCGTGGCAGTCGGAGGAAGATCCGGTCGGCTATTTCGGGAAACAGGAACCAGAAAGAAGATTTAAACATGCGCCCCTAGTCCGAGGACGTCAGAAGGGAGCAGAGGTCTGAGGGTGGGCGTAGAGCCGCGGGCAGTTGGGTGCCAGCTGATCCAAAGGTCGGGAAGGGGGAGGGCGGAGGGCTACCCGACACGAGAAGTGCGAGGAAGGCTGACGGAAACGGTGTCACAATGTTTCGAAAAGTCCAACCGTACCAGCAGAGCACAAAGGAGATAGTGCAATACCAGAGAGCAGTGCCACAGGGGACAGCTACTTTACCGATCGACCGAGACTAAAAACCGACCGTTGACGGGTGAGGGGTTGCCAACCGTGGAGGGCTGCCTAAGCGTGCCCGGAGAAGAGGGGGTGAAGGCGAACTCAACCAACCCCTAGGAACAAGCTTGCCAGGCCTGACCATCAGAAGGGAAAGGAAGAGGGAAGGGAGATGGCTTTACCCAGACAGAGGCGATGTGGCGTGTCTGAGGAGAGGGGGGTGGATGGGAGTGACGATGATTTCTGGTGGTGTTGAGATTTCAATCGCCAGAGGTGTAGGGGAGACAGAGGATGCTAACTACTGTGTCCGTTTTTTTTTCTCTTTGTTTTTTTTAATTTTTGTTTTTTTTAAATCCAGTGCGTTTGTCTTATTATGGTACAAGGACAGCATGCATCTTTAACGATATGGCTGACAAAAACCCTACCCTCCTCACCCCAAGAAACATCCAAACCCCCAAGTCCCTCTGGTATGAGACCAACCGCACATCTCGCCTATCGCCCAACCAAATCCCACGAATATACACGTACACCTGAAGGAAATAGAAAGGAAAGAAACAAGCAGGAAGGAGAGGAGAACCCTTAGTGACATCAACAAAATATAAGAACAAAGGAGATGAATGAACCCCTGACAAAGGGAATATACGTCTGATAAGTGACGCGTATCAGCCTGAGCTAGGAAGTGAGAGTATGGACCTGCACACCGGAGCGGTGCCGGGGGACGAAGCGGTGCCAGATGGCAGGGTAGGACGGTGAATGGAGGCGACACTGGTGAGGGGTCGCCAGAGGGTATGCCAAAGTGGCATTAGCGACGGCCAGGAGGACGGGCGTAACCGAGGCGGGTTTTTGTATAGTGACCGAAGATCGACCGAGGAGGGGGAGCAGTAAGGTGTCAGCTGAGGGGGTGGGAAGAGCAGGGATGGGAGTAGCTGTAACTGCGCAATGGGACGAAAACCAAGAAGGTAGAGGAAGGGAGATGGGAGGAGGAAGGACTTCCGAACACTTGAGATGCCCGACTAGAGTAACCGCGGCCAATGCTTTTCCGAATGCAAAACGAAGACGAGGTGCTGAAGTTACTAACCGAAGTGTTCCCTGACAGGACCACATAACCGAGACGGAAAGGTACTTCGCAAAGGGCTTGGAAAGCTCAGCGCCGACCATCAGCGAAGGGGACAGAATGCCGACCGTGCAAAACCAAAGCGAGGTGCAAACGAAGTGCAGGGTAAGGGGGAGAACTGAACTTCATGAGCGGGAGTCAACGATGAACAGGAACAAGAACCCCGCGGAGGAGGGGGTAGACCCCAGAGGGAGAGGAGGGGTTGTAGCATCGCTCCCCTAGGCAGAAGCCATCAAGGGGGAGGAGAGGGAGTGGTGGTGGATCCCACGATGATTTCCCTGGTGTTGAGATTTCAATCGCCGGAGGTGTAGGGGAGATGGTTCGTGCTAACTACTATGACCGTTTCTTTTTTTCTTTTTTTTTTCTTTTTTTTTTTTCTTTTTAAATCATATGCATTTGTTTAAGGTACAAAGACGGCACTATTCCTCAAGGTCTGGCGATTTCATACGTCGACGATCTCACCGTTACGGTTAGCTCGGACTCTGTTCGTTCAAACATCCGCGCTCTTCAATACTATTTCGGCATCATCCAAAGACAGGGTGCCAGC
>Ga0307509_10004434_pt1 | contig 20267 bp, 21 predicted proteins | sample 10_EM_MG_FD_202245 | JGI IMG/M metagenome (GOLD analysis project Ga0307509, IMG submission 202245) | Populus trichocarpa ectomycorrhiza microbial communities from riparian zone in the Pacific Northwest, United States - 10_EM | ecosystem: Host-associated > Plants > Roots > Unclassified | place... | reverse complement strand
AATATAACCACCTTAGTTTAATTTTTTCCTATACAAATTGATAGAAAATATTTGCCTTTTGTTATCATATATGTTAACATTTTCTTAGCATCAAAAGGTAGTTTTCCATCCAGTGCCATCATCCCATCCCGCCATCGTCAAGTCTACCTGCTTTTCATATCAAGGCCCATCGAGAGGGCGCGGCGTCATCCCAGAAGATGCAGAGTCAGAAACGTTGCCAGTGCAAAGCGTTGCAACGCGGCCATTTGGTCACCGTCACACCTGCCTCACACGCCGTCACATGCGTCCCCGCGCCATGATGTGGCATATTTTCAGTGCTTTTGACTTCAGATTTCCATATTTGGGGGGGGTCAAATTTTCTCATAATGCAGGGGACGGACTAACTACCTAACCCCCTATCCGGGATCCACGGTCCGGGCCCCCCTTGGTTGGGCATTCATAGCTTAATACTCAACAATCAGGGACGAACCACGGATTTCCAGAGGACGACTTGGGGATAGTGTATGAGAAGAAGGACGAGAGACTAGGAGAGGTACCACTGGCAGAGGCGATCTTTGAAAGATAAGTAATCAGTGAGAGCGCAGTGCAACACAACGCAGAGGGATTGCATGTTAAATCTTGAAATCTGATTAGTCATCGGCCTTGGCTGCACATTGTTTATTATGTAATACACGGGTTTTCTCCCATCTTCCAATGCCTCTCTCTTTTCCGTAGACCGTAGACACATGCGCCCAAAGTGTACCAAGGACACATCCAGATTCCCGTTGAAGAAGGTGAGAATATCAACGTGTGATGTGGGGTGGCTCACGAAAAGTTCAGCTAGTTGATGTCTGGATGGCATCGGCTGCCAATCAAGAAAGACAATCTACATCATGCGTTGCCCAAAAGTCTAGTTTCAAAGGAGGATACAGATGCACTCTAAAAGACGTGTACAGCAAGCGGAAATGGTGGGAAATACCTCTCCATCTTGGTGGTGTCAAGGGTAGACCTGGGTGGTGCCCGCAGCACCACTGCCTGTGCAGTGGACAAGGATGTCGAATGTCGATGTACAAGATGTGAAAAGCGTGGAAATGCCCAGTCACTGGTCCCTGCATAAGCCGAAATTATAATGTAGGGAAAAAGTTGTGCCACGCAACTGAATGACAGATAGCTGCAGCCAACATCTTCATAGTCGGCGATTAGACGGATTCGATCCGTTCGCAGGTGGGTCGGCGAAGGTTGTGCCAGGGCAGCGCCAGACGCCGCCGGTCTGAGTACATGTGGTGTCGAATGCGTCACTGCCGCTGCTGCAGCTATCTTGTTATATAGTACTGTTGTTTTGGCCTTTAGTTCGACGTGCAGATTGGAGCGAGCATCATCTGTTGTAGAAACATTTTATGTTGACGTGCCTGGCTGGAGTCGTGCTATTGCTAGACGATGAAGATTGAGAACGCGCAGAGGATCGGATATTTGTAATGAAAACATGACGGGATGAAGGAGCAAAATGACGTCCGAGTCGTTGAGCAAGTACCTCGAGTTCATGAGGGCATTCTGAAAATTTTGTTAACAGTTTAATTACACTACAGTACACGCGCGGAACAACCCTTTTTCCACAAATTCGCCACCAAGACGCCGTCATCTCTCTCTTGTAATCCTTTTCCTCCTTTCCCTGAAACTACTACCATTGCCTTCGCCAACACCGTCAACGTCGCCGTCACTGCAACGTGAAATCGACCACCACACTCCTTCTCGTCTTCCAAATCACGCCTCATCGCCCCTCATTCATTCTCTCACTTTCCATACTCCTTTCGTCCTTGCCTACTCGTTCGACATCGCCTAGAAAGTCGCAGCCGTCCGGCACTCGTACGCTCCCGTTCTTAGCTTTTTCCTTAGTTCTAACCTTCCTTAGCACACTGCCCTGCCATCGTCCATAGCTCCTTCTGTCTCGCTTCGACCTCATCGTCACCGCTCCCATTCACTTCTACCGTCCGCCGTCACCGCCTCCCGATGACGCCAACACCACCCTTTCCTTTTCACATCGCTTTCCCGACTTCGCCCTTGCGGCCTGGTTCTTTCGATACCACCACATCGCCCTAGAGGTAGTGCACATATATAAGCAAGCCTCCTGCTCATGTGGAGTGCAAGTACTCTTCACGTTCGCTATCTCCTTTGGCCTAATCCCACACATTCTCTCTCTTTTCGTGTGGCCGCTTCCTTTTGTCTGACACCAACGAGACCGTCGCTCGTAACGTCATTTTCTCTTCTCTCCATCGTCTCCTTTCTCGGCTCGGCTTGCGCAGCGGAATCGTCGTCCGTACCCTCGTCCGGTCTTGGAAATTCCATCCGTCCTCGCCCTCATTCCCTCCTGCTCATCGTTCCCTCTTGCCTCCCTGTCTACCTTCCCCTTGGGTCGACATCCCTACCCATCGCAGCTATCGAAACTACAACAGGCCAAAAACGTTGGGGCTCGCGACTCGGTCGAGACCTGCGTCGTTGATTATCCACAGCCCAGAACTGAACACTCGGTGATCGGAATAAAATACAAGCTATCAGGTGATATTTGAAGGTAAGAGTCACAGTGAAGTGTTCCACAATCCGCGTCGATACTGTATTTCAGTAGAACGCGGGCCACACTTCAACACAGCTATCACCAAATGTGAACCAATACACGAGGGCATGGCCATGAGCCTCCATCTCTCCTCTCTTAAACAGCGTCCACAACCAACTGGAAGCCGGACAGAACTCGTGAGCCAACACAACACTACAGTATGTGTGAGGACACGTCATAGACACGTGTGACGTGTAGTTACACGTGCACGAAGCAAAATGCTACGCAGAGATGCGGTTCCGTTCTGTTGGATTTCAAACACAACTAACATCCAGTCTATTGGGGGCAGTGCCTCAAAACTCAGTGACGGTCATGGTGGCGACAAAAACATGAACAGCAGGTTGATTATATAATACAGTGGAGCTGCTGTCAATTCCATCCACGCTCGTCTCCGACACTGGCATGATCTTGCTCTCTATCGAGTCCGTCTTCGCACTATACTGTGGGCGCATGCAAATAAAATTATGCATAATGAGTGGAGAATATAGATGTGGGACGCACTCGAAAAGCCCAGCCCGAGCCTGCTGGTTTGACACGTGCCGCCACGTAACCCATGCCTGAAGGGATATATCCACTTTATGCTTGCAATTGCAAGATCTCAAAGAAAACCTACATATACATGACTGGCCTTGTCAGGATGTGCATAAAGAGGAACGACTTAGCGTGTTGACATCGTAGCATGCCCTTTCGGTGGCGGTTGACTAGTTGACTCCGCGGCGGGACATGTCATCGATGTCATCAGTGACGGGGTCGTTCGGCTCGTTCAGCACTTCACCTCCCTCTGCACCACAGGACTTTCCGAAGAAACATGCGCGCGAAGCGCCGTAAGCGTTCCTTCACGTTTGTGGAAACACCGACATGCGACGTATGGGATGATGAGCAGAGGTCGGCCCGCCGTTCTTGTGGGTGCGTAGGGTCCCATGGAGGAGAAAATCGTGCTGGGACTCGAATTGTACGGCTGCAGCACTCTGGAACAGAGTCAGACATAGCTGCGCTCAGTGAGTTGAGCATGGCGATCGGCATAAATGAGGGAACCAGCCAATCCTGGACCTCGGCCATCGCGGGCGGAGAACATTCGTTGGGTCCATAGGTGGACTGGTCTGTCGTGCCGTGCGCATTGTCTAGAGGACCGCGGCGCGTGGCGGTATTTTTTATCAGTAGCTTGAGGTTGAGGACGGGCTGGGAGGCGCAACAATACCCAAAGGCAGATGAGAAACGCGACGAATCAGGGCTCTGTATCGGCGGTGTAGATACTGTTTGGGTCCCGCGACTTGGAGAATGTGCAGGCAGCTCATGGTCACATTTTGGATGCAGTAAAGTACTGCGGATTGGTCGTTTCATACGTAGTGCATAGTGGGGGCACACAAAAACGCCATTAAGGTCCATAAGGCCTTGCTTAAGCTTTAAGCACTGAATCACCATGAAATTCGTCTCTGTTACCCTGAAAGCGGGAACAATGTCGAAAGACACAAAGCTATGCAGTGGACCGTCAACACATGCCCTATTATATTATGCACTATGAGTGTTATTGGGCGTCATCAATAGGGTCTCTCAGATTCCAGCTCCTCGGTCGACACCTTTGAGAAGTCCGGCTCAAGTTTGTCCTCCCCGCGTAGCAGTACACCTGGATGGAATACATTGAGCGTAAAGATTGCCAAAGTAACGGTGCCCCCATCAAAAGCATCTGTTTTACCCTCAGTATTTCTGTGTTCAAGCACTGAGAGGGTATGCAGACGAACCGAAGAGCCACTGGATCGAAATAACTTTGCCTCTCCAGCCTCCAGAGAGTTCGACCATCCGATAGATCGACCGAATAAGCAGGAGAGCGGCCATGATCGACAAGCCAATTAGCATGCGTACGAGTGGCTTGTCTATCGTGCCACGCGGTGGAAGGATACCCTTCTCGCGAACGCTTCGCATTGGCCTATCCAAGGTGAACCTGATGACGAATTCTGCTGCAAGAGCAGTATATAGTATAAGCACCACTGAAAGGGCGGTCAGTAGAGCTCGTTACGGGTAGCTGCGATTAGAAAACTGAACGGAGTTGGATGGCAATCCCGCCGAGAGCGATGTGACCGCCCAATTCTGTCTGCGTTCCTGATGCAATTCCACCACCAATTGCTTGGGTAGTGAGGGCAACGGTGTCCTGGCAATGATCACCTTATTGTGAGAAAAACGAGCAACGACAGAACCCTGCTCACGCATGTAAGAAAGAATATCGAGACTATGGAATTTGTATTTGTTCAGCGCACGCTTTTATATGTTTAAGGAAACCACTCACACCACTTGGGGCTTAGGCGACAGTATTGGGGACCCAGTAGTCTTGTGATCCGTCCTAAGATGATAAAGTTTGCAGCAATAAGGTAGGTCGGTGCCATGATAAGCGTCGAAACTCTGTCTCATCCTCGTAATCAGTGTAACTGCGACGATGAAGCCGAGAAGTTACGATCAAGACGCACTGCATGAGGAACGGTGTGCGTGAGTAAGGGCTCTTGCTGGACCACAATCGGCCACTCCAGCCTATTATTTCGAGAATACCGCAGACAACAGCGGTTGGTAACAACCACCATAAACGGAATTTGATTGCTTGCACGACATGCACGACTAAAGAAAATGTCATTGTGAGTTGGGGTCTACGGGGCAGAAAATCCAGTTGAGAGCAGCATACCGGAGGATAGCGAGAAGAGCGCTATGAACAGGATGGTCACCCACTCCCTCGGAACATAATTGTACGGAAGATAGTCAAGTTGGGCTGATGAAGTTCGTGGATAAATAGTCCAACAGAACATGAGATTTTATGACCATTCGTTCAGAAGTTGGACTCACTCATCAGTGGAAGGCACTAGAATGTCGCTGTGGAGAAAAGCTTGACGAATGCTGGGGGAAGGATAGCATATTTATATGCATCACTGGCAGTCAACGCATCAGACCGTGCCATGATTGCCATCGCCTCCCCTCGCGGGCGTCACTACCCAAGGCGATCCGACAGGGACAAGGGCCTCCGTTCACAAGAACTGGCTGCGCGTCGGAGGTGTCTTCCATCCGACCAATCTACGGAACTCGGCGGACATTGATCCGTGATTAGCGACACGAATTCCAATCCGCACGGGTAACATGGCCATGTCTGTGTGGCGGAAGCATAATACGCTGTCCACCATGAGGCCGTGGTGTGCACATGGAGCACAGTCAGTAGCGCCCATTTCTCCAGAGAGTACAAGGTTCAGAGGGCATCGACCCCGAGAAATCGTGGTGAGTGACATATTATCCTGGACCTGCAATTCGTCAAGGAAGCACCCTTTGGAAACAGTAGTCATGCCTTGACACATGCCCCATGGAGCTGAAAAGTTCGGGCGTTCAAGTCAGCCGATTTACACTCCGCTCGAAATTACATTGACAATGCGGGTCCATTGCGGGAAGCTAGACAAACAGCCTTTGTATCCCGTTTGACACACCACAAGATTCATAAAAAACCGTCCTTGCAGCTTATGGACCAAAGGTATTGAATAAAGCAGATCAGTTTTTGCGGTAATTGTGTCAGGGTTAACCGACGAAATTAGAGTGTTCGACTATGGGGTCGCGATCGAGGTACTATGGGTTAGGACGCAGTTGGGCTGTAGCCCTGATCCTACAATCATCGCCCTTCGTCTAGGCATCTTAGAATAACGACGTCACCTTGGTTCGGGCACCCTTACCTGCTAGAGGTGTCTCCTGAGAGACGGGTAGTCTGCCACGGTGCACCTGGCTCGTAAGAGCAGGTCAGTGCTCTCAGGACCACGTCCTCGGAATGTTAGTGAACGGTGGCCATGACATCCGCCGTAGGTAGCGCCCAGACGAGCCATGAGTGGCGAGGTTGTTGATGACGAGCTGGGAGAGGGGAGCGAAGTAGGACAGGCATGTGGTAAGGTCGATGTCTACTATTTTGAACGTTGTCGGGTCTTTCAAGCACATAGTTGATGGGAGAAATAACGAGGAGACCAGACAGGAGGAAGTGAACATGGATGTACTGGATCGCGTATTTTGTAATTGTATCGTATAATATATCGCATCTTAAGGGAGAAGGAAATTGAGTATATCAATCCAGGAAAGACCTTGTAAGAACTTTGGGACCCGGAAGGGCAGAGGCTACAATAATATCGCAACGGGTCAGACATACCGGTGGACACGATGAGCTAAACGGCGTCGGCTAAACGTTGGCGACGCCTTGTATGAGTCATCTGCGAATGCCGGGGAGGAATGAGGGCCAATTTGTCCTAGATAATACGATTCAGGTTTGTATAATGGCTGAGGTGGGCCCACGAACAGTGCTTTTCATTCCGGGAGAGTTCCTAGAGTGAAGAGCCGCCAGTGTGAGATGTTCAGTTCGGCCCGGCATTACCTCAGGACGCGCCGACTGGTTCAAAGTTGGGGCCAAATATACCCAAACTTCAGGCCGCTTACCTCAGGCCAGTCGCTCAATCGCGACTTAAGAAACCCCACCTACAGAACAGTTGTTCCTAGCCCAAGTAGCTGCCTCTATGTCAGTCCTCCACAAAGACTTTTTGCGGAGTCAACTCCGCAGGCGTCTGGTTCTGTTGTTTCAATCCCACTTCCTCTCATATTATTGATCGACCCAGACTATTGCCAGCACATGCCGTCTCCGACGTCTCGAGCTGGGGGACATATGATCATAACGCTCGTTCGACTGATCTACTTCTGCTACATCCCCGGATCCTCCGTGGGCTCATGCCCTCTGAGTGCTCCAAATATTCTGTCACGTTTGAAGAAGCGAACGAACATCGATACATGAAGTTTGGGTGGCGAGTCGAGCTCGGCTCGCAATTCCTATCTTACAGCACGTTGGATACAGTACCTGAGAGGTGAAAAATGTGCTGAGCGTTGCATGAGAGTGAGCCATGACCGCGCTCGGCGAGTTGAGTGGTGACCGGCACAGATGCACAGCACACCCACAGCGGCCTTCGGCAACGGCCCGGAAGACCACTGGCAATATCATGGATGATACCAGTAGGTATTCCCGTACGGTTCGAGGTTGACAACGAAGGCTGGGCAAAATGCAAAATTAGTCGAAACTAATCAGACCTTGTATTGTCTGTGCAGAGAGACTGGCTTTGTCCCGCGGGCCCGGGCTGACGTCTAAGGCTTTGGGTACCTTATTTCGAACGTCGCAAAGTACAGCAAGTACCGTACTGTACAGCGTCACGCCGCACAGTACAACCCTGCTCACGCATACGAAGCAGGATATTGAGTCTACGTGATGTAAGGACGGCGTGCGCTGTAGCCTCGGAATCGAGCATCACCACTTTGTGACCCCCCCTGTGCGCCCAAGCCCGCCACCCCCGGCCCTCTGCTCGTCCTCCGACACGCTTTCAAACCCGTCCTCATTCACTCTCATTGCCACGTGATCTGCCCTTTCCCCTTGGCATGGACCACATCGCCATCAGGAAAGGATTTTACTGTGTATAGGATCAATCAAGCTATTTTCGTATGTCTTGTTGTTCTCTCTTCGTTCTGGATCTGCAGCATCTGCTGGTATCCATTCTACAGTTGCCTCTCTTACACTAGCCTTTTGCCTTCACCTTCGTTGACCACGTTGTCATCCACCTGGAAGCCATTCAGTAAAATCGTCGCTGTGTGACCGCCTCCGCATTCGCCTTCACCCTTCCCCTTCTTTCCCTTTTCTCAGCCCGCGCGTAGAATACATTTATATCAACCCTCTTGCCTGGCTCCGTAAAAGGCAGGCAATCATAGATCATCCTTTCCCTCTCCTTTGCGTTTGCATGCTTTCGCCTCAAGCTTCTTACACCCCGTTACGAATTCCCCTCGCACGTTCTCAGGCCCTCGGGATCGCAGCCTCTGTTATCTTTTACCTTCCTTTCCTTTTGAACTCACAAGCTTATACTAACCTCCAACGCTACAGTAGAATGAGTCCAACACAAGTCTTCACATTTTCGACGAAATCCCTCACACCACTTAGGCAACAGTATCGAGGACCCTGCTGCCTTGTGATCCGTCCCAAGATACTAAAATCGGCCACAATAAGGTAGGTTGATGTCATGACAAGCGCTACTCTGTCTCGCCCTCGCGGTCAGTGTAACCGCGGCGATGGAGCCGAGGAACCACGACCAGGACGCACTGCGTAGGTACGGGCTCTCAGGCTGGCTGGACCACAATTGGCCACTCCCGCCAATTATTTCAAGGATACCACAGACTCCAAGAGTTGGGAACAGCCACCATAGACAGAAGTGTATCACTTGCATGATGTGCATGGCTAAGAGAAAAAACAATAGTGTTGGTGGAAGTGCATCCTCATTGTTATGAGGTGGCTGCTCAGCAGTGTGACGTGTGATAAGGTTGTTGTGTCATAGAAACCCGCGGGCCGGACATTCAGACGGCCCGGGCTGATTCAAACAATGTCACGGTGAAGCCACCCTCGAATTTACCTTAGGTCGCTCCCGTAATACCAGTTGGCGGTTCAAGTTTCAACTCAATAAACTTTTGTTTACCCAGGCAACTGATGAGATGAAAAATGTACTAGCCGTCATCCTGGCGTAACGTGGTACTTCGAGTAGCAGCTCATTTTTCCTCCTAGCACCTGCCAGCCTTGCAATGGTCAACTTCCATGATCCCGTTCAGATTAGGCAGGATTTTAGTGCGTATGCTTCTCTGACCTGGCTTCCTATAACCGATTTCGCCTGTCCTTTGACAGTAACTACGAAAAATATCCAAGCAATCGTGTGCGGTCTCTACCTGTGGGTCGACATTCGTCAGCGCCTTGCGCTCCCATATCACACCACTTATACACCCTCTGCGTTCAGATGGGAGTTTATCACTACTCTCGATTACGAGTGGAATGTCATCCGAGGGCGCCAACCCTACCGATGGACGATTTGGGTCCGTACTCACTGGCTTCTTTGACGTATTTCATCGCATCCCACCCTTGCCTCCGTGGGTAGATTTATTCCGCCACGCGTCTCGCCACGGTCATGGGCGTGATAATGACCCAAGTCATTAATAACGGGAAGGTCTCAGTCAACTGTCAGGTGCGCCCTGTGTTTTGCGTCTACCTCCCCACGTTCTTATCTTTTTCTGCCCTGGTGCCAAGGTCGTGACCTCGTTGGGTTTTGTGAGCATGCCCTCTGATCCGCTTCAGTCCCAATGACGGAACGCATCAACATTTCTCGTCTTGTGCTTCTCTAGCTCTTTCCCTACATTGTTATTGCCCTCTCTACGTTATTGATTGCAATCCGCACGTAAGCTTTCTCCGCTTCCGTACCTCATCTATCTTGGAGAGGCCCTCACTGGCAGAGGGTTGTCCCAGCACCGCCATCTGGAACAGGCATAAGGCAATCGTGGCCCTTGTGGCTGGATTATGGATAGTCAATGTCGCATTCCTCATTCAAGGCAAGTCGCTTACTACTTTCCTATAGATGTACTGGAGCCTAACGAACGTGGTTTCGTGTTAGGCGTCGCGAGGGTGAGGGATCAACCCCAGATACTTTGATCTTCTCGGCTCATCCCTTTCCTAGATCCGCTCTGAAATGGTAGCAGTGCTGACCTACTGCACACCGCCAAACGCCGAGAGCAATAAAGCTAGCATGATCTCAGTGCTTGTTACCAACTTCATCCTGTTTTCCATCATGCTCGGTGGTTTGTTTAACCTACGCCGCCAAGGTGGAGGCATGCTTGATCTGGGCCGTCTACTTTTGAAACAGGTGAGATGGTGACCGTATTGCAACTGATAGTGCTCTTCTTTCGCTGATGCGGCTTGGGTTCGAGAGGGTGTCATTTGGCTTCTACTTGCAGTTGTTGCCGAACTCATGCCAGTGGTGCGTCCAATAGGTTTTTTTATCCGGGCTCCTTGCCAATCATCCCTTTATGGTCATAGGTGTTCATTTGCTTGAATCTGAATGGTATTCTTGCTTTCCTCCAAATCTAACGACTCAGAATGCTGACACCAGCGCTAAAATCAGATGCACTCAATCTTGTGAGACCCCGTGTCCCATGGGTGGTCGAGGATCCTGGTTTCTCATGCATCTCTGTAACACAGGTGACATTGGCTCCTTCAATGACTATAGAGTCAATCGCTGCGACAAGGATGTATCGCTCTCTCATAGGTTTTCGCTCATCCACCGAGTGCGTTATTCTTTCCTTCAAATTTCATAACTTCCTTGCTCACCACCCCCGATATCGCTTGTACTAGTAGCGTAAATGGTTTGGAAAGCTTCGAAGGAATTCGTCACTTCGCGTTGAATGGCAATACCGCCATCGACATGCCTAATTACCCCAACCGATTGGAGATGGCCATCCATACAACCAGAGACCAGTCCCCGGAATCTCCAAGGAACCAGCCTGGGAGTATCTCCCCGGTTGGCGTGGATGGACAGCTGCGCGACAAACCCGCGCATGGATCGCGTTTTCGAGATGCGGAGATTGGCTTGTAGACACGCTCCTGAGTGGGAACGGGTTAGCCGAAAGACTGTAGACACGGCTGATGCAAGTGTAGGTTGGCTTTGGTATTCTAAAGAATCATTTGGGTAATAAAGTAGGGTAACCAGGGTTCAAGTGAGTTTTTCTAGTCGAAAAGTAAGGACTGTGTGAGCGGGCAAGACACCATAAAGAAAGTCGGCCGTTCTGGCGTCAGTATGCACATGTCACGGTGAATCTGCTGGTGCTGGGAAAAGGTATCGTAGCACCGCAAGGAAATTTTCCGTCTGCAAGTATGGAGGGAAAACGTCTATGAAATATAAGCCGTATGTGCTAAATGTGCCGATATGCGGGGCCCCCCGCGGCCGTAGATAATAGCAATAAGTGATCAAGCATTTACGAAATGAGATGACCTTAGAACGATGCTCGAGGGGTTTATGTTGTGTAACCTGTAAAGATTTTCAGCTCATGATGATCGTGGTGAACTGAGGGGTAGCAAAGCGCATACGGGATTCCCCGGGCCATCACGTGAAGAAACATGAACATTGGCGGTTGGGAGTTCAAGTTGGTGCCATGGCACTGACGGTAACGAAAGATGTGGATACTCGCGATCATACATTCACATCATTTCTGCTTCAATAGAACCTGATTCCCCATCTATATGGTAAAATCTCGGACATGGAGGCGAAGTGGCAGAACGCCTTCAAAAGACATATCAACATCACGGTATGTACAAAGCAAATCCTACGTCCCCCAGCGACGGAATTTTATCCTACAGTACCATTCGATAGTAGCGTGCCTTTTGGACTGGATTCACAGTGATGAGACGTGGTCATATATCTACTCGGTGTCAATACGGATGATGCACGACGAACTGAAAATCTCGGCATTTGCTCGCCGTCCGCGGGTTGTCCTTCATCGACGGGAATAAACACCATCACATCTTGATATATTCTCCCTATTCTCAGACAATGGTACACAAAAGCAAAATCCTCCTTATTTCTGTCGTCCTTCGGAGCGCATATTGATTTTAGTCCTTCCCGGGTAACAAAGTTGCGGTTGTACATGCTGAGGGCGAGTGCGCATCACATCTCGCCTACGGATTCGTGATCTGAACCTTGATCGCACCACTCTTTGGGTCAGCGCTCGTCTCAAACGCACGAACCGCATCCTCGATCGGAAACCGGTGGGTCACCAACTTCCTGACGTCGCTCAAGACGCCACCCTCCACTAACCGAATCGCCTTGGGCCACGTGTTCGCGTACCGATACTGGAACCTGAGGTCGACCTCCCGCGTCGATAGCCGCATGAACGGGAAGGTCATCTCGCTCTTCCCGACGCCGACGACGAACACGGTCCCGCCGAACCTGACCGCCTCGATCGCAGCCCCGATCGACGCCTCTGCTCCGGTGCACTCTAACGCCACGTCCGGCTCTGTGCCTCCCATCGCCTCCACGATCCGCGCAGCGAGTTCCCTTGGCGCCTCCTCGGGCGCTGCGCGTAGCGTACGCACGCGGCCCGGTGCAAGCGACTCTGCGAACGCGAGTCGTCCCGGGTCAAGATCGGTGATGACGAGCGGATGCGCGCCTGCCGCGCGAGCGCAGAGCAGCGTCGAGAGTCCGATCGGCCCAGCGCCACAGATGAGCGCGGCGTCGCCGAGCCGCAGGTTCGCACGTTCCACGGCCGCGAGCGCAACCGAGAGTGGCTCGAGGAGAGCGCCGTCCTCGAAAGACAGGGATGGTGGGAGCTTGTGGCACCATATAGCCGGATGCACGATATATCGGCGCAATAGTCCGGGAACCGGAGGGGTAGAACGGAAGAGGACGCGCTCGCAACCGTTGTAACGGCCTCTGAGACATGGCGCGCAGGTATGGCACGGAATACCGGGTTCGATGGCGACGCAATCACCGGGCTTAAGATGAGTTACGGACGAATGGACCGCGATGATCTAGTGCAGAATGGCAGCTCGTGGATATCGATGGATAAGGTTAAGTCATGGGAGATACCTCTCCAGCAGATTCATGACCGAGGATGTGTTTGTCCTCAACGACCATGGGCCCTATGCGCCCAGAATGCCAAAAATGCACGTCTGAACTACAGTGTCGAATCATGCTCCGTTTCTCAAGGCAAAGATACACCCATACCCACAGATCCCTGTGCTTCGTATTTCCACGACTACCTCACCCTCCCCTGGAGCCGCCCCAGACTCGATGTCTGCGACAGGTGGGTCGGCCTTGTCAATCCATAAGTTGTGCTGTGGATCAGTGTATACACCGATGTTAGGCTTGAGGTTCGACATGGTGATGAGTCGAGGACAAAAGAGATAAAGAGCCTGCCATGCACCCGGCGCTATGACTATAGTAAGTATATATGTTACGCCTTTACGCATACAAACAGGGCTATTTCGGGCCGAGAGCCGTGAGAAGACGGGTCAAAGAGCGATGAATCAATAACTGGTAGCATATACACAACTTTCCACACCTAGCAAACTGACATTCATCTAGGCGGACCAGGGGCCAGTCAGCTCATCAAGCACACACTAAAAGTGAGCGAGCAGGCTGACCTTTCGTGGGCATTCCGCCGTGACACGATTGCAACCCCAACATTTAATTTCCTCCAACTTTGGGCACCCGTCCAGGATCGCTTTTATCACAAAATTGTCTACAGCCCTATTCCACCCTATGTCCAATGTGCGCAGCTCCCGCGCCTCCCCAATCTTTGACAAGGCATCCGCCGTTGTCTCGCGCCACGCGTTGATACTGAGAGTCGACAATGTGGACCCGGCGGAGTCCAGTAGTGCTGGCAGAGCTTGCTCACCAACGTTGGGAGCCCGGTCCATGCTCAGATTACGGAGGGAGAAAGGAAGCCATGTGCGGAAGAACGTCGCAACGCCGTCGTCGGTGAGCGCGGGAAAATTGTTCAGTCTGAGAGAGACCAGTTTGGACGCGTACTCTTGTATGCCATGTTTGAGGAAGTCGTCACCAAGTTCTTCATGACCCGACAAATCCAAGTGCGTAAGTCGCCCGCCGAGTTTCTCAAGTAGAGCAATCAGCCCATCCTCGGAACATGAGGTACTGGGCGAAGATAGGTCGAGTTCTTCCAGTTGCTGGAAGGAGGAAATGTAAGGAAGGAACGTGTCGTCGAGCTTTCCGATTTCCTTCAAACGCAGCTCCATCAGGTTTGGACAACAAGCAGAAAGTGCTGACATGCACTCGAGGTCGAATCGAGGGCTCTGGTGGAGTAGGAGAGCTTCTAGTTGAGGATGAGACTGGAAGAAGTGAACCCAGGCGGGAACGCGGACAAGGAATGGGCCCAATAGCTCGAGGCGCACGAGTGAGGGAAGAGAAGTGGACCAGGCATCGAGAACTGCGTCATCAATGCGTCCACAATAGTCAATACGGAGGGAGGTGAGGTTCGGGTTAAGTTGGGCAAGGGTTATGAGCGCAGATGAATGTAGTTTAGTGCCATCGTAGATATTGAGATTCGTGTTTTTGACGTCATAGAATAGGGTGGCATTTTCGGGTGTCCTACAGAACATTCGTTGACAAGCCCAAGGTCAAAGGTGGTATAACCTTACAAGGATCGATTTCGACAAAGGGCACGAATAATCTTGTCAAGGTTGACGGATCCAATATCGCCAAATGCCTCAACGTCGTTGATATGTTTGGATATGAGCTTTCAACGCGAACGTGAGGAGCTAGTAAGAAGGTAACCGCACAATCACACTCACCTTAATACAAAGGGATACGAGGGTAGGGAACTTCGTCTCGTGATAATTTGTGATATTCCGCTTTTCCGTAGCGGGCTTGCGCCTGCGTGGGGCAGAAGGCTTCTTAAATGGGTCTGCTCCAGACGCCTTGGCACAAGGGTGGCAAAGATAGCCGGGCGGGGGGTCAGCGGCCCTCGTGTAGTTGGTCTTAACCAATCATGGGTAAGGTGCGAGCGACATAACGGCCGAAGAGCGCACCATGGTGAACTGTTTCGAGCATTTAGCGCATTTTTCAAGGCTCCCATTCGGCGGCTTGGGGTCGCCTGACTTGTTTGACCCGAGCGACTTCGATAGGGCGGTGTACTCGTCTCCGTCGTCGTCGAAATTATCGTCATCGTCGTCACACTGCTTCGCTCTCTTCTTTGCCGCTGCTTTCTGCTTCTCTAAAGCTGCTTTTGACACCTTGCGCTTCCTTCCGACAGGAGCCTCGTCTTCGCTATCAAGATGGTCGGAATCGGGAGGAACCTCAACCCCAATGTAAGAGAGGGGAGAGGAGAAGTGCGGGTTATAAAGATACGTACATCTCCGGTGGCTGCGCTTGTACCCTCACCCTGTTCTCCAGCTATAATAGGATCCTGATTGCCATTAGATGGCCCATTGCTAGGGCCAGCTTCAGCCTGCTGCTGTTGTTGTTGTTGCTGTCCTCGGCGACGAATCAATGCATGATTGATGCCCGATTCCTGACGCAAAGTGAGTATATGTAAGATCCATGGGTCCTAGAGAGGACGGACTCTAAGAAATTCTGTGAGAGCTGACGTCGGTCCGCGGACGTTGTTTCTCCTCATCCTCGGTCAAGCAGTTTGGGATTGGGTTAGGGACGTCGCGTCGCGTGCAAAAAGAAACGCGCCGCGCTAAATTGGCTGTCCAAATATACCCAAACAATTTGCCTTGCCATGGCGGTGACGAGCGACGACAATGTGAGACACCACTGCATACGGCTCTGCACCATGCTCTTAGGAGAGTACAATTAATTTAAGGACTTGGTGGGTAGTGATGCCTAGCTATACTTCCTACTCCTCTTCCGTCTCGTTCCCTCTGCTGAAACTACTCCAAACAGCGTGATCCTTGACGTGAGGCTATATTCACAGACCAATGTCGAGAGGGCTGTTATCGAGGTTGATGAGACGAACAAAATTTTCATTTGGAATTAGCAAGGCCAAACAGGTAGAGGTGTGAATGGCACTGACTCCGGGAACCGTTGTTGCAACAAACTGGTTATTATTGGTGTCGCGGAACGTCAGCACCCCACATACGGAGTAGAGGTGAGTGAAAGGGGCATCACCATTGCATTCCGCCGATGGCGGAAAGGCAGGACAATCCAACGCCGAGCGCAGCGTCTAGAAATGCGCTTATACCGGGAAGACCAGAAGCCCGACCGGGAAGAAGGTTGCTGATAGGTGCGTAGGTGGTGCAGCACTGCATCTACTGCGTGTTACATCGGCTTTTGTTGACCAACGCAACGTCCGGACGGGGGTGGAATCAGGAGTAAAAGCGACGCCGTTGGCGATCAGAGAGATGAGGGGCTTGTTGAACTTCATTATGAAGACGATATGGAGGCTGTGAGAATCCTGGAGTCCTGAAGTTACACCTTGGACTGGGGAGCAAGAGCGTAATGCCCTCCCCTTTATACGTTCCCCGCTAATGATAGCGGGGGTCAACGCAGTCTTTACTGACTGACAAAGGGCGGAGCGCTATGTTGCGGAACCCCAAGTAAAGGCCCCGGAACTTTTTCTCCGCCAGCTCAATATGGCACCAGGTGTTGCTTCACTGGAAAATACAAATCCTTGGGCGTATATGGATGGCGTACGGCAGCAGCGCCACTGGATCGTAAGCTGTAGAGAATGGCTGTATCTGATCATAAAACACTGACAGCGGGCTTCATTTTTACGGCTAGCAGCAGTGCAATCAAGGACCTCGGAATTGCTGGCCGAGAACACTTCCCTCAATTGGAGATCGCACTACTTACATCTGCTTGGCTGAGTCGTGGGGAATAGCAGCGCTCGGGACTCATGAACCAGATACCAAAGAATTTGGGTCCGTTTCAGTGAGTGACGCCAGCCACGGCGTGAGGCCTCGTGGCCACAGACAGGTGTTTCGGAATGATGCTAGGCCCGCCGGTCTATACCCAACGTTGTTATCACTGGTGCAGAGTGGCGTCGGAAACACCGACGAAAACGGTATCAAGTACAATGGCAGAAAAGTACATGCTGACCCGTGCATTTGGGTCCTGTCGTGACTGATGAGTTCTTATTACGCACTCATCGGGCTCACCGCTGATGTGGCGTCTCGCCAGGCAAATTGAATAATTAACAAAGAGACAGGTATTCACTGCCACTTGAGTGAGCGCCAATCTTGACTTATCTCATCGAGACTCATTAGGCTGGTCTAGGTTGCCTATGGCACCTTCGATGCGCCAATAAATGGCTAGATAGCCGAGGAATCGACACGGGTGATCTAAACTTTCGTAAAGATGCCCCTCACAAGACTACTTGAGTAATATCCACTGCATGACACAACCTCCTTGGGCCCTTTGGCATGCTCCAAAGTCGCTCTGCCGTCCATGTCCTAGCGAATCTTACTTTTCTCCTAGCTTGGGATGAATACTGTGTGCTGCCAAACGCCCACGCGTAGGTCCCAGAAGCGTCTGGTGAGAGACCCGATTACCAACTGGTTTGCTATTTTTATCCAGTAGTCGTTTAGAAAAACGTAAACGGGGTGTGAGGTACAAGCCATTTATCATGTGTGGTAATTGTCCCTGAGTTCATGAGCAGAGGGTAGGCAGTTTGACAGTGGCGGAAATGCGCTGGTTGTTCGAAGGCACAGACTGGGTTTGTCAACTCGGACGAGTAGTCCGTGCATGGATGAAACAAGTGCCAGGGTACTGTATGTTTCGAGATACAGGGGATGTGGTACGCATGTTGAAACGAAAATGATAGGGACGGCGACAGATGTACCGCCCAATCCCCACAGCGAGAATTGACCATACCGTCATATGTGCCGCAAAGAGATAGCCGAGCGGTACCAGAATCGGCGCTTAGCTCCTGAGGGTGACATGACCAGGCGATTTACCTCACGACCGCGGTCCAGCACTGCGAGTTCCGAAACGTGGTCCAGAATGTGTGGGTGACGGTAGAGACGGAAAGAAGGTAACTCATTGGATAATTGTTCTTGGGCAAAAAGAAACGGGTTCACTTTACCTTACTATGAAGGAGGCAATTTAGACGCCATCAGGAGCTCGAGAAAATTGAATTCACGGCCTCTTGTGAAATTGGCGAGCATTTTTCACCACGGTGCATGGGTAGTCGTTTGTGCTAGTCAGTGATCAAGGTCTCTTGGAACCAACCTCAGCAATTAGGAATCGTTCGTGGTCGCGCGAGAAAAGGGTGATTGGTTCCATTCTAACAGGACGTCTATAACAACGTATAAGAGGTACGGGAGGCACTCGGAGGACGAGGACGTGAGGGCCTTCGCCGCTATCCAGTCACAGTTATCCATCGACTGCACGAGCGGATGTATGCATGCTTGTGGGGATTATTGCAGCCAGAATTCGGTAACGATGCGAGAAATATCCTTGGAATGATTGCTGGGGTGCGGGTTTAGATTGATGGCTTTCAGCGCAAGACTAATAGTAGTCCATTCAACACTGCAGCCTGAGGCACATCCAGTCCCTGTCAAGATTCACTTGAGAAGCAAACTATTTTCAGGGAACGGCCTTCGCTACCCGTCGATGCCTCACTTCCCAGAGGCGATTGGCAGACGCCCTTTGATAGAAGGTCTCCCATGACTCAGAGTCGTTTCAGAATGGCATAGCAGGGTTAGACATTTCTGAATGTGGTGGCACTGGCAGGCGGGGATTGGATTCTCTGTCACAATTCGAAACCGAGCTCACGAGATGACTCAGAGGTAGTAGATGCCTCAAGTTGGCGGCTAGTACCAGTACTAGGTGCTGGTGGCAGAACGAACTCAATTACTGAATGACCGCCACCAACCCGCCACCGGCTTGTTCATTCAGGTGGCGATCCTCGGCTAATGGCGCCCCTAACGTACACGCGCAAGGCTCTCGCTTATCAAGCACATGCCTCTAGTTTCAGTACGACTCACTACGAGTCTGTACGACATTTATAGTCTCTTACGGTCACGGTAAGATCCGAAACCCTACTGGAGATGAGAAGGGATTTTCGAACACTCAAGGAGCAAGGAACTCTGGAGATTTTGGACCTCCACCCAGGCCTTCTTAACGGCGGAGAGTCTATGACTCTATGGTGACTATGCCATGGCCAACGTAGATTGAAAACCTAATGGTCAGGGTAGAATACAACGCGATGCCTCGCACACATCTTTTCAGTTGGCCATTCCTCTCATTCACTACTTGCCTCGGTGTTCTAGACCCCGTGGTACCTGCAGCTCAAGTCGGCTATAGCACGGGGACCCCGGATATTCCCCGCTAAGAGACCCACTATGACCGGTGTAACTTTCTTGGAGGATGGTCACATCCCTGGTGTCTGATCTTGGCGGACGAACACCCAAGTGCTAGTACCTGTGACCTGCTAAAATGTGCGTGCAGATGGTGTTGACCTAAATGAAAGGCAAAGATGCTTCAGCCGGTCTTCAGCCAGTTCTTCCCGGGTGGGTCCTCCCAATCTATTATTCTATGTGACAGGCATGCCTCTTGTTGTGCTTCGCAGTCTCCTGCTGACACCCGGGGCCAGGATAGATATAATTTTTTGTAAATGCCAAGGTGACGTCGGAAAGGTATTCCTTATTTGTGCATCCGAGGAAGCTTGAGTCGTATGGTAACTTTGGTAAGGTAACACTCGGGGCTCTATTGAAATCGAATCGGCGGAAAAAGGGCCCTACTCTTCTGACACTAACCGGGCCTCTACTTAGGCAGTATTAATTTCGTATATCACTGTTATCATTGGTCAATCAAGAGGCCAGGAAAACGTATAAAAGAGCATGTAGTTTGCTTTGCTATTCCTCAGTCCAAAGCGCAGCTCCAGGATTACCACAGACTCCATCCAGCCTTCACAATGATGTTTTCCAAGCCCCTCATCTCTTTCGTCGTGGCCTTCGCTGTTGCGACTGGCGTCTCTGCTGCTGCTACCCCGGTGGCCAGAGGCGGGAGCCAGTGTAACGTTGGGTCGGTGTCATGCTGCGACGCAACCTTCACTAAAAACGACCCATTCCTGGCATCGCTGTCTGGCCTAATCGGCATCCCCCTGAACGTCGGTGCCCTACTTGGGTTAAACTGCGTTGGCATCCTCGGAAGCACGCAATGGTAACGATCGTCCGCTCTCGTATTGCATGTAGTAGGGTGCTAACATAGCGTAACAGCAACACCAGCCCGGTTTGCTGCGAGAACGTTAATCAAAGTCAGTGCCTTTCTTGCATTTGCCTGTCCGATATTTCTAATGCCCACTTTTATACAGACGGTCTCATCAATCTCGGCTGCAGCCCATTAAACATAGGCCTGTAAAAGTACTAGGAGCA
>Ga0307509_10004433_pt1 | contig 20270 bp, 22 predicted proteins | sample 10_EM_MG_FD_202245 | JGI IMG/M metagenome (GOLD analysis project Ga0307509, IMG submission 202245) | Populus trichocarpa ectomycorrhiza microbial communities from riparian zone in the Pacific Northwest, United States - 10_EM | ecosystem: Host-associated > Plants > Roots > Unclassified | place... | reverse complement strand
GCTCCTGACGGCGGTTTTTCTTTTTCAAAGACGAGGACGGGGTATTTTGCACCGTCCCGTCCCGTCCCGGGCTCTTGGCAGTCCGTCCGCCGTGCCCTACCGGCGGCCTGGACGGTTGGGAACACTGACCTGTCCAGGCAGGCGTGTTTCAATCTCCATGCGAATGTCGAGCCTTCCAGCCATGAATATTTGGGCACCCGGAGACTTCTCAAGGACTTCTCTCAGCTCATAAAAAGCCTGAATCACTGCATCGGGGTAAATTCATCGCGAGCGTCAATTACCATGAATGTGTGCTGCAAGGATGTGATGTGATGAGTTGAAGCATCACGACATTACTGGGGTGCGGCCTGCGCTTACTAACGGCCTCGTGCTGCTCTCTCAAGCCACAGTATACATCCTCCGGAATCCAACCTGTTCCGCTCACCATTTATTTATTTATTTCAGCAAAGAACTTAGCATAGTGGTGGCAGTCAGCCCCTCTCGCGCAGCAAAGTCCAAGTAAAAGCCTTTAATGACCCCATTTTGTCCCCAGTCTCATCCCACAGCCTGTCAACCGGAAGCGAACTGGCAAGGTAGCTTGTTAGCACAAGTGAAATTCTCTCTGCGGCAAATAATCCTTGTTACCTAATACCTAAATGTCTTGCCGGAATCCAGGTTAGCAAAGGAAAACAGAACAGCCTTATCATCTTCACTTTCACCACCCAATCCGTACCATCTTCCGAATGCCTCAGTCCCCATTAGTCATTCTCCGACCTCGCTGATGCTGCGCTCTTGAATGGGGCGGTGTCGTAAACGAGGATGCAGGGATAATAGCCATGTGAGCAGTTGGGACCGAGCATCGGCGAAAGTATTGTTGTTCCACACATTACCGGTAGTATTATAGGAGTTGGTTGCGCTTTGACAGTTTGTGCTGTGATCGCAGATATTATGGGACATCTTGAATTGTTTCGTTCTTGTTCTGTCGAAGAGGAGTGGTTAAGCACGGCTGGTTGGTTTATCTTGAGAAGGTGAAAAGCGAGGTGCACTGAAAGAAATGAGCCCTCGGTTAAAACAGCCTCACGGTCGCTGCGACTCTTTGGTGTTAAGAACATTCCACCTAAGCCAGGTGAAACGTCTGAAACCTATCACAGTTCCTACTCCTGTACTGGACTCGGGTATCATAAGTTGCGGACTTTGAATTGGCTAAAGCTTTCGGGTTGTCGCCTAACAGAAAGTGCCAAACCCACCGCCCGTTTACCTTCAGACGGCACTCCAGCAACCCGAGAAGGCCCTCCGGCCCCCACTCCCAAACCCACCATAGGTTTACCATAACAAGAAAAATATCTATAAAGTAGATGGATAACACACAAGGTGCTAATTATGATTATTTATTTATTTCGTTTTTTAGATATGTTTCTCTTGTAGATTGGTAGGTCATATGCTGAGTTTGGGTCTGGACAAAGAAGCGCGAGGGCTGTATCAAGGTGTTCTGTTACTTTTGCTATGGGGCAATGCGTAGCGTAGCGTCCTACCTAGCGTCTTATGGAATTACCAAATGGGCTACCGAGGCAACATCAGAGTTTAACGGTCCAGCTCAAGAAAAATAGCATGGTAGAAAATTGAGTACTGTACGTAAACACTTTTTTCGCTTTCGCTGTCGATCGGCAAATCATACGTACAGTACTGTACAGCACCGCTTGAGACGCCACCGTCAAGTTTTACCAGCCAAATTGACCACCTCTAGACTACTTGCTGAACCGGCCCCTAGCCTACACACCCCTATACACTTTTTCAATGGACAAGTACGCGAGTACTTGCTCAGGAATAAGGGTGATCTCGAATTCTAGCTTATCATAAAAGTCTTATGCACTCTACGACTATCCCACATGCTATCAGATACACCTCTTCTGGACCAATTCTACAATCAAGCGAACTATTTTATTGTGCGCTGACAAAATTAACCGAACATCAACCAACGAACACCCATAATTTTCGGTCCTACATCAACCAACAAAAACAATTACAAAATAATAATACCTGGTAGTAACCGGCACTTAGAAGAAATTAAAAGATGACCAATTTTCCAAAGCCAGAAACTATTCATTGCAGGTATATAAACGGAAAAGAAAAGAAAACCAAAGGAAATGTGAAATTAATAACGCCAAATGGAATACATGACCGTTCCTCCTCCATGGTTGCATATCCATTAGTTCCACTGTCGGAGGCATTGGGGATCATGCTATCGCTGCCCTTGCCATGGGAGATCGTTACCGCTGATGTATCCCTGAGAGGCAATGAGGGCGCATGGCAGTCCAGTAGGGTTGGTGGGTGGGAGATAAAGAACGCGAGGTGTAGGGAAATAAAAACGCGAGCTGTAGGAAGTAGGGTGATGCTGCTGAAAGAGCGTGTCGAAAATGGTATATGTATCTGGGACCCACTGACCCGGAGTCTATAAGCTATGACCCCGCAGTGGCCCGGCAACCGGCTATGCCTTTTTCCGCCAACGTCCGAGACATGAACCCAATTCCCCCGGTGCCATCTCGTAGCTTTGCCCAATTGGCAATGGGTTGTTCCAACCCGCCATTATATCAGTTGTGTGGTAATGATAGTTGGGGAGGGTTTATTGTGGGGAGTGATGTGGAGGCCATAGGTTGTCTCGGTCGCACCAGTGTTCGGTTACACCAGAGGACAAAAGATGTGTGAGTTTTTTAGTTCAACGCAACCATCGCGATAAAAAAAGATCACCGCAACACATAAGGGCCAAAGTCCAACATAATGCGTGTAACACATCATACAGGCACACGCCAAAGAAGGAATACCGATAAGGCTACGGAGGCCTTGCATTACCTTGTATAAACGTATCAATCTAGTGCGAGAAAAGGAGGAAATAGGTGCAAGTCTAGCTCTGCAAAGCAAGTTTGCTCCTGAGAGCAATTAAGTTACCGGGCAGACACCGTGAACTGATATGTAAGTGGTCGACCTTTGGCTCCACAATCCTAGCTCGACCCTTAGTTTTTCTAGAAAAAAATAATAGTTTTAAGACTTGACTTGAGCATGCAGGGACACAATGTAAGGTGTTCATAGAGGCATGGTGGCATAGTGGGGGTGATCGGTGCTTGGTCTGCTTGATTTCTGATGTGAAGAGCTTTTTTCAATCGTTGCACTGCCCAAAGGTGAAGCGCTTTTGTCCTCCCGTGTAATTTTGTCGATGCACAATACATTCATCTACGACAAATTTACTGACTATTCGGATCGTGAGATCTGATGGTTGATTTCTTGCACACTAAGCGAAATTTATTCTGACAACAGCGCCCCCCGCCACCTCAGTAACAGTCATCAGTGAACTGTGTGTCTGAATCACCCATGCGGTGTGTGGGTTGTTGCATAGAACACTTTATTTTTGTCAGTAGCGGCACAAGACCCCCCACATAATTCAAACTAGAAATATTTACTAGAGCCTTCTCATAATACTTTCGTTATAGCAAGACAATGCGACAGCACCACTCTTTCCATAAAGGCCTTGTGTACGGGAATGTACGCTCCACCAAACTGATATCCCGGTGTTATAAATATGATAATAATTGAAGTGCTAGAATGAAATTATTGTCTCTTTCAGTTAGGACTTAATTTTACTGATCGTATGTTCCCTACCATTATGATGTCATTTACCAATTGATTGCAGTCTAGCGCTTCAAAAACGGTGTTGACAATTAATGAGGGCCAGAAGGGTATGAGCCAGTAGATGGTATTGCCGTTTGTCGTCGGCTATCTAGCGGAATCTACAAATTGACCTGCGAGGGCACGTCTCCTTTGACCCTCTACCTACGAGAATTCAGGACGGTGAAAAAATATGTACTGTACAGTATATATTGAATGTCTCTCTGTCCATCGGGTGATGGTTCTAATTGTAACTCTACTATCAGACTTTACCACCCAAATTTGGGAAATAAGTAGCCTGAGAGGCAAAGGGGCCTTGTTCTCTCGGGAAACAGATTATGTTCATTGCGGGATTAATAACTAGCTGTGCTATTGCCGTGTAGTGTTTTTGCAGCAGGTTCCGCGGGCCCCTTTTTTTATTGCCCATCTCACAAGGCCCCTCGAGTACTATTAAAGTTTCCATTCAGCAACCCTAGCGGTGTATTTAAAACATGGTTCTCCAAGTCTCTTGATACCGGAGTCGTATATGATTTCTTGTTGATCTCTAGACCGGTAAGTTTCATGCTATTGAGCAGATGGTGGGACAAATAGGAATAGTGAGGGATATGAAGAATTTGTCGGTTAGGCAAGCCTCAGCTCTCCCTATACCCACGCATATATCCCTGTGGCTGGTGGGAATCCACTGGTTATATTATCGCATTTCGTTAAGTCGATCATTCACTACCACTGGGCTCGCACCCGTGATCAGGTCTTTAGAACGTTGTTCGGAATGGACCGGAAAATCTTTAAGGTGTTTTTCAAGTGAACTACATTTCTTCTATCCAAAGAAGGCACACTATGCACAGTTCGTCTATTATGTAGGGAGGAATATGGGGGGATGAGAAAGTGAAGAAAAACGGATAATGAGAGATAAACAGGAATTTAGGGCATAAGGAAATCGAATACCATGGAGAGTACAAGATATTAAGTAAACCTTCTCACAACCACAATTTAGAATTTTTCCCCCACCCGTCTGTCCCGTACTTTGTTGTGAGAAACTCTTGAATCTTCACTCCGCCGAGTTCGGACATTTTCGCCAATAAATGATGTCGAGCCACAACTTCGATGAGCGACCGGCTCTGAGAGGGAAGGAACGGCGGTGGTTTACATGAGGATTCCCGAGTGTCAAATCCTGCTGCTGGCTACCCTTTCATGAAATTGTAGCTGCGCTATCACCTTATTATGACCAAACCGAGTGGCGATCATGAGTGGTGTTTTGCCATCCACATTGGGCCTGTTGGGGTTAACAACTTCCCTCTGGAGGAGTACTTTCACCACCCCCGCATGCCGATATCTGGCGGCATAAGTGAGCGGTGTTTGCCGCCATTTTCTGGATTGTCGGGGTGGGCATCTTTCTGTTGTTATGAGATCTGTATCGGAGAAGGGCGGTGCTCAATGAAGAAGGACAGAAAAGTCAAGGAGGAAACTTGTGTATATTGATCGGAGGCGTGCCTTCTTCCTCTATCTAGTGAGGGCAGAACATAGGGTTTATATAGACAATGCTAGAAGTCTCTACAGTACTTCTTCCTTCATCCTTCTCCGAGATCTTTCCAGAGAGGTACCGACATCTAAGGAATTCAGGTCTACCTCATGGTGAGTGTTCCGGCCCACACTCCGCTTTACTTTCCGATCATGTCCGGTCAGACTTCCGAATTCTCGTATTCCGAATACGAGTCATATATCCATGTTCCTCCTCTTTTTCATTGATAATACTGACAAAGGAAACTAGTACAAATAACTAACACAATAGGAGCGGGTACAAACGAGAGATACTTCTGTGCGGCATGATCTCCGGTGATTTTCAACACTTTCTGCATGAGAAATATTTTTACAACTTCCTCATGTCCCTTTTCAGCAGCCAACGGAAGTGCAGTACACGCAAACCAATCCCCTTCATTGAGATCATAACATCCCATCTCGATCAAAGCAGATAAAACCCCGACAATCCCAAAGAACGATGCCCAGTTCATTCCGCGCCAACGGAGACAGCCATAAACATCACACAGTCAATACCAGACCTTATCCGCGAGCACCCCAGCCGATATGCGACCATCGTATGCCCCAAACAGCCGCAGACCAAGTGACACGGCGCAGTCCGAGAGGTCGTCTTTAGAATGAACCCCCCAGTGCAGAGAATATTCTAGAATGAGCTTGTCATGAACGATGCAAGGGAGATCGGCTGAGGGATCGTCTGAAAGAGCCTTCACATGTTGACAATTCAGGTATGTCAAGTTGTCTCTGCTATTGACGAGTGAGGGCTACTGAATATATGGGGGTGAGCCGAAAGATACTCTCGCAGAGAAAATTGGATGAGTCGCACCGTTGATCCCTCCTTATCCACACGAATAAACACTTTGCACCAAATCGCCAATGTCGTTATCGAATGGATGTTGCCTGAATCGAAATCTATCGACCTTAGCTCTATTGCAAGGGAGTGGAAGAGGTCACCCGGCCCCAAAGGCCGTTCCTCATAGCAGATCCACATCAAAGCTCCCATTCCAAGCATCGATTCATCCACACCCTCCCCCTTCATCCGTTCAATCGTCGCGCCGTACACATTATCCAACCACAATCCATTTAGAACTTTGTTCTGTCTCTCCCGCCTTCCTTCGATACATGTAGATTCTTGCAAGATTGCCTCTATATTTAAAGAAGGGAGTAGAAACCAAAACCCCTGTTAACTTAGTAGGTATCAAGATTGTTTGATCTAAAGGAAATTCTTTCGGTGCTGAGAATGAGGAGTGATGGGGAGGGTTGTGTTGCAATCAATATTTAGCGAGCGATAAAACATTGTCCACGGAAAGTAGTAGGATTTTATGAAAATTGTGTGATGATGGCTGGAGAAAGCGGGACAGTATCAGAGTTTCTTGTAAACCACTTGTGGGCCATCCGATTTGTGTGCGAAAGGAGAACAGTATGATACCCTCATGGATTTAAGGGCCGGGTTAATTGTTGGGAGAGGAGTGAGTGACCACTTGTCTTGGCTCATAAACAGCGATCCATTAAATTTGCACAACGCCGGCCCCCCCTTCGCCTACTACCACACCGCAATAAACCACTGGAATAAAAAATCCCGCTCTGCATCACCACTCACGCTACAATGTGCAGATATTTGATATCTCGAATTTCCTTTATAGACCCGACTCGCACTGGGAGATTCAGCCTACCTACCCTCGGTGTTCGTATCACCTTTGATCATTGTCTTGAGGTATCAACTAACAAAGTGCACCAGTGCTATAAGGCTCCGGCCAGTAGGCTTGCCCATAGCACAGCCTTGAAGGACCTTGAAACCAGGTGGCTTAGGTACACTGAGGCAGAAATGGCAAAATCGCTGAAGGCCTTTCACAAGAGCCAGGCTGCCTCGCTCAAAGACTATGAGAAAAGGGCGGCATCTATGCGCTCCAGACTTGAAAAACTTGCCAAGTGGCATGAGAAAAATACCACGTTTTTCCTTAAATACTTTGGGGGAGGGGTGCGACGGGATCAAGTGAAAGCTGAGAGACTTATCCTGCAAAATACCAACTTTCTTGTAGGGCCATCTCTACGACAGCCACCTGACAAGATTTCTAACTTTTCAACAGGACGAAATTATGGAAGAACAAACAAAGAGACTGAAGCTATCAGGAGGGTATAATATCCGTGGAGCCCTAGGTATGAAAGATCAATCTGTATCTATTGAGTTACTAACGAGCTATCGTAGAACGCATTGTCCTCCTAGCTATGTGGGAGGACAAGATCCCCGGCAACAACACTGAACATACAGGACTAGTTCCTTTGGCACAGCGGAAGGAATTCAATGCCATTCTTGATGAGGAAGTGAAAGTGCGCAAACTTTCTGCCAAGGATGTCATAGCTTGTATTGGCAACCTCTACGCCAGGGTGTACGAGTGCGCCAGGGGCAATGATGACCTTCGTGGGGGTATTGTTGTCAGAGCTAGTAAATTTAACGACAATGAATGTGCTGCACTTGTGACCTTCCTAAAGCTCCAAAGTCAGTGGCGAATCCCACTTGACTGGATAGAGGATACCTCACGTAAGGGGGAAGAATAGAGGATGTAGTTGGTGGTATTTACATTCGGTTCGACCTTCTCACAAAGCCAATGGAAAGCTTTGTCTATGATAATTCTAGAGTATTACAGAGTTGGTATTCTTTATATATACACAATGTTCCCAAGGGTGCCCTTCCATTTTGTAGGCATCTATAGGGCTCCGGTCCCGGACGCCTGTCTCAAGCTGCAGAGCTAGAGCCTCAGTCCTTTGGGAAAGAATACTGTCTAAGAGGTGACTGTAGATGCCTACAGTCCTCTACAGATCAGTAACTCCCGAACTGTACCACTTGTTATCACCCATTATGAGCAATTTTCACCAGTTACCCGCGTTCTTCGCCAATTACGAGCAGGGCCCATCAGTCACCCAGAGCAAACTGGCAAATCGCACCATCTGATACGCCTGCTGTCCCCACCCGTCATCCCGGGCCGTCATTCAGAGGTACCGCACTCTCCGGCACACTGTATATACATAAATTAGACTTCACAGAAAAACACTCATCCAAAACCTCGCCCATAATTTCTCCAATCTTCGTTCCTCCGCCATTCACACCACTCCTTCGAACTTTCCCAAAACCCCTATTTCATGATTCCATTTCGCGGGTTATGTCCTCTGATACTGTTTTCGTCATTGCTTACAACCACTTACAATCTTACTACCGTCCTCTGTTTCCTAACCAATCTAGCTAGACACCATCCTATTTCAACTCTTATCAAACCTTAAAGTCAGACCTCCAATCATCCTAGTGAGAATTCCTATGAAACATCCAAAAAACTTCAGCTTTGCCTCCCTCCTGAACCAGGCATGTCATCGCTCTTCTGATACCATATTGCTCAACCCTGCAACTGTCTTCGACCCCAATTGATCCCAGCCTTGCGCCAGCCTTTGTTCCATATATGTCTAAGATCTAGAATATTCCTGAATTTTGAACAGATACTAGTGTCAGATGATTTTTTGTATCGGCTCGCGTTTCGGCTCCGGAAGAAACCCTGAGCGTGGCCGTAATCCCTGGCTTAGTGGGGCCTCAAATCTTGTTCAACTTCCCTTCACTACCCCCTACAAAGTATTGTTCTCTATCTCCTTAAATGTAAAGCCGTATTAAGGACACGAAAAACGGTAGTCAGACTAAGTAGGGTAAAATTTGTGTCATGAGACCTGGATGGGAGGAGAACGCACTATCTAGACAAAGAATGACAAAGAAATGAAGAAGGAAGAACGTGTATATTGACCCGAGGCGTGGCTGTATAGCTTGCTTATGCTTTTGAATCTATGGCCGGACAAAGTGTTTATATACAGGATAGAAAGACCTTTTGTAACTTGCAAAAACACATGAAACCAACCGGGGATGCTACTGGAACAATGAAGTTCGGTCCCTTTTGCACTCAGTATCCCGATTGTCCCTCTGCTTTCCTTTCCGATCTATTCCGGCCATTCCTCCGAATTCTCAGCACCATTACCAATCTTTTATACTCGTGGCTCCTCTCAGGTTCGTAATGCGTGACAAAGGAAACTACTAACAAGCGAGTGACTAAATAGGTAAGATATAGGCCGAAAGGTGCTTCGGTGAGGAGGGATTGATGGTGAACTTCAACAGAGATTGCTTGCAGTGAAAAGGTAAGAACCCTTTATGCACAAGACTATGGCTGTCACCGCCAAGAAGGGATGAAAGCTGCCCAATTTTGGAGGCAATTGAGAATGGTCTCACCATGAATTCAGAGGCCGCAGTTATTCAAGGGAGAGATCTTGGCACACCACTTACCTTAGGATGTACCCAGCAATTGATAATATTCGCGCATTTTGGTCTCCTTATCCCTCTCAACCTCACCTCCACAACCCACTCTATACAGATTCTCAGTGTTCCGAAGGGCCTAGTCTGTCTGTCTTGCCCCTAAGATCTGACTGATGCCAAGTTTGAGGCCTTAGCCTAGGATGAAGAGTAAGTTGTAAGCCGTCATAACCTGTGACCAGGACGGACAGCTGGACCCTATAGGCGTCTTAGGTGATGTTTTATTTTTAAATATCCTGGGCATGAGCTGTGTGAAGGAAAAGCTAAAGATTTTTATTCCAAAATAAAGATTGGGGTCTACTATCATCTATCAAAATTCGCTTTCAATCAACCAATCTACTCTCTAATATCCGATCATGGTTCTGAGCACCGTGAACCCACCCACTTTCTTCACCTAACTTCTGTTATGAGATCTGGATAGTAGAAAAATAGGCTGGAAAGATGAAGAAGGACGAAGAAGTCAAGGAGGCAACTGCTGTATATTTTTCGGAGAACGTATCTTGCTTGCTTCTCTATCTATTTATGGCGGTACCAAGAGTTTATATACACAATTCAGAGAGCACCAAACAATTGCCTTATTCACCGGAAATCCTCCGGAGAAGTTCCTTTTGCAAAGGAGTTCCGGTCCTTCACTCGTTCTGTATTCCAATCCAATCTTCGCACTCTTCTCCGACAACAACCGGCCACAAATGCGGATACTCGCATCTTGTATACAACTAAGGTAAGCGTTCCTCCTCCTTTCTTGATAATGAATAACAAATGAAACTAAGGGCACGAGACTTAACGGGGTAGGAAAAGAGGTACAAAAGAAACTTACGTTCCTGTGGAGTAATCACCGGTGACTTTCAACAACTTCTGTGCTCTTTCTTCTCAATTTGAATTCAGTATTTCTCTGACTGCCAATGTCATCCCCATAATGGGACCTGTATTCTTCTAAGACTTGATTAGATAGCCTCAGTTACAGCATTACACAAGCAAGGCACATGATCTATAATGAGGTATCTTGGTCTATATTTCGCATATTTCATTCTCTCATCTAGTGTTACCTAGCAAGCACTCAGGGTATAGGAAATTCACTCACATTGGATTTTATTATCCCATGTAGTATTGACTATGCCAAATCTTCCTACACTGTGCTAAAGAAACACTTGTTAAATCAATCTTCCAAAGCTGAGAAAGCCTGTTAGGAAAAAACCAGATACAGCACGAAGAAAAACCCAAGGAAATAAGATAACGATGATGCTAGAAAATAGTATCACCGGGGGCAGCCTCCGGCCCTGCAATCCCAAGATTCCAATGCCTGAGGCTTTGGTGAGGTTGTCGCTACCCTTGCCCGGGGAAATCGTGACCACCGATGTGTGCTAAGGGTGCTTGAATATTGGTCCGGGGTGGTGGGTGGGCAATTAAGGAACGCGAACAGTCAATAAAGAACGGGATCGGCGGGAAAGGATGAGGGTGTCGAAGTCTAGAATGGCGGCCTTGGTGTTCTAATTGGTGTCCATAGACGGCCCGGTAACCGGGAATACCTTCTTCCACCCACTTCCGAGACACCGCTCTTTTGGTCCGAACTGAGTCTTGCGTGCCTGGCCCAACCGACAACAAGTTGCAGCAACCCACCATCTAGCATTTTTTTCTGAGTGGCAGATTCAACCTCAAAGAGGGGTAATGCTATCACATGACTCTAGATGTTTGTTAGTAAAGATTGACAGGTACATTATCTCACCACTGCTTGCAACATGACTCTAATATCAGGTTTAGTCCACGGTGTTCAAAATGGTTGCAGAGGACTAGGCTGGATTAGTGAGTCTGGTCAAAAGTGAAGTCTGGTCCAACGGTGGAAATTAGACAGACTAAACAGTCGTGGTTGATAGAACTAACTGGACCGGAATTGGTCAGACTAGTGAGGGCAAGTGAGAGAATCAGTGGCGCAAACTGCGCTTAACATACTACTCCAAGGTCAGGTTTGCAGTAAACTAAATAACTTGAATGGCTGAGTCCTCATTTACCAATCTATCTAGTTCTGAGATTTTTAGGTGGAAAATAGGGGGTGGTGTCACGGCTAGAATCATATCCCGGGGGATGTGGTCAGACTATTTACACTGCCTTAAACTGTATCATATTCTTGCTGTTAGATGGCGAAAGCAGAATGCAGCTCAGGGCATATTTACAAATCGTTCGCCGTCTAGCAATCGGTGATTGTAGTCAGCGTTAAGGAAGGCTACACATTGGAAGTAGTGTAGCGAAATTTCATGGCTTCCTGTTTGTCTATATAATAGAGTCTACTATAGGTTTAGGCGATATTGTTTTTTATTCACCAATGTGAGATATTCAACCCTATGACTTTCAACATTGAACAGCGCTCACCCAGAGGATCTCAGGCTGACCAACACTCACTTCACATAAAAGCAACATTCGAATTGTGTCATTGCACTTGCACAGGATTCTAAGAGAAGGATTCTCTGATTATGCAAGGGAAATAAAGCTGCTTTGTAGCTGTTCTGGCGGTTCGGAGCATAATGGATGTGGGGCATTGTGTGGACCTCATAGGTTGAGTTTGAATTCCCACCTCGTGAGCAGTGACCCATTTTGGCTGGCATATTGTGACAAACCTCGGGATATGTACTTGGAATTAGTGAAGAGAGAGTCTGATACGCATAGGCCTGAAGACCTTGCTTTGTGAGCTTTGTTTTTTTTCTTTGTTAGCCGGAGGCTTTTCTTATGGAAGGAGAGGGGGAATATGCATGAAAGAAAAGAGATAGCCATAGAGGAAAGGGAGACCGGCATAGAAGCAGAGGCATGTATGGAAGAGTATGCACCGGTGTGATGATCGGTGGAAAGAGAGGCCTTGCAGGATGGGAGGAAGGTATCATTATTCATTCACTCCTACTCCTGTTAGTATTAAAAAATAAAAAATAGTGCTGCTCGCCATACTCTCTTGAACATTCCTTTATTTTTTTTAGTTAGCTTCCGGAAGTGTGCTTATTTGTAGCTTCGGAAATGCGCAGAGGATTCAGGTATATAGCTGAGGATCTGGGCATAGGTTTGTCTCTGGAGACTCGCTTTCGCTTTGGCTGTACGGTTCGGCTTTAGACCTTTGGTTTGGACATTCGGTAAAGCATTGTGAATGGAGGAATGCGTGATAGTTTTGGGATCGTGCAGCTTTCGGAAAATCGGGGAGAAAAGCAGAAGTACTGTAAGGTCAGTGTCAAAGCACTTAAGCCTGAAGGACTGAAGGTGTTTGTCTTCCTTTTGTTAGCTTTAGAGTCAGCACAAAGGAAGGCGAGACTCATATGGATATGATGTCTTTGATGTTGATATATACTCCTGTCTGCACCTGTTGGTTAGAGTAGACCGAGCAGAGATAGAGAGCACTGTGGGGTTGCTGAGCGAGGCCCTGTGGTTGGGAGTGAAAATATTTTCCCCGCATTTGAGTGTGCGATGGTTTTTCATTTGTGGGTGGGTTGCTTCGCATTCGTTTCGTTTCACTGCCCATCACTCGTGGTGGTTTAATTGTATTGCTGCCATTGAAGTTTAATAGTTATTTCCGTTGGTTAGTTGAGTTGACAGAGTGGAGTGAGTTAGTGAGTCAATGAAAAAGTCTTTTCCCTGCTCCAAGTTGTGTGATCTGTCTTTTGAGTGTTGCTTTAATCCTGACATTTTGTTTCATCCCCCGTAACTCGCCTATCCGCCATTTGACCATAGCCGGTTTGTAAAAATATACAAACTGATCAGGGACTAGTCCTAGACCATACCAGACGACTTGAACTAGGCCGGTCTAGTTGTTAATATCAACGAGGACTTAGTAAATGGTTCTGTTCTCAAGACCAGACCATTCGCAATATTCACAACTATGTCAGTGCACATGTTAATAGAAAAAGATCTACTTAATAACTTGAACTGAAATGCTTTTGTTATAACCCAATTGAAATTACTAGAAAAGTTACAAGCTAGTTTTTTTTTTTAGTTCACATATTAGCGTGGTGTAGGGGAATTCGGGACTATCAACTCTGCAGGGGATAAGATGCCTCCAGGACACAATAGTGAATTGGTTTTGCCTTACAGACGACGAGCGGTGCCTGTGGGTAACGGCCTGGCCCTGGGGGTAAAGATGGGACCCTACTGGTGCTGCCAGGCCCTACAAATGACGCCTGTCCTCGCTAGTGATGGCCTTGTGTGTAATGTTAGTCAATTCCAAAAATGACCTGGCCCTACCCGCAGTTCCCTTTTTGATTAGGGCTGCAGGGCAAGGCCATCAACTTACAGGACTGTAGTCATTACCGAAGACGGACGCCATACCCGGCCATCCTCACTTGCACTGCCCAGGATGCCCGGCACCGTGGTGAACACTACGGATTATCTTTTCTCATCAAAATGTTCCCTAAAATGTGCTTCGTTTTTAAGTCAGTCACAAGTCTTACCGTAGCGCTTTGTACTACTAGATCACCCTCAGTTACCTACAGTGTTCGTGCCCCCCCCTGAACATTGTCTTAGTGTCATAACTAATATTATGCAACAGCCAAGCTGGACTACCTCCACCGCAGCCCTTGGGCGTAGCTTGGCTTACAAGAAGCTTGATTCAAAGCGCCTCAAGCACCATAAGGAATGGTGTGCCGCATTTCAAAAGCTCTTCTTTACGCAAGAGGCTAAGTCTGAGAACCGCCAGTACCGGGAGCAGTCCAGAATAATTCCTTAGTTTTGAAATAAAGTATCAGGCTTTAGCAAGCTGAAGCTGGTATCCTCAGGACTGGATGTTAAAGGACCAACATGATGAGAAAATGTCAAAATTAGCTTTTCAAAATTACGTAACTTCCTGTAGGATCACTCCTACTCTCTCACCTTTCGCCTATTCGAATTTTTCGGAAGGATGAAGATTTATACGAAAAGAAATGAAGGATGATGTTGGAGGGAAAGTATAATATCTACAGTGCCCTAGTTATACAAGATCAATTTGTGTCTATCGAGTTACGAACACTCCATTATGGAACCCATCGTCTATATACTACTAAAATGCAGGGTGAGGTGTTATTAAACTTCAACGGCGGCCATCCGATTGCCCTACGAGTGACGAGCAGTGAAACAAAACAAATGCCAATCAACTCACAACGAAAGCGATCGCAAACTCAATTGTGGGCAAAACTCTTTTCACTCACCACAACAAGCTCCCGCTCAATAACAGCACCGTGCTCAATGCTTGGTGCTCTATCCACTAACAGACGAAGACAGGAGTATATATCAACAATGACACTCTATCCTCTCATAAGCCAACAGGCTACTGCATGTGAGTCTCTCCATCCTCCCTGAGTATTCTCTGGATAACCCAAGGAAAACATACTTTCCCCCTCCTGGCTTCCAGCTCTTTCTGGTTAACATTACAGTACTTCCGCTTTCCTCCACCCTTTGCGGAAAGCTGCGCGATCCCAAAACTATCGCGCATTCCTGCATTCTCCATGCTTTCTTGAACGGCCAAACACAACCCTCCAGGCCGAGCCGTATACCCGAAGCCAAAGCGAGTCTTCAGAGACAAACCCATACCTAGATCCTCAGCGCGTATCTGATAGCAAACCTATGCCCAAAGTCGGAGCCAAATGTCTGGATCCTCAGAGCATTTCCGAAGTCAAACAAGCGCACTCCCGGAGGCTAGCTAAAGAACAAAGGAAGTATCAAGCAATATGGGTGAGCAGCACCATGTTCAACACCTCTCACCTGTTCTCCCCTCTTAGCATCATTTTGCCAACCTTCTGGAGGCCAAGCTAGCCTCCGCTGGTTGATTTTCATGAACCCTAGACTGGATGGGACGGCTGTCTGTAGTATGTCCTGGGCGGTCAAAGCGTAGGACAGCCGTCCTTGGGCCGGGCGTCGGGCCCTATCACATCAGACATACTTGTTTGAGCAAGGCTGGTGGCTGGTGGGCTGCAGGGGACGGTTAAGGACTGCATGTGTGAAGCCTCATCATGCCCTAATGAAATCATTTGGATGTGTATGATTTCAGCTTGGCTGGTACTGGAGGTCCAAGCTGTTGGGCTACTCTGACCTACAGTCCGTCCGGTCCTCACCTCTCCAGGAGTAGTCGGTCCTAGTAACTCCAAAAGGGCGGAGTACGAGCAGTACCTTTTTCCGTCCCCCCAAAGATGGACGGACTGGAAGGCTAGGGATTCTACTTGGCATCAAACTCTCCATTTCCCAACAGCAGATATATCTCTCCGGAGCCTAGGCACATTCCTGAAGCCTAAATGCATTCTTAAAAACTATCAGAACAAGGAAGCAGTCATATAAACACTACAAGCAGTGTCTAGTAATCTCCAATATTACCACCACGCAACCTATTTCCATTTCCCTTTCTACAATACCACCAACCTGTACCTCTATAAAAACCACCACCACCCCCACTACCTTCACACCATCAACAAGACCGATCATACAAGTTAGCACCATCTCTCCCTGTCAATCTTCCTTTCTAAAATGCTGCGCTCCTCAAAGTTCCGCGTTCCTTTGGCTCCTTTTCGTATCGCTCCATTTCACGGCATCAGCCTCCATGTTCGTACTTCTTTGATCTATTTGCTGAGCAAGCTACTGACGACATTCAGAACAGAGGTGGCCTTTTAAATCACGAAACCTTGAATGCTACGGATCGCAAGGGAGTTGAAAAGATCAGCTTCCATCGCCTCGGATGCCAAAAAGCCATATTTCACAAAAGATTCCACGTAGCGACGCCTTCATACTCCACGAGCTCTGACAAAGGTCCTCTCACGATGTTGAAACAGATTGGGAAACTCGATGACCAAAATCAAAAGGGACACTTAGGGATATTGAAGCAGGTCGAAAAGCTCATCAAACAGAATGAAAAGGCCCACGCAGAGAGAGTGAAACAGGGTGAAAGGCTTATTGCACAAAACCAGAAGGGGTTCGATAGAGTTCTCAAACACCTGTACTGGAGGGAGAAATGGCAGGAGGCGAATACTGCCAAGATGAAAAAAGAGATTCGCAAACTAGATGTAGGATTCAAGATATAATCGATTATTCTGATATTTTCTAATTTTATAATAGGGGTTTGTTTCCGAAGAAAGAACTGAGAGGATGAGGTTGAAGAACATTTTGAATGTCCGTGGTGCAATAGGTAATTAGTGGAATGACCATTATTGAATTCAGACTAACTTTTGGATCACAGAATGTATCTTAGGGTACTCTCAAGGACACGGCGATATTACTGGAAAAAAGGGCAAGCAAGATTTACTGGATAAGCTCGTCCAGTTGGAGGAATTTCAAAAAATTCTCAAAGAAGAAGCAGAGACCCGGTTGCTCAATCCCAAGGACATTGAGATGTGTCTTGGCCGAATCTACCATAACCTCTCGAAACACGCACACGGGCATGATGAGACAATCGTCATAAATGACAAGTTCTATGTCGACAATGAACAGGCTGGGCTTGTCGCACTGATGAAGTATCAAGCGAAGTGGCAGAATGGAGTTGCCTGGAGGGAGGAGAGACCCAGGAGGAAGGGGGAGTTGAGAGTGCCAGAGTAGTTGAAGGAATGCATGATGAGGATGTGCGATTGTGGTGGGTATGAGTCTTGTTTTTTGGCTTTTTTTGGTTTGATTTGGTTTACAAGATTGGTCAATAGAAGGGAGGCAGAATAGGTTGGAGGAGAGGCTGGGAAATGATTGCGATTTCATGTTTTTTTTCTACTATGGCAGGAGATTCCAATCCGGGTTACAATTTGAAGGTACAATTTGAATTGCGCTTTATATCCTTCCAAGCCTTTTACCATAGAAGCGAGTCTGTTCTGCAATTAACAAACAAAAACAAAAGTGAACCAAATAGGGCGAGAAATCAGATTGCTGACAAAAGATATCCCCTTACTTGCGCTCCAATTTCAGTTCTACTCACCTCCACCCAGACCCCCTCCACCACCAATCCCCTAATGACCTTGATTACCTTCCCCCAACAAATGTTGAAGTCGAACTCAGCCTACCCGAAAAAGGGGATGACGCAAAAACCCCTACACCCTGGGGTCTGCGGCTCTTAGACAATGAATTACAAGCGCAGCCAATTGGTGACTGTTAGCACCGAGGGAGACAAATGATGTCCACTGCGCGGGGGTAGGGATGTCCACCGCATACAGGTGCTCGTCCGCAGTGGTGCCCGGATGGTAAGCCGTATGTTAGGAAGCGGAGGAATTGTGCGGTAACCAGTGGCATTGTCGGTCAAGTTCTCAGCCGTGGGTGGGCGCACCTAACCGAGCCCTGGGACAGTGTACATCTCACATAAATGCCGGTGACTTTGCTAGAGTGAACGCAGTAGAGGAAATATGTGAGAGATAGTATAAAGTGCTTAAGGAAAACATATCTTGCACGTTTCAGTTTGTACAAACAATGGGGTTGAAGAGGACCAAATAGGGTGAAGTTGAGGGGTAAGATCTGGGCGCTGTGAGTCATACCTTCAGTTGAATTGATTGGGGTGCGGAGTAAGCGTCACTTGCGATCATTCTTTGATGTAAGCTGTGAGATTCTTCTCAGAATGTCCCTATAATAATCGCCCTGTTGTTTGGATAGCCTCTAGGAACCTAGTTTGCCTTTGGCAATGATTTAGCTTTCGGGGAACCATTTAGTCTGTTGGAATGAGTGTTAGTTTCGGGTTGAGATATCCACCGCACCAAAAGCGGGGAAAAGCTAAGGGCCGGGGGCTTGCAGGCGATGCAGTCGGAGTCTTTGTCTTGTATTAGAATAGAAATAAGGTAGGGGGAGGGGAGATATACCGTATTACCTCGTCAAATCAGGTATATTCATATAGGGCTCTTATCTCCTCACGAATGGCTCTAGCCATTAACGAGGCCTAGTTCTGAACAAAAAAACGATAGGAATATTGCCTTTATTCTAGTTTACCAGACTTACAAGTCTTAACGCAATTCGCCTATTGCTTTTTCGTTCATTACTGGGCTTCATTGGCGGTCTTTCATCCTGCTCTGGAGATAGAAACCCTGTACGGCGATACCCAATTTGACGAGAATATACGGTATGTGCAATAGCACGGGCTGTGAGGTTTTCAAAGTTCAAGGGTGTGAGCCATACGATACAAGATCAGTCACTAGCGTTGAAAGAAAAAAAACCACAACCAGTAGACAATGGGTGTCTTGGCCGTGAAGTGATGAAGGCGGCCCCATTTTGCATGCCACTGAGAATAGTCCCGCTATGAATTCGGAGGTCGGGTTATTCAAGAGAAAGACCTAGGGACACCACGAGTCTTAACATGTACCCAGTAATTCATAATAGTAGCACATTCTAGTCTCCTTATCCCTCTCTACCGCACCTCAACAAATCACCTATTTTCACAACCTCTCGTCTCATCAAAATGTTCCCTACAGTACGCCTCTTATCAAAGTCATCAACTGGCCTTACAGTTGCAATTTCTATTACACTATCTCCCACTATTACCCACAGCGTTGGTGTCCCCTGTGATCATTTTCTTGGTAGCTAATATTGTGCAATAGCGAAGCCGTAGAGCCCCCACCAAAGCTCTTGAGCGCAGCTCAGCTTACAAGAAGCTTGATGCAAAGTGCCTCAAACGCCATGAGAAGAAGTGTGCGGCATTGCAAAAGCTCTTCCTAACTCAGGAGGCTAAGTCCGAAAAACGCCATTTCCAAGAGGAATCCAGAATAGCGCGAGAGTTTGAGAAAAAAACCACTGGCTTTCACAAGCTGGAGCTCGCATGGATTAAGCACTGTGGCCTCAAGAAAAACCAATATTATAAGAAATTGCCAAATTTAATGTTTCGAAATTGGGAACTTCTTGTAGGATCACTCCTACTCTATCCACCTTTTACCTGTTCTAATCTTTCAGCAGGATGAGCTTTTATACCAAAAGAAAAGACGGGTAATGTTGGAGAAAAAGTTTAATATCCGCTGGGCCCTAGGTAAGCAAGATCAATTTGTCTGTATCGTGGTACTAACACTCTATCACAGAACGGATTGTCTATATTGCTAAAATGCAGGGCGAGTTGCCAGAAACCTGCGACATACAAACGGGACTAAACAAACTGGCACGGATGCCACCATTCCCCGCCATTCTTAAAACAGTAGTGCGAGCCCGCAAGCTTGATATCAACGATGTCAGGAGTTGTGTTGGCCACCTGTACGCCAAGGTGTGCAAATGCACCAACGGCAATGACTGCACTTGGGAAATGGCTGTCATTGTCAGAGTTATGGAATTTGAGGACAATGAACTTGCTGCACTAGTTACCTTCCTAAAAGCCCAAAGTCAGTTGTTAGTTGCACTTCGTTGGGTAGAGGATGCGTCATGTAAGGAGGACCAATAGTGAATTCAGCTGGCCTTACTTGATTTTGTAATAATAACAGTTGTCGAAGGTTGTATTAGGGCAGAGAGCAGCACAGGCAATAGGAAGCGTACACTCGATAGAGGAACCCGATGTGTGGCCGCGTGAATGTTCTGGGGTACTAGGGGATGTATAAGGTTGTCCATGTCGAGTTTTCACCACTTAACTTGACATTTAGATAGCAACATCCATATTATATGGACACCACAACACTCTTCTCCTATCATCACACCTACGCGACAGTGCAATCTCCTCCATCTCCTCCATCTCCTCCATTACCGCTTTCCCATGTCGCACACGGTTTACCTCCAGTGTTCCCAAGCGTCCAGTCCGTCCGTCTTTTGCCTAGGACGGGACGGACGCCAATTGTGAGGCCTTTGGACGGGACGGACGCCAAATTGTAGTCCGTCCTAACCCATGCCCGGGACGGACGGC
>Ga0307509_10004432_pt1 | contig 20275 bp, 25 predicted proteins | sample 10_EM_MG_FD_202245 | JGI IMG/M metagenome (GOLD analysis project Ga0307509, IMG submission 202245) | Populus trichocarpa ectomycorrhiza microbial communities from riparian zone in the Pacific Northwest, United States - 10_EM | ecosystem: Host-associated > Plants > Roots > Unclassified | place... | reverse complement strand
ATATTCTACGAGACGCGAATGGTTGATGTTCAAGATGATTTGGGAAAGTGGTTAGGGTATGAGGGCATATCTGAGAGACTAGGGTGAATACTCGTTGTACTGTTGCTATATTTGGCACGAGACCCACTGCCGACTTCAACTTGTCATCAAAAACCCATGTCATCTTTTCGTGCATCTCCTTGGGTCACCTACGAACCCTCAATCCCATCCCGCACCCGCCAGCAGCCAGCTTCTGACAGTGACATGGACGAAGATGTCGAGATGGATGCCCCTCAGATTTCTACTCTTCGCGAAGAAGTCAGCCCTCCACCTCCACCCCCCAAAAAGAACATCATCCATATCAAGAAACGCCCTGCTTCAACGGCCTTGACACGTCCGTCGTCCGACAAAGCACCAGTGGGAAGCAACGAAGAAGACGATCAGCTTATCGACGAACTCATTGACGATGACGACGACCTTGGTAAACCTTCACCGTCTTCCCAACAAGCCGCTGGACGCTCCAGTGATAGCCCTCAAAAGCGGAAGGTCTCAGCAAAACGGAAGCCGCGAAAGAGCGAAAAAAAGTTGGGCGATGGGGAGAAGAAGATCAAAGAGAACTTGAGCGTATCACAACCAACGGGTGCGCATATTCTTGCGCCCACCATGTCTTGGTTTAAAGCAAATCTGGCCGAATCTCATGAGGACACAGAAATCGCACACAGTTCTCCATTGCTTCAGCCAAGTGAACCCCCTGTTACGAAGGGAAAGAAGGTCTCTCCTCGCAAACCTGCCAATGTGCCGCGGGCAAAGGCGAAATTGGCAAAGTACGCTTTCGTTACTTAGCACTTTACATCTCTTATCGAGGTTACTCGCCAGGCAAAAATCTGCGATCCCGCCCCTACTCCTTGAAGACACAGCTATGTTAAGTGAAAGTTAGTTCATCACCTTTGCACACCACTCGTGTTTCAACCCTTTGATGTTTAGGCTATACCGGGACCGCTGCTTCGTCGCCTGTCACTCTGCAGTTTGAACAACACTCCCCTGAACCGGAAAACATTCCCCCGAGTTCACCACACCCCGTGTCGGCTCCATTAATGGACGAACCAAATCTGGAGAATGTGCCCATCCCAGTATACCCTCTTCCAACGAAACCATTCCCAGTTCAACCTCCCCAAAAGATAGTTACCGGATTTGCTCCGCTCTTACCTCTTGACAAAGGGGGTAGAAAGGTAAGGCACTGGCGGGAAGCCAAGCGAGAAATAAGAGGAATTGCTGGTGGTCGATGGCTTGCCCGCACCTGGGTTGGCGACAAAGACTCGGAACATGCCTCATTTGTGGCGTCAAACAATTCCCAGCCCAAGGCTACGGAAGACAAGGCATCCATTGGTAGCGTTACGCTGCCAAAGCTTTCTTCCGTCTCCATCTCTGCGCCGGCATCCCTCAAGGCTTTGAGCAAGTTAAAGGCTTCCTCCAAGTCAGGATCAGCAGTTACATCCGCTGCCCCGTCTCGAGCTCCCTCTGCAATTCCTGAATCTCAAAGTATTCCGAATACAAGCGCTGTGCGTGCCCCCACAAAGATGCGGATCCTTCAACTAGCCCCTTCACTATCTTCGGAAGGAGGGGATTCTGATATGGCCCCGATTCGAGATGCATAAAAGTTACCCATCATATTGTTAATGTTTTGTAGTAATCCCACCAACCATATGGGACACACACATAATATATATTGTTATCTCGCAAACGCCCAACTGAAAACCAAAAAGTGAATATAGCAACAGAGAATCATAAGTATTAAGAATTGGTGCTTGAGCAACCACGTCACATACGTGACGCTCAAGAATTGTCGCGACTCGCGACGATCGTCTCCTGCTCATTACGCAATAATCTATATTTTCCTTCTGTGAGAGATATTGGCTCTGTGCTACTTGTATTAACCTGCTTCCGCTACTCGACGACTGTCATGTCCATAAATCCTCCTTCGGTATCCGGGGTAGAGGCTACAGGAAACGTTACAAAGAAAGGGTTAGCCTGGGTGTCTGCGAGGACTAGCGAACGCGGTGAGAGACATTTCCGATTCCAGTAGGATCACTAACAGATTTGACTACTAGTTCTTGCAAATCAGACTTACTCTTCTGATCCCAAGTATAAGAAATATGTGCAGCAAGTTGAGAAGTGTCTAAATTCCTTCGACAATGTCCATGAATGGGCGGATTGCATCGCGTTTCTGAAGCAGCTACTCAAGGTGACTGTCATATTGCACTGAAAATATTATTCTGTTGAGATTTTGAGAACAGACATTCCAATCTTACATGCAATTCAAGGAAATTCCACGAAAGTTGGTCGTTGCAAAGCGCCTTGCCCAATGTCTGAACCCGGCATTGCCAACTGGAGTACATCAACGTGCATTGGAAGTATACGTACACTTATTCGCTGTTTTGGGTGTGCGTGTCATTTTTATCCATTCCGCACACTCGTGCTAAATTGATAGTTTTGTTTCTGAAGGCGGAAGGCCTGAAACGCGATCTTTCACTTTGGTCACCTGGTCTATTTCCATTTTTTGAGTACGCAGCTACGTCCGTTAAAGTACGAGAACATCTTGTCTCTATTTTTTTTGTTCCTTACGCTTTCACTTTTATCAAGCCAACCCTTCTCAATATCTATGATACCCACTATCTTCCATTGCAGTCGGGCCTTCGACCTATAATGAAGTCATTCATTCTTGCTCTGCTTCCTGGACTCGAAGAAGAAACTGGAGAATTCTTTGAAAAGGTCCGCGCGCTGCTTAAAAGGTTGGATCATGTGGCTTACTTATAGCTCAGGTTCTCAATTTACTCGATCGACTATCGGGATCTGTATCTGTGTCATTCTTCTTTCAAAATCTGTGGCTAGTCATGTTAACAACACCTTCTGCACGAGGAACATCGCTCAACTTCCTTTCCCGCCGCCTTCCGCAGCTCAATGCCGACGAAGGTGTGTTAAATGGAAACCCAAAGACACCAACCTGACTTCCTGCACAGATATTGCCGATGTGGTGGGAAAAGATATTGGGCTGATGATTCGGGCATTCGCTGCCGCTCTTGAAGACGAAAACTTGCTCGTACGACGTGCTGCTCTTGACATCCTTTCACAAAGCATGCGAATCAATAGTCACGCCATTCGAAGAGCCCATCCTGATGATCGCTCTATATTGATGCGAGCAGCAACGGGGGTGGTCCTACGTCGGGATCTTTCATTGAACCGGCGACTCTATACCTGGCTTTTGGGTTCAGACGAGAAAGCAGAAAATCAAATTGCCTACATAAAGGACAACACGCTCGAACTGCTAACTTCAACTTTGAAGGTTTGGTCAATGAACTCCACCTGCGAAATGAAATCTGACTTCTTCACCCAGAATGAAATGATTTCACCTTCGGGTGAATATGCAGAATCGCGACCGTTTAAGATTTTCATCTCATTGCTCGATAAATGGGAGATCGGCGCAATTCTGACAGAAACTCTGGTATACGACGCGTTTAACGCCATCATGAATCTCGTCAAAAACCCTACCGAGAGCGGTGAAGATGTTTGTACCGACTCTACTCCCAACTCGGCATCGCTGACCATCTTATAAAAGTTATCGATGACTGCCAGCACTTTATATGAAGCTGTAGAACCACAAATCCTCTGGAAACATATGCTAGTTGCAGTTTTTGGTGAAATTTTGGGGGACGGGTCCAAGACGGAGGTGTGTAACTATTCAAAAATCCTAAACATTGGCTAATTTTGCATAGGCCGTTAAACTAGTCCATTTTATCCTCCAATCGTTCTCCCATGATGAAGAAATGCAGACTATTCACTTACCCGTAATCTTTGCAGCTTTACTGGACTTGCTACATGTGTGTCACCTGAAACAGAACATTTGTTCCAATACTCAACTTTCTTAGTCCCAAGTCCAGACTGACCCCACAAAGGCATCCTCCCAATCTGTTTTCGCTACGTGGCTCCTGTTAGAAGACCTCCTTCAGCGTATTCCTCATGCTGCTTTGCTGCAACGTCCCGAAATGACGGCGGAATTTGGAAGTGAACAGCAGCGGCCTTTCGACTTTGCTTGCATATTTTTCAAGATCACGACCAAACTACCAATCCCCGATACCACTCAACTCTCGGCAATACCTTTTTTATCTTGTTTTCATTCATTGACAACTCTCAGTGTCTGTTATAGCGATCGCCTTACCCAGGAGAGTCGTGATGATCCTGTTCTCCGTGAATCCTACATTCACTTACTGTCACTCCTTGATCGGTTAGTAGCAAGATTGAACGCTCCAATCAACGTCGATTGGAATCCTAAAACGTGGCTGGATAAACTACTTGCAAACTTGGAAACTGAGGTGGCGTTCTTACCACTCAGTCTTACCTGTGCACTCAAATTTTGCCCAGTCAGCTACATTCACCGCTGTCGATCGATTGATCAGCCTAATTGTATCCCTTTCTCGGAACCAATTCCTGGATCCTAATTTGGTTATAAATGAGCGGAGAACTATGTACGAGATGGTCGACAAACTCCTGAAGTATTTGCACAACGACCTTACTGTTTATCATGTTCGTGCTGTCAATTTGATCTGGTCCCTGCAAGCATCGACAACTCGAACCTATGTCGAATCGATTATCGCTCAATCGATCACCTCTGCCGAATCGCCCAATGTTTCAGCAGCCTACGAAGCCTTTGGAGTCCTCTGGAGGTTATCAGGTTAGCAAACTTCTTCCGATAAATGTCATTTCCTTTCCTCATGTCATTTGGAAAGAGGATAATCAACTCCCTGGATTTTACTTTAAGACACCCATGATGATCGTCTTGGACACCCTGAAGAGCGATAACCCAAGTCTACGTCGCGTAGGTGAAACCTGGATGCGATGTAACCTTAAATCATATATTCGGTGGGCTTCATGCAAATTTGAATACACGTTTGTCAACTCAAGAAATTAGAGTTCTGGACCCCATCCTATACGAACTACTGGACCCATCGATATTGCGAATTCCCACAACTTTCAAAGTCCGGGGGAGGGAAATTCCTGGTTTCCTTTATGAGAGACCTTTTGATCAAAGCATTGTCAATCACCTCCTGGAAACCTTGCTCTCTATGGTCACTTTTGGTGGACAGGGGTTTGCTAAGGCAGCACGAACGTCCTCAATCAAACGGTCATATCATTCAGGACTCATGCAAAGAGTTGCCATTAGTATGTGTATAACTTCGGGCATGACGGTTAAAACAAAGGTTAACATATTTTTAGGCAATCTAGTTGATTCAGAAGCAAGCTATTTGGATGTACTTGTAGAGCTTTTGCTTAGGTATTGTCCACCTATTTTGAAACTGAAGTTTCCTAAATTCTACTGTCAGGTTTGTTCAATCGGAACCAAAAACTGCATTGGCTCCCTCTATGCAGCCTTTCAATGTCACGATCCAGTCTAACTCTATTGAACTCCTTCAAATAATCGTTGCCCGAGGGGAGATTGATATCGTCCTTGTTGAAGGCATAGAAGCAACCTCCATCGGAAAGCTATACTTTTCGATACATATGAGTCGCCTGGACCTCCAAAACAAGTGGCTTCACTTGCTTCATTCTGTCATATCTGTCTCGACTTCACATTTGGAATCTTCCCGCAGAATCGCGGTCAGCAAGCAGGATGACAATCTACCAGAGAGTTCCAGTGCCTTGGACAACGCCGTGGATTCCATTCGTTACCCCGTAAATCCCCTCCTTGTACAAACTTTGATAGACGGCATATCTACCCGAACCAACCGGCCCGTCTTGCAGCACTGGCTGGACTTCATCCTCATGGCCGTTCCTCAATTTCAACCTGCCCTGCAAGCCGTGGTCACTCCCCTGAATGATTGCTTGTGTCGACTCCTCCTGTCAGCTCTTGGGGATGTTTTGCGGGCAACTGCTCAAAGTCAAAATTATATAGGAAACATGACTACTTTTGTGACAGATGCAGAGCTGATTATGCTTCTCAATGCATTGGAGCGTCTCATCCTCTTGAGTTTAGCTTACACATCCGAGCTGGATACTGCTGAAGACGAATCAAACACCATGGATTCCAAGGCAGCATCTGAAGGTGTTGGGCTGCTTGGCTACGTATCGAATGTATTCAGCTCCGAAACATCGTCCAATCAAATCGAACAGCTAACTGTAAGTTTTTGGTTTCTTCAGGTTCTACATACCCACCCTTCTATTTAGTCACGCTCCCCGGGCTACCGCTCTTTGGACGATGGGATCCGCGTTCTTTATTCTTTTTGGGCTTCATTAATATGGAAAACACCTGAACCCTGGTCACCCGAAAACGATACATTGTCAATGATATACGCACGTACACGACTTCGCTGTCGTCGAGTCCTTGAACATTTATTTCGCGTACAAAGTTCAGAAGTATTCGAATCAATTGTGGACTGGTGGAGTAGAGATCTAACGGTGAATAATTTTTTCACCCTTTGAGAAGACCCACATTTATCTGTACTCTTCAGCTGTCAGCGACCTCGCCTGATGCGGCATTTGAACTTGTGGACGTGCTTGTTGCTAATGCTCAAAACGCGGTTCATATGATTTGCGAAAGTATCGCAACACGCCTCTTTGGGGGTTCTGAAAGAAGCAAGAAGCAAGCCCTCAACCCAAACTTGTAAGATGTTATGCTACCGCATATCGCGCAACAACTAAAATCTCCATGTGTCATAGGACCGATTCAATTTTATTTCGATTCCTCGAGCAGTACCTCCACCGCCTCGAAGGACCTCTTGCCATTCAAGTCTGGAGTCGGTACGTTCAACTGGCCAAGGAGATTCTTGGTTCGTCTCGTGATTTCAAAGCATGTAATTTCCCTGCCTTAAGGTTTGGAGTTTTCAGCTGTATTTTCGTCCGAAAATCTAACGCCATGCAGGTGTTTGGGAATTTTGGCGGATAAAATCACTCAAAGTACGTCACTGGAAGACAGAAAGATTCGAAAAGAACTTCAGGTAGCAATTCTATCTTATTTACTAAACAAGATCTCAAACCCCAACTAGGAAACATATGGAAGATTATTCGACTCTTGTGTGCTCTATGTTGGTCGGTTTACGGACCAAGGATCATGGATTCGGAGAAGCACGAAAGAGTCCGTTAATCACAGTGGACGGGAATCCCCTGCTCCACGCAGTGGCAAGTCCCCCTCTTTGCCAGGTTTCGTGGCCATCTACTGCAACAGACTTAACAACCAGATTAGATGAAAAACCTGAATCCACCACGGTCATAATTCCACCGGAGACACCGAAGCTAGCTTCTTTTGAAGTGGTTGGACAGGTAAATAATCATTCATTGCGCCAGATTTCTTATTAATCTTGATTCGCAAGATCAATTCCTTCGTTGCGACATCGGCATTGCCAAATCTACGGAAAATCTTAGTTGAAAATGACAAAATCATCAGCGCTTGCAACAATATAATCTACTACATCGTCAATCCTGCAATGAGAAACAAAACTAGGTGCGGTGAGAAATATCTCCTCGCTCTTATTTATTGATTTGCTTCGGTCAGACCAATGGATGTCGACGTGACTGTGACACAAATATTGCACGAAATGACACGTATACCGGCATCCCTCAAATCCTGGAGGACACCTGTGATCGATCTTTTGAACGATAATCGGGTCTTTAACTGTAATCCTGCGGATGCAAACAGGTGGCGACCCATCATTAAGACCTTATACGATTCGGACAAAACTGCCTTACCGGAGCTCCTTGGTTCGTTGTTGTTCCTTCTGACAAAAATCATTTACCAACCATCGGGGATAGGCAAATTGACCAATGCTCCCTCCGCAAATATCTTCACCAACCGGGAGTATGAAATGTTGCTTCGTTCGTTAAATTTGCGACGCCTCTCCTACGTTCTTTTCACTGGGGAGAAAAATCATTTCCTCACCCAGCTACCAACTATTCAGGAAAAATTGGTTGACATTTTCCGTGGTGTCTCATCTCCTGTCGTGCAGGGCGAGGTGTTCCTGTGCATACGAGTGCTCCTTTGCCGATTATCGCCACATAATCTCACGAGCTTTTGGCCTGTTGTTCTCACTGAGATGGTGAGATTTCCTCCCTCTCTTTCGTTTCACCGATGTGAACCCTCTGGCAGTACCGGATTTTCGAGCACGCAATGACTAACTTACCTGGAGACGGCTCGGAAGATCTTCAGTTGATATTATCCGCGTGTAAATGTCTGGATACACTGCTTGTGTTGCAAACTGAAGAGTTTCAAATGTTAGTACCTTCTAGTCTTACCTTTCACTGGGTCACATTTTTATTACAGTCATCAATGTGTTTTCATCACGGACACCATTGACGCTGTTTATCGACCTGATGATTGGTTCCCCGAAGCCATGATGGATCAGCTCTCTGAAATTGCAGGAAGTCTCCCAATTTCTGTGCGTCTTTTTCTTTTGACTCTCACGAACTACTCTTATTATAATTTACTACAAAGACCAATCATCTTGACGACCATTCAATCGGCCGACATCAGCAACCAGCAATGCGAAGGCCATTATTGGGAACTTTACGCCAAATTGAGAGCATGCGAGACTTGGTCCCTTTTTTCTCCAATATTAGCCTATCGTCTTACGAAAGCGTATACGCGAGCGGGGGGAATATCGACTGGGAAGCAGTGGAAAAAAGCATCATGGATGACATGTTTGAGGGTCGATAGCAAATGAAGTCATGGGAAATGATATACATCGACATTCTTCTCTGTATTGAAAGATATACCCATTCCCACGCAAAATACCCTTCAATGGTAGCTTCTCATCCAAATCCAACTCACCAGAACGTAATAATGTAGATAAAAAACATACTTCAAATCAAGGGTATGGTGAGGTTAGAAATCACCCCAGTTGCGGCGGAATTTATACTGCATTCGAGAGTTCTATTTCAGCATCTCAGAAAGAAAATAGATTATTGGGGAATGAACCATACTTTGTAGGGGAGGTTTTTGCTAGAAATGGGAAAGGGTTTATGAATAATCGAGTAATAACTGGGCATGAGAATCCTACCGCAATTTTTCTCCGGGTTCTGTTGGAGGTTTGTAGCCCGCCTCACCGGTCCCCCACTCCCCCTTCCGGGCGCCTACAGTGCCAGCATCCTTATATTTGACCGCTGGATCCTGTTTCTCTGGAGGAGTCATGCGAGTTACGGGCTTGGAAATAGGAACGGTCTTTTGAGCAGCAGCGGCCGCTTCCTCCTGCGATTTCAGGATATCTTCAACCGTGACACCTTGGAACTTGGCTTCTCGTTCAGCCTCTTTCCGTTCAATTGACTCATGCTGCGCAAAGTGTTCCATATCTTCGGGATGCGTGTATGACTCGTCAGTCTGTGTTTCTGGTGTAGAGTGGAATTGTTCTGAATCCAACCGAGGGTTAGGGTATCAAAAAGACGTAACGAAGTAGATTTCCCGTGCCTTCGTGATGCAGGAAAAACTCTAAAGGCCCCATAAGAAATTGAATAGAAAAAGAAGAGGGGAATGCAGACCGCTCTCAACATCATAATGATGACCCTCCGCACCTAATCCATCGAAATTTGGCAAACCGTCTAATCCAACTCTTTCAAGCTCCTCAGGCGTAACATAGCCATCTCCATTGAGGTCAAGCCGTTGGAGGACAGCTTTGACGATTTGTTCGGCTTTCTGCTGATGCTCCATTTCGTCCTACAGCCAAAAATATGAGAATGAGTGCATTAAGTGAGACAGTGACTCGAACCTTTGATTTCTTCTGCGAGTAGACATGATGTACACCATAGATGGCCTCAATTTCGTCTTTGTCCCAAAATCCGTTACTAGTTGGCGTTTAGTTAGCTCGTCTTGTGCGACCTAATGGGACCTTACCCATTCAAATCATGCAGTTGAAAAAAACTCCGGATATCAAAGGAGTCACTAAACATGCCAGGATTAGTAGACATTTATATGTTGCAAAGTTTCAGAGCCACACATATGGTGCTCCGAGGACATCTTGCAAGGAGGGTAGTCAGCTTTGGGTCTGTGTATCGTCAAGGAATTGGTGTACGTGACGTTGGGCATACTGCTGTATTGTTTCCCCAGGCTTAGGCCCCGCATCTTCGTGTCCACCATGCGCAAGGGCATATTGTGCAAATCCGAGTAACGACAGGCAGATGAGTTTGTACATCCCCACAGTAGCGACGAATATTGAAAGTGGGCAACAAGATGTGACTTAGTCAGGTCTCTCACGAATTTGAGGTAGGAAATAAAATATTATAAAGTTAAGTATATAAACCCAATTATTTTAACAAGGAAAAGGTTTAACGAAGGTGCTGGTGGTGATAAACGAGAGTGATTTCTTTAGCTGGTGATGAATTCGTTCAAGGTGTTACGGCTTGCCCCTTTTGCTCCCCAAAACATCTGTTCTACAAATTCCATTGAGCACCGAAGCAGATGATAAACGCTACGGCGGCAAGAAGCGACTGTGAGGACATTGTTGCCGTCAGGAGAGACCCAGAATTGACCACTGGCCATGCGGTCGGAGGGCCTTGGTTTGGGATGTCAGCACCGTTCACGGTCTTATACGTGCTGGTCGGTTCTGTAATGTTTTCCGTATGGACAGTTTTTGCACCGATATAAAGTTCGCCCAATGGGTTCAAGCCCCCGTCGTCGCGTAACAGGTCTATGTATTGAATTAAAATGAATCATAAAAATTGAGGTGGAACCTTACTATAGTGTACATCGGGGCGCGGTCGCTGATCATGAACAAAGACAATGATTTTAACAAAAGCGGCAAAGTCGAGCGAAAACAAACCCACAAAATAGCCAAACCATGAGTAGCGTTCAATCCAGTCCAAACCGTCCAGGTAATTCATGGTCTGGTTCATGAACTCAAAAACAACTGTTATAAGAGTAATTTTCATCAAAGAACGCTCTACGACGTCGGGTCAGCAGGATAGATACGCACCTGTATCATTAGGCGATGTTTCAGCGTATTCAGTTATCCAAATGGGATATTGAGGGAACTGGGTGTGGACATCCCATATATACCCATAGAAGCCTTCTGTTCCCGACCCATACCTGAGCAGTTGTCAGGAAACTGTGAGGACAGAATGCGAAACGAGTTACCAATGCAAAGGCAGGAAGTCGATGGTGCAATTAGTACATGCTTGCAAGAAGCTATTCAACCAAGGACGACCAGTTCCAGACGCTGTGACCGCTGGTCCTCCAAGCCGTATTCCCGAGGATTTCAGGGGCTCGATGAACTGCATCCACAACTTCGCAGCTTCGTCTGGTGGCAAGTTGGACTCATTCACGTAGTCTGGCTCATTGAAGGCCTGTAAGCTCTGAGTAAGCTGTGGCAGTCGCGTTAGATTAAAAAGGCATACCAGAATTGTGTCTGCCCCTTGAGCCTTCACATCATCTGCAAAGCTATCGACGTTGACTGAGCCCCATTGCATAGGAATATAAGTGATATTTGACGTTGCAAGGTAATCAGGGGGGATATTCGCCCAGTTGTACTGCCAGGATATTACACTTTTGGTTTGATTTGCATTGATGATATCGCCAGGGAGGTCGCCTGCATAGCCTATGCCGCGTTTCGGGTTCTTCGTACGAGCAACTGAAAATGAAATGCAGGCTACGAGACAAAACAGGAAGGGTACACGAAGAAACATTCTAGGGTGGGATGGGAAGGAAGGCGAGAAGGGTGCCAACTTGACCGCTTGTATTTGAGAGAAACTTATAAGGACCTTAATGGCATCCGATGGACTTACCGACACGACGTGAGATACAAGTCAGGGCGAACTGTCCATCGTTAAACGGATATCCAATTCTCCGTTTCCCTCTTACGAGGTATCTCCAATGAGGGAGTGGTAACGCAGTTATGACTAGTCACTCCATGCAGCTATGGAACACCGTTTTGAGAAGCCTGCCTCCCTCAGACTCGATCCTCTGCTCGAAGGGAACAAGAAGTTGAAAACCCAGGAGGAGTTAATGTAAACTAATCGAAGATCAAGCACTACTTCCGCACTACAAGCTTGATGGGTCCCTCGAGGTCAGAAACCAAAATGGGTGTTCCGGCTGTTTAGACGGAGATACACGCGGAATAGAGGAGGGCCAGTCTATCCGAGAAGACGATAGACATGAGATGATTTTGACAGGCAGGGGTATGAGAGGCCATCAGCGACCCGTCCCACGTTGAGTCGAGGGAATTTAAACTGCCCCAAGTAAGTACTCCCGAAAAGGGGTATCTCTGGTGCCATACAAGTGCCATAATTGAGTCCTTTACACATCCAAATTTTCGTATCGGCGTAGGTATGAAGAAAGCACCAAGGGCCAGAGCTAGTGAACTCCACGTCCATCCTTTTTCAACAGCCGTTGTACGCGAAATCGCTGGAACCCAAACTGGCGATTTAGCCCACTCGACGAGACGGGGTTGCCGCGGCTATTGTGTTCTTAGACAGCTGCGTGCGTGACGCGGTCACACCAAAATATGTAACCCCTGTTATGTAACTCATTCCGCTGAATAGGCGCCCCTCATTATCGTTTCACTCAAGCTGTTTGCTGCCAAATTTTAATGCTGGGTGGGTTCTGTGACATTTAAAAAGCATAATGAAGTGCCCGGTTCTACAGTACCAATTTTGGATACTTATAATGCATCCTCACAGACTCGGATTCGTAGTCGCAATTTTCTGAGAATCATTAGATGTCCACCTGGGTCTGGGTTGACCGTGACCAGACATGGGAAAAACTGTCCATCCTGGTGCCTGTTCATATATACGTTTCTGAAAAGTTTCTCTAAACGAACCTCAGGAAACTTTTTGTGAGGGTCAGGTCTTCGGACCATGGACACTGTAGCACATTTATGGACTTTCATGACTTCTTATGCACTCACGGACTTAGTATTTACACGACTTAGCCACGACGGACACTCGCGGACTCTTTAGTTACGTCTCGGACTTTTCCGGCTTCGGATTACATTCCGAATTCTTGTGTCCTCGCGGCTTCGTCGAATCAACGCCAGTTTTCGGGCACTCGTTCTCTCTCGTCGCTCGTTCACTCGTCCTCAAGCATCAAGACTTCGTCATAACGGATCACAAGCCTTGCCTTGCCTGTTACACTTTTCGCCGGACGTCGAGAATTGTTGTCATCAAATGAAAGCCCTGGGCTGGGAAAGTGATCGTCTCACCCCTTTCGTATCTGGGCCGCTTCCTCCACCCCTGTTTTCTGAACATATTTGAGGCGGCACAATCACACATCCCGGCACCTGCGTTCAACACAAAAAATTAATCTCACAGGTATTCCCATCCTCTCTTACAAACCCTCTAATTACATAATCTTTCTATGCCAATAGGCCTTGAACCTACGTTCTCAAATTAGATTTCCCATTTCATGACAAAGATACTACTGAGCCACAGTACCCACCTTACATATCAGATTATTAACTGTGTGGAGTCAAAAAGGGAAGATATTACAACATGGTGCCAGTGAGGTCATAGCCTTTTCTCCGTGGCGATCGTTGACTGTTTATCAGCAAGCAGGATGCAGAGGCTTAACTCTCCACCTTGGTCTGTTTTAAATGTTTACAAGCGTAATTTGAAGCTACTGTTGTATGCAATAAAATAAAAGGTACAGCTCCGCTGGCACTCTGCTTTTATTTAAGTAACTGGCTTCATGGTCAGATGTCGATGGCGATTAAAACCTTGATGAAAACTGGCGGGGGTTGATGAAAATCATGTGAAATTTTTATTTCTTCTATATTCAATGAGTACTAATTTAAATATGATCATAGTATCTGGCTAATGGGGAACTTTTGGGATCGATAGCCGAATCACCGTGGATGTTTTTCTGTCAAGCCGTCCACGGCAGCTGCTTTCCGGCTGCCTTATTTCTTCCAGTTTTTTTGGCCGAAATCAGCATCTTACTCATCCTCCGTTCTACTCTTCATAAGTAAGGCCAAGTATCCGTCTTTCTCGGTGTTACATGGTCTTCGGAATCGGGGCTGTGGAAACCGACAAGCCAAAACTTACTGACAAGTCATCTTATTGCCCAAGTTTATTGCCCAAAGGGCTCATATATAAACTCACCCCCGCAATTTTTTTTACAAGCTACTAGTCTCTTCCAGCTCAGATGGAAAGTAGTAAACCAGAGGAAGAAAGGAACCCTTTCTCAACTTCCCAAGAAACTGCCTTTCACCCCGTAGATATCGCCCGCGCAGAATCGGCCTTTAACGAGCTCTCCAGACAGCTTACAATTCGATCAGAGGCAGCGATGAGTACTAAATCTACAGACTCCACGGCTGCATCCAAGGATATCGAGAAGGGCACCGATTCTGACCGATTTGACCTTCATGAATATTTGACTTCCTCAAATGACGCAAATCAAAGAGCAGGAATTAAACACAAAGTACGTACCGTGACTCTTATAGTGGGCTTTTATTCTTTGCTGATTTGTGACTTTTAGAATGTGGGTGTCATTTGGGAGGACTTGCAGGTCGAAGTTGCAGGAGGAATGAATAGCAAAGTAGTCCAAACCTCCGGGTTATTGTTTATTCTTGAATCTGACGTTTATGGTTCTTAGATTTACATTGGCACTCTTGGAGGTGAGTACCAGGAATGGTGGATTGTCCGAGTCAGCCGTTCTACCTGAATGTCAATCAAGGGGCCTGCATTTCTTTCTTCACGGCGCCTATAATATGGATCTGGAGCTTTTTTTCCGCTTTCTTACCAATCAAGAGAAACGTCGTTACCCGAACGATCCTTCACCGGTATGTATACGTCTAGCAAGTCCGGCGATGTGATCAACTGATTTCCTTTTCTTACCAGATCATCCGGAGTTTTGAAACCGCGAGAGATGTGTCTTGTCCTTGGGTGTCCTGGCTCAGGATGTAGCACCTTCCTTAAGACCATTGCGAATCAACGAGAAGGTTACACAAGGGTTTCGGGCGATGTTCTCTATGCTGGGATCGACTCGGATGTAATGCTCAAGTATTATAAAGGGGAAGTTGTTTATAATCAGGAAGGTTTGTCCCAAAATCGAAAGGTATCAGTCGCCAATCTGAAGAGCCGCAGACGATATTCATATCGCTACTTTGACTGTTGCCCAAACCCTGGCATTCGCCCTTTCGATGTGTGTACCATTTTCGATTACAGTCCATGAGCCAAACCTTTACGATGCAGGAAAACGCCTGGCCCTGATGGTCGACTGCAAGGCATCTCCCGTAAAGATTTTGACGCCGAAATTTCTGATACCCTGCTTCGAATGTTAAACATCGCTCATACAAAGTCAACCCTAGTCGGTGATGAATTTGTCCGTGGTGTTTCAGGTGGTGAACGCAAGCGCGTCAGTATTGCCGAAATGATGACCACCCGTGCACGAGTTCAATGTTGGGACAATTCGACACGAGGCCTAGATGCATCAACTGCTGTTGACTTTATAAAAAGTCTACGAATCATGACGGACGTCCTTGGCCAGACGACCTTTGTGTCATTGTGAGCTTTTATGAATTTCGTTGATGTATTTCACCAATCAAAAAATATAGGTATCAGGCTGGTGAAAGTCTCTACCAATTATTTGACAAGGTGCTCGTCCTCGACCAGGGGCGTCAGGTTTTCTACGGTCCTCCTTTGGAAGCTCGGGCCTACTTCGAGAATTTGGGCTTCCAGTCCCTTCCCCGGCAGAGTACTGCAGACTACCTCACTGGTTGCACAGATCCCAACGAACGCCGGTTTGCACCTGGCCGATCCACCCAAAACGCGCCCTCGACCCCAGAGGCCTTGGAACATGCTTTTTCCCGATCGTCATATGCGAGGGACAATCAGGACTCGCTAGAGAAGTATCAACTGTATATGAGGACTGAAAAGGCAGACCAAGAGGCATTCCGTGCAGCCGTGATTGCTGATAAAAAGAAAGGGGTGTCGAAAACAAGCCCTTATACGCTCGGGTTCACTGGTCAAGTCCGAGCGTTAACGCTGAGGCAGTTCCAACAGAAAATGCAAGATAAATTCCACCTTTATACTAGTTTTTCATTATCAATGGTACCGTTGACCTCTCCCTTTATTCGAACCAAGTTTACCTCATACGTGACTCATCTCCTCTACAGATTCTTGCTGTCGTTATTGGGACAGCTTATTACAAACAACCCCTTACCTCTGCTGGTGCTTTCACACGTGGAAGCGTAATTTTTGCTGCCTTGCTAACAACCTGCTTGGACGCTTTTGGCGAGGTAAAGTACTGTCCAGTTTCGTCCTGAGTTACGCCACCTCACATTGTGTTTCCTAGATGCCTATGCAAATGGTTGGAAGGCCGGTTCTCAGAAAACAGGTAAGTACCGGCTGCCTATGGTTTCTTGCCCTTTATTGACGGCAAATCCAGACAAGCTACAGCTTGTATAGACCCTCTGCAATTGCGGTTGCGAATACTTTCGCTGACATGCCCTTCTCGGCTCTGCGAATCGTTATCTTCAACATTATCATCTATTTCTTGAGCGGCCTTCATCGATCCGGCGGCGCATTCTGGACTTTCCACCTTTTCAACTATGTGGCTTACCTAGTTATGCAAGGATTTTTCCGCACCTTTGGTTTAATATGCTTTAATTTCGATTCGGCGTTCCGTCTTGCAGTTTTCTTCATCCCCAATTTGTGAGTACCGCGCTCGATGATTGACCTATTCTTGATCTTTCATTCACAAGTATCGAGTACACCGGGTATATCCTGCCAGTTATAAAGATGAAGAGGTGGCTGTTTTGGATTGTAAATCGCTTTTCTCGTCATTCCCCAAGGATTGTCTGATCCCTTCGTCAGTATTATGTTAATCCAATTGCATACGGTGAGCGTCTCTAGAAGGCTTCCTGTGTTCCCTGTTGAAAATTTGTTTTAGCCTGGCAGGCCTGTATGGAAAATGAATTCATGCGCATTGAAGTTCGTTCTCCTGGTCTTCTTCCAAGTCCATTATTTAACACCTTCAATCCCAAAGTTAACCTGTGATGGGAATTCTGTGATTCCGCGAAATGGCTTCGGTCTTGTCAAGTATCCGTAAGCCAGTAGCCCTTTCTGAATATTCGCATTCCTTGATATGATTTATCAGACCGGGTCTTGGCCCCAACCAAGCGTGTACCCTCTTCGGAGCGCAAAGAGGTAGTAACGTTATTTCCGGCTCTGCCTATATTTCTGCAGGTTTTGCTCTCGATACCGGGGACCTTTGGCGTCGCAATTTTCCAGTTTTGATCGGCTTCTTCATTCTCTTCCAAGTTACCCAAATCTTAGCCCTCGAGTTCTATCCAGTGAGTACACGAACTTGTTTGGAGAGAAGGTGGCTTGACTTGGAGAAGCAATATGGGCTGGATCTAGCTACCAATATCTTTACGAAAGAAGATGAAGAGACGAAGAAGCTAAATGCAGATTTGCGCAAGAAGAAAGAACAAAAGGACCGCGGACAAGAAATAGAAGCCATTGTTCCCGTCAAAAAGTAAGTCTTCCTTTTTATTTAATTGCACCATTCTAATGCGACCTGCCAAGTGTGCGAAAGGAATCCCTGCAGGACAGAAAAATATTCACTTGGGAAAACCTCAACTACCATGTACCATTCGCTAATGGCCCACTCCGCTTACTGCACGACGTCCAGGGTTACGTTAAGCCTGGTACCTTGACAGCTCTCATGGGTGCCAGTGGCGCAGGTAGGTCATTCTCTCTGAGACTCCATTCCATGCAACGATTGAAAACATCTGTTTTTAACAGGCAAAACCACTTGCCTTGATGTTCTCGCTCAGCGCAAAAACATTGGAGTTGTCAGTGGGGACATCTTGATTGATGGTCGACCTCTAACGTCCGACTTTGCGAGAGGGACGGCTTATGGTGGGTAATCATGCATCATGACTGAACGGATTCTAAAAGTAAATCTTTGTCGAACAGCGGAGCAAATGGATGTTCACGAAGGTTCGCTTTAATCCCTTTTCGGGGGGAGTTCATATCTCATTCGTTTGCGCAGGGACCGCTACCGTTCGAGAGGCAATGCGATTCTCCGCCTATCTGCGGCAACCAGCGAGCGTTTCCACTGAGGAAAAGAACCAATATGTTGAGGAAATAATCGAGCTTCTGGAGTTGCAGGAGCTATCGGAAGCTCTGGTCTTCAGCCTTGATATTGAAGCTCGGAAGAGGTTGACCATTGGAGTTGAACTTGCCAGTAAACCTGATCTCCTTCTCTTCTTGGATGAGCCTACATCAGGTCTCGATGCACAAAGGTGGGAAATACATTGCGCCACCCCCAGTTGCTCACCGAACTCGATATGTAGCGCATGGAACCTCGTTCGCTTCCTCCGGAAGCTCGCTGACCAAGGACAGGCTATTCTCTGCACCATCCATCAACCATCATCACTTCTGTTCGAGAGCTTCGACAGGCTTCTATTACTTGAAAGAGGTGGAGAAACGGTTTACTTCGGTGAAATCGGGGAGGATTCGAGCGTCATTCGAGGGTACTTCTCTGGACACGGGGCGACCTGCCCTCCGAACATCAATCCTGCGGAGTTCATGCTCGAAGCCATTGGAGCAGGTGTAACTCCTCGAATCGGCGGTCGTGATTGGAAGGACATCTGGCTGGGGTCTCCTGAATATGAAAAAACGAAAGCCGAAATCGCAACCATAAAGAGGGACGCTTTATTACTCACCCGTACAGATCGAAAAGAATTAAATACCTGTGAGTGCCTTCCACGCGACACAGAACAAGCCCTGCATAACACATTAAAGATGCCACTTCATTCTTTTATCAACTTCAAGTTGTTGTGCGCCGAAACAATTTGGCACTGTGGAGATCACCTGATTACATCTTCAGCCGGCTCTTTGTGTCAAGTTTTATATCCCTCTTCATCTCTTTTTCCTTCTTGCAGCTAGGAAATAGCGTGCGGGAGCTTCAGTTCAGAGTCTTCGCTATGTCCGTGCATTTGTCCGCTTCCTTCTACAGGTGTTAACCCAAGCTTTCACAGATTTTGGGTAGCTGTTTTACCCGCCATTGTGATGTCCCAAATCGAGCCCCTGTTCATCTTGAATCGCCGTACGTCCGATCCTTTCACTTTTATCCATTCTGTTGACATGTCACATCAGGAGTTTTCATTCGGGGTAAAAGGAGCTTTCTCTCGTTTCTCTCAACAGAACACTCATCGTTTCTAAATTCTCTAGAATCATCCAGTCGCATTTATTCTCCTTATGTTTTTGCTATTGGACAACTCTTAGGAGAGATCCCCTACAGCATTATTTGCGGTGTGTTATACTGGGCCTTAATGGTAACCTTCCCATGGCTACCATACTTGACCATCGCTAATTAGTGGCTAGGTTTATCCAATGGGTTATGGTCAGGGCAGCGCAGGTATAAATGGTACTGGATTCCAACTGCTCATCATTATTTTCATGTTGCTCTTCGGAGTTACGTTGGGGCAAATGGTGGCTGCTTTATCACCCAGTGTTCAGGTGAACACCTAGTTCCTTTCAGTGTGACATATATACTGAACGAGTTCCGTACTTGGAGGTGGCTGTTCTTTTCAATCCATTTATTGGACTCGTGCTGGCTACATTCTGCGGTGTCACCATACCCTATCCAACCATGATCAATTTCTGGAGGTCATGGCTCTACCAGCTTAATCCTTATACACGTACCCTGGCTGCGATGGTTTCAACGGAGCTTCAGTAATTGACTGCGTGATCTCATTTGTACTTCGTTCTGATCACTCTTGTCACAGTGGCCTCATCATCAGGTGCAAGCCTGACGAGTTTGCAGTCTTCGACCCTCTTGCAGGCCAAAATTGTTCAGCCTGGGCGCAAAGCTTTGTAGACACATTCGGAGGCTACCTCGACAACCCCCTGGCCACAGCGGCCTGCCGATACTGTCAATTTGAAATTGGGGACCAGTTCTTCGTTCCCTTGAATATCTCATTTTCCCACCGCTGGCGGGACGCTTTCATTCTTTTCGCCTACTTCAGTGAGTCCAAGTCGATCAGAATCTCCACACTATTCTCATTCACGGAATTTTGAAGTCTTCAATCTCGTGATCACCATTGGTATAGTTTCTCTCGTTCATGAACAAGGATACTTCTGATCCCAGTTTCAGTTGCGTCCAGGGTCCTGCGATATCACAAACGATAGAGAGCAGCAGATGATGGGAAATGGGAGAGAAAACTTAACCTAAGTGATGTCACCAGGAGTTTAATAAATTTAGTGCCGGACTCAAATCAAGCTCAAATTCTGGCGAATAAACCAAGAATAAACAGACTTACTCTCATTTCTCCCCGTTTTAACACTCGTATGATGTTTCTCTATACTACTTGCTTAG
>Ga0307509_10004430_pt1 | contig 20289 bp, 20 predicted proteins | sample 10_EM_MG_FD_202245 | JGI IMG/M metagenome (GOLD analysis project Ga0307509, IMG submission 202245) | Populus trichocarpa ectomycorrhiza microbial communities from riparian zone in the Pacific Northwest, United States - 10_EM | ecosystem: Host-associated > Plants > Roots > Unclassified | place... | reverse complement strand
CAGTGTTCGCAACGGGGCAGTCCGTCCGTCCTGAGCCAGGACGAGGACGGACGGCAGTTTGTCGTCCCGTCCGGTCATTTTCTAAAGTTGCCCGACAAGTAAGAATCAAAGACGAGGACGGACGGCATTCTGTCGTCCCGTCCGGTCCTCCCCGGAACTTGCCCCACACATCCGAGTGAAGGACCGTCCCCCACCATCCCCCACCATCCCCCACCGTCCCCGGCCGTCCCATGCCGTCCCCGCCGTCCCCGCCGTCCCCCGCCGTCTTCCGCTGTTTTCCGTTGTTTTCCGCTGTTTTCCGCCGTCCCCTGCCGTCCCCTACCGGAATATGTCTCAGATCGTAGGGCTTGTCGTCCTTCCTAATGACGGCCGTCCTGGAAATTCAAGGACGAGGACGGACGGCATTTTGTCGTCCCGTCCAGTCATTTTCTCAAGTTGCCCGACAAGTAGGAATGCAAGACGAGGACGGACTACATTTTGCCGTCCCGTCCCGTCCCGTCCCGGGCTCTTGGCAGTCCCCCCGCCGGGCCCTACGGGGGCCCCGGACGGCTGCGAACACTGCCAATTGATGCTCCCTAACACCCGGTGGCAGAAAGAATTGTCTCACAGGCTAGAGATCGGAACCTGATCCCCGCTTCTGGAGGCGTTCAGAAGGGTTTAAATGCACTAGCTTCTACCGAAGAATATAAGGAAATACTTAGAAGGGTAGTGGACAACCGTGGTCTTGTGTTTGACCAGGTTTGGAATTAGGTCAAGCATCTCTACAACGAAGTATCCAAACATGCTCATGGTAATGATGAGACGATTATTCTTAGAGGAAAAGATTTTACGGACGAGGAATGTGCTGTATTGGTGGCCTACTTCATGCTACAAAGTGAGTGGCCAATCCACTTGGATTGGGAAGAGCAATTCGTCAAATAAGGAAATGACAAAAAGCGGATGTATGTTGGCGTGTTTTGCATTTTAGATTGCTTTATGACGGCACATTTGATTCCTTTTTTTCCTTCTGTTTTATATAGCATGGCCGTGACGAGCCATTGGTTTGTTGGCACAAAACCTTTGAGATACTATGACCAACAAGCGGGTATCTGTAAAATTTGTTGGGTTTGGCCCAGGTCGCATGATCTCGCCGTATTTGCCACAAACCCAACTTATAAACATCAAGGAAAAACAGACAAACAAGGGCGAGTAATGAGCCATGACTACCCAACTGACATCCTAGTACCTCTGAAAATCGTCACCCAGGGACTAACACTACCCCACTCCCCACTCCGGCAAGTGAGCTTATAGCTAACCTTCCCCTGTAAAACAGTCCTCTCCAGATGGGACATCATAGGAGCATCAGCCCCTAATGCTGGGAGCTTCCCCGCTCAACAAGTTCCTCAGCAACAATTCCCTAAACAATCCCCCCGTAGTGGTTCGCACCTTACCAGCATAGCTAGAGGTGGGGGGTGGTAACAGAAGGGAAACAGGCGGCAGTTTGACAAGCAAAACCGAAACCTGTGTCATCCCCAGCAAAGGGACAAGAGAGGACGGACGGACCAAGGTCAAAGTAGGATTCTCTACCTGATTTTTTGTGTTTAGGCCTAACTTAAATGATTAGACGGGAGATACCAGGGATGAAACCATTGGTTCTTGTTACCACGAAGCATGGGGGAAAGTTTGTGCATAACACAGAGACTAAGACTTAACTATGGAAGGCCCCAGATGACTTTCAGGCTGCGATCGATATGATGTCCTCTGAGGAAGGTAAATCGAGAGAATGGAAGAAGTATAAGGCAAGGAGATCGCTGCGCTACAGGGCTTGGGTAGAACAAATGTAAGGTCCGAGCAAGAGGAGAGAAAACGGCCTGTTTCGGCTGCAGCCGCTGCAGTTAAACTAGGGGAAGGCGGAGGTCGGGCTTAAGCCAGCGGAAATTTCTAGGCTTGAGGGGCAGGAAGAAGACCAGGAGGGGGAGGAGGAGGAGGAGGAGAAAAGAGAGGAAGACGAGGCAGAAGAGGAAATGGAGGAATATGGCCAGAAGAGGTTGAAAACACTAGAACAGAGGCCTTTGGAGTTTAGAAGACGATGCGGCCTGCAATGTTCCGAACCGTCTGGGGGGTCGCACAGGGCGGGAGGGGATGATACCAAGAAGACGGGATGGGTCCTGAAGGGGCCGCTGCCTTAGTCCTGTGTGGGGAAAATTACACCGGGGACTGCCGTGCTAGGCTGGGACCGCCGGGTCCTACACGTTAGGTATTTATTAGTATGGTAAGACAAACGGAGAAGAGGATGCCTAGGCGGACAGCAGGGGAGATGGCATGACCGTCGGTATTGCGGGAGGGCTATATGGGTATCAGAAGCCAGTAAAGTGTAGGCAAGGACTGTAGGGTGTTGGTAGGGACTGCGGGGGGGAGGGGGGGTCCATAGACGGCAAGTATTAGGAAAGGAATAACGGCCGGGCGGATCTGGGGGGGGGTAAAAAATAAAGGGGACGGCCGGTGGCTGCAGACAATGTATGAGTGATATATGGTGATGCCATGAGACCGATTGCCGAGAGGAGTGTCATGGCGGAAGTAGTCGACCGGAAGGCCAAGGTCATATTTCCGAGGTATACGCTTATGGCAGTTACGCCGAGTTGGTTAACAAGTGTTGCCACTGGGGTTCTGTAATTCTTATCAGCCAGATTGCAAGAAGTTGGGCGGGGGGGAAGAAGAAGTGAACTCACGAAGTCACGTTCTGCAAAACCATCCCACATGGCAGCGTGGCAGCAGCCAACACTGCCGCTCTAGCAGTAACCTTGTTGAAAACGGGGCACATAGGAATAACCGGCACGCAGGAAACAGCAGTAGCGATCCACAACTCTCAACGCCACCAGGCTCACCCAGATGGGTGCGCCGAAGCTAACTTTCTTGGGGTAGATGTCCTCCACAGTAACTGGTTGGAAGGGATCGCCGCCGACTTCCCTCGTGGAGAGATCCAGGGCGCTAGCGTAGCTAGCAATTGCGTTTATAATGTATTACTCGGAGAGACTAAGTATAAGAATACAACTTCAGGTGCCAAACCCAACTCCGACAAACCAAAACCCCTTAACCACACGTTTATGGCCAAGCTTGTACCATAATCCGCACAGAAGTCTGGTATACCATAACACCACACTGATTCCAAACCCGATTCGTACAACCCAAGACCGAAATGAAAAATTAAAAGAAGGAAAGAGAGGAAGAAAGAAGCTATTCATCTAACTATTCCTCACACCTCTAATTCATATATTACTGTGGATGAAATCGTATGGCGCGGTGGGTCCCCAAACCTATTTCAAGAGATCCCAGTATGTTAGTTGAAAGACCCCCTCCCGTTTTTCCCGATATGTTCTTGGCGATTAAGAGAGAACTCCGCTAGGATGTTAGCCCAAGTTCATTCTTTCCCCCAAATGTAGGGATTAACAATCCATGTTCTATGCTGCGGACGTGAGTTACATCTTAAGTAACACCTTCTGGATGATTACTCTCTGTGAGAGGTTGAGAGCAGGGAGAGCACGAGAGGCCTTATCCAGATATGGCTAAACAAGGACACACCTAACAGGAAGAGCCAACAATGGATAGAATAAACTTTTATTCCTCTAAAAATACACCAGAAAAACACCAGGGCAAAAGTATTTTATCTCGTGGGGAGGCTCTTTGGGACAAACCCCCATTATTAAAGCATATACAAGACAAGAGGGGCTTATCCAGGCTCTCACTAGATTTATCACACCCACCGTGCCTCGAAAAAACCAACCCATTCTCCAATCTCCTTCTATTCCCCAATCTCACACTGTCATTTCCTCCGTGTCAAGGGTTCCAACAAACCCCTCTAGAATACCTTTCCGAATAGGTATATCACAGTTGAGTTATCGCGAGAATATCCAGGCTAACAGAACTAGGTCGATGAAGACACTTCCGGGGACCGCGTTCTTTACACTGCTGGTGCAAACGAGGCTCTCACTTCGCAAGATTTCTCAGAAAACCTCTTTTCGAGCTTAGTCCTTTTCCCTCCATCCTTGTCCTGCAGCTCGAGACCCCTCTCCAAACAGTCCTTCGCCTCCTGACGCTTGCCTCCAGCGCTAATATGGAAACAATTTTCATTCCCGCCCCGGCCAGGTACATTCCCCTCCAGTTCTATTACAAAATCGACCATCTAATCCTGAATGAATCTGACGCTTTGTGCTTCACTAGGGAGGAAGTCACCTACCGGGACTACAATGCCTGGATCCAGCCAACGATCAACCACTTCCTTGAGCGCGGCGTTAAGCGGAGTGTGGTTGTCACCATGGGTGTCCCCGGGTGCCACTTCAAGAACTCGGATTACCAGGAATGTTGGATCAGGCCTGATGTTCGAGCACAAGATGTGGTGGACACTACCGGTGCTGGGGATACATTTGTTGGCGCATTTACAGTTGCCTGTGCGGAAGAGAATGTCATTGGGTTTGTATGAATTTTGCCACAAGGACGGTGTCGATTAATATTCTGAGGATGGGGGCTCAGGCCGGGATCCTATGGAGGATCGAGGCGCTGTAGAGACGGAAATTTGGGTGGGAGCTAACGTGTAGTGATGATGATACCATGGGTTCTAAATCAAAAGCGTTCCATAGCCTAACACCGTGTTCTAAAAAGGAAAAATTGGGTTAGGAGATTGAACAAAACCAGTGCCTAGAAACAGGTTAAGGGATAACCCCTAGTGATATCGTATAACCAAAGATTGTGCACTAGACCGAAAACCCGACAAGCCCTCTTTCATCTCATGCTGCAACTCAGTTTTTGTTGTCTTTTTCTCCCAACTGTCAAAACCAACCACCTCCTGTCTTTGAGACTGGAGCTACCTAAGCATTCCCTCTTCAATATCTACCACCAACAGATCCGCCATCTCCTATCACTCTTGAATCGCCTAGATCAAGGGGAAAACGCTCGACTAGAGATTCGTATTTTTGAATCTTGGTATAACCCAGTGTAAACTGGGAGACCTCATAGGGCCCGCTTAGCAGGGTCATGTTTCCTTCTCTCAATTTGGTGTGCATATGGGATGGGGTGTGTGTCTCCATGTTATTTTAACCACTCGAGACATTCTCCCTTATTCAACGTAACACGGTATTGCTGTTGGTTGCTCGGTGGAGGCAATGCCAGTGATATAACTTTTAGCAGTACAATTACGAACCATTGTAGCTGAGGCAATGCAGCCCTCCACGGCAAAATATTAGCTATAGATACCAAGAAATCAAAATATAGACAAGAGTTTAGGGGTTCGACGGAGATAAAGCTCTTCTACCGACTACAACAGCTTCTCCTCCTCCCGCCACCTGTACCCTCCCTAGATCTCCTTCTCCTCTGAGACCTCTTGGATTTCAGAAATGCTTTTCGCCCATCCCACAAACGCTTCATCACCAACGTAGGTCCCACTCTCACAGAAAATAAATCTCCTCCCCCCTTGATGTTTATAGGAACCCCACAGCCAACTTCTCTTGAAAAAACATCACCATCCTCCTTCCACCGACACTTTCCAGTAAGCCTCTTATCTACATCAGAAGAGGAGGAAAGGGGGTATAGGAGGGGGAAATTATTGTTTGATGATAATTCTGTTTCCTCCCTTTTCTCTCCAGCCCCTCGGAGCCGGTGGAAGCAACGGGGCAGGAGTACCAAAAATGGACCGACCTATCCAATATGGATCCTAAATTCTCACCGCCACCCTTTCCCCCCAACAGTATATCTCCATTTCCACTGGTTCAGCCACCCTCACAGTAGCAACGGCAGAAGATGGTTGTGACGAGTTTGGAACTAATTTAAAGGCAACGAGAGAGGCTTTGAAGGATCGCATGCCTGATATAAAACACTTACACTTGACATCATTACTAGCAGTCTATCCCGGGGGCCGCTTTCTGGCCTGTGTTTTAGTTCTCTGCTACTGCGGGAGTCAGAGAAAAGCATAAGTTCTAAGTTTTGTTTACTCAATTATCTCTCATCCAAGTAGTCTAGTTCAGTATTATATTTGACTACGTGTTTATCGGGTTTCTCTCTATCCCCATCCACTCACCAACCTATACCCCAGAATTACCTGGGGCCTAGCGTATTTCTTGATGGAATGCATGGGGCCCTCTTCACTCTTGTGACTGCTCACGGCGAGGGCAAAGCCACTTTCAGATCTGCTAGCAAGCGGAACTTGAACTCGACGGGCTAGCCTAGATCCCCTATGTAGATAACAGAGGCAATCGTACCGGCCATTATACATATAATCCGAATGGGTGGCCCAGTGGGCTCGCCGCCGCTAGGAGTGAAAATTGGCAGTGTGTTGACGCCAATTCCGGAGGGGACTGTTTGACAAGAGGCGGTTAGCTATATGCCTACAGGCCGGAGTTGGGAGTGGGGTGGTATCGGTCCTTAGGTGAGAATTTTAAGAAGCACGAGGAGGTGGGTTGGGTAGTCATGGCTCCTTCCTCGCGTTTGTCTGTTATTCCTTGATGTTTATAAGTAAGTTGGGTTTGCGGTAGATGTGGTGAGATGTATGGGATCACCCGACACAACCCGAACCCAATAAGTTCTAACAGTACCCATGTGTTTTCTATTGTATCTGAAAGGATTTCTCGTATTGACAAACTCATGGCCCTTCAAGCCAAGCAAAGGGAAACAGAAAGAAGGAAACAAATGTTAAGGTGAAAAAAACAATCTAAAACGCAAAGATATGGAACTATACAGGCGTTATTTGTTCTTCTTCACCCAACTCATTTCTCTTCTCTCCAATCCAAGTGGATTGGCCACTCACTTTGTAGCAACAGGAAGGTGACCAATGCAGCTGATTCCTCGGGAGTAAAGTCTTTCTCTCTAACGATAATCAGTTGTGCATTACCAAATCTGTGTTTGGATACTTTATCATAAAGAAGTGCAACCCTATCCCTAACTTTCTCGTACACAAGACCACGTTCATTGACTACCCTCTCAAGGATTTTCTTAAAATCTGGGGTAGCCGCTAGTGCGTTGAGGCCATTCTGTACACCTTTTGAAGCTGGGATCACCTTCTTTTCTTTAGCATGGTAGACAATCCTTCCTGGCACAGAGTATTAGTAAGCCTTAAAAGTGTATATATTATCGAAGCATACCAAGCGCTCCGTAGATGTTGAAGCATCCCATCAATCTTAGTATTTGATCAAATTGATTAAGAACCTCAGCCTATCAAAATGTTACAAATATCAAATACAATGGGAGAAGAGATCAAATTACGTGAAGGCGGCTATTTTCAGCCGAATAGTTGCCCATCTGCAGATAAAGCTTGTCTACCTGATCTTTTGCATTCATTTCCACCTCTCTGATGCACTGGTACCACCTCTCTTCAAGCTTCTCAATATCCGCCTGATGTTCAGAAAGTGTAATTTGTGCAGTGCTGGTTTTGTGGTGGCGTTTGGCTATTGCAAGATCTGAACATGAACTGACGACGACAGAGTGATGGTTGAGAAGGAGGCGTGTTCTCAGAACGGTGGCACCCACAGGACCGGGGTGGCTCTTCATCTCATAGGTTAGTAAAGCTAATTCGGGATTTGAAGTCGATCAATATCCTACCTTGGGGGTGTGGAATTTGCGCTGAATCCCACTAATACGCAGGCGGATGCCAGTGGTGGCAATGTAATGTGCGAGCTTGAGACACATTTTTTTGGTTGTAATGGCGATGGAAATATCCACTGAATGTTTGTGGTGGGTGTGTTATATACCATACGTTGCTAATCCCGTAATATGCACTAACCCTGTTGTGGGTGGCGCGGTTTTGCCAGAACTCAATATGAAGTTCTCTACCAATGGTCGGTACGATTGCCTCTGTTATCTACATAGCGGATCTAGGCTAGCCCGTCGAGTTCAAGTTCCGCTTGCTAGCTAGCAGATCTGAAAGTGGCTTTGCCCTCGCCGTGAGCAGTCACAAGAGTGAAGAGGGCCCCATGCATTCCATCAAGAAATACGCTAGGCCCCAGGTAATTCTGGGGTATAGGTTGGTGAGTGGATGGGGATAGAGAGAAACCCGATAAACACGTAGTCAAATATAATACTGAACTAGACTACTTGGATGAGAGATAATTGAGTAAACAAAACTTAGAACTTATGCTTTTCTCTGACTCCCGCAGTAGCAGAGAACTAAAACACAGGCCAGAAAGCGGCCCCCGGGATAGACTGCTAGTAATGATGTCAAGTGTAAGTGTTTTATATCAGGCATGCGATCCTTCAAAGCCTCTCTCATTGCCTTTAAATTAGTTCCAAACTCGTCACAACCATCTTCTGCCGTTGCTACTGTGAGGGTGGCTGAACGAGTGGAAATGAAGATATACTGTTGGGGGGAAGGGGTGGCGGTGAGAATTTAGACTAGGAGCTATCCTGAATGAGGTTCACATTCGACTTGTGCCCCGTCGCCTCTACCGTCTCCTGGGAGTGTTGCCGAGAAAGGAGGAAGAAATAGAATTATCAAACAAGGCATAATTTTCCCTTACACCCCTTCCTTCCCCTTCCGATGTACATAAGAGGCTTGCAGGAAAGTGTTGGTGGAGGGAGGATGGTGCTTTTTCTAGAGCAGAAGGTGGTAGTGGGGTCTGGACGAGCATGAAGGAGGCTGGAGAGTTATTTTCTGGGAGGGTGGGATTTGCGATGGTGAGCGAGAGACATTCCCGAAACCCCAAAGGTGATCTGATGTTGACGAAGAGATCTTGAAGGAGAGGAAGGAGATCGGAGGAAAGGGATACCGGTGGGAGAAGTGGCTGGAGTTAGTAAAAGAGTTCTATACTCATCTAGCCCCTAAACTCTTATTTTTATTTTTATTTTCTGGCATATATTCCGGTGATTACACCCATATTCGACTGCCGCCACTTACTGCCACAGGAGGACACTCTCCCCTTGAACACATTGAGGGCATGCAGGTATAAATCCCCCTTTAGACAACTTAGTGGCTACCTAAGATGGTTGGGAACTTGAACTAGACGAGGATGAAGTTGTGGTGCGACTTGTTCTTGAAAAGATTTTGCATTATTTACCTTAGTTTATTGCTGTCAAGATTTTGTGCCTGCATAAGTCGGCTATGGCTTCCGGCGCGTGGGATGGTGGGGTTTCAAAAGATAGAGGTAGTCGGGCTCCTTTCGCTCACTCCGAAATTTGGGGATTGGTGGGGGACAGAATTCATCTAATCAGGAATCTAGGGAGGAGTTATTCGAGTTAATCGGCGCCTTAGATTTTAGCTTAGGGTAAGAGGAGCGAAGGACGCTAAAGTGAAAGAGGGAAATGCTTTGGGTCCATCATGGTGATTATGGTGTGAGCAATGTCCTATTGGTTGAGTAGCCGGAAGACGAGGGGAAGGCAGTTAGAATCCGAGAGGAACCGTGTTTGGTGCTGGAACTTGAGCATGCCTGTTAAAAGGTCTCTAATTATTTAATAGTTCTACACCAGCCATGATTGCTAAAACTTTCGAGAAACCGGAAACCATTTGAAAGCTCCCACTGAGATGGCACTGGCACTAACTTTTTTAGTGATCTCCCTAACCTTCTATGCATCTGGCTCGTCCAACCATGTCTTCCTATCGGATTCGCACACCGCACATTCCTTTCTCGCTCCTTTTCATGTTGTCGCTCTCTCCCTTCTCGTCTTTCTCCTAGCCATCGGATCACTGTTCTATCTACCCTCGATAACAGTGTTTAGTCCCTCCCCCCTTCACCGTTGACACCACTCACTCCTGAAACCGCCCTTTTAAAGATATTCCAAGAACTCCTGGTCGAGGGTCCGGCATAGTCAACTCTCCGAGTAGCTGGGTCAGTGGTTGCTGACCCACTCTGACCATTGCCTTCGCTATCTGTACATTCATTAGTTCGTTCCATGCGATAACCTGACTAATTTATAGACCCTTCGTTTACCTCTATCTGGAAACGAAACCTGCTGACCGCCCATGGGGGCGGCGGCGATAGTGGCTGTTCCATTAGGGCACATTGAGATCGGCCAATATAACCCTCATCTATGAAATCACGATTGTAGCTGAGGCAATGCAGCTCTCTGTAGCAAAGTATTAGCAATAGATACAAGGAAATAAAAATATGGACGGGGTTTTTGAGTTTATACGAACATAAAACTCTTCTACTGACCCTAGCAGCTTTTCTTCACATCGTCTGTACCTCCCTTCGATCTCCTTCCTCTCTCTCAAGATCTCTTCCTCAACATCAGATACCCTTTAGAATTTTAGAATTGCTTCTCACCCATCCCACAAATTCTACATCGCCAATGTAGATCTTGCTCTCCCAGAAAATAAGTCTCCAGTCGCCCCAATGCCCGTCAAGACCTCCTAATCACCTTCTGTTCTAGAAAAAGCATCGCAACCCTGCCTCTGCTAATACTTGCCGGTAAACCTCTTACCGACATCAGAAGAGAAGGAAGGAGGATATATTAAGGGAAATTATTGGGTATTTGATAATTCTGTTTTTATTCGCTCCTTTACCCCGATCACCCCCGGAGATGGTGGAGGCAACGGGGCAAGAGTAACAATGTGAACCGCCTTGTTTAGGATTGATCCTGACTCTCACCGGCACTCTTTCCCCCCAACAGTACATTTCCGTTTCTGCCAGTTCTGCGTGTGGCAGTATAAATGGCAGAAGATGATAAAAACGAGATTGTAGCAAATTCAAAAGGAAAAGAAAAGGGTTCGGCGGATCGTATGGCGGATATTTAGCTATAACGTCCCGCCTGAACTCACAATAACTCAGGGGTGATGCTGTGATTAATCCGTTAGCTACCTCTGAGTTTAAACCCGCCAGCCCGCGTGCACATGTCCTAACTTTCGAGACATGACTATTAGGCCAACCAGACACAAGTAGCAAGCTTTCCCTGTGAAAAGGAGTATGTTCACAAGTGGTAAATCGATACTGTCCTCCTATCACAGGCGACCGAAAGTCTTGCCAGGAACCCAAAAAACCACACTCTCCCTCTAAATCACTAATCTGGTCGTAGAGGGACTCAATCTGTTAGTTAATTCGAGGCATTCTCCCCTCTGCATAATCACTATGGCGGCAAGTGACCTCCACCAGAAAGTTTAACATGGTTAAAGGGCGCAGGAGTTCTTACTCCATCCGGGGTCTCTTTCCTTCGTCTCATCTCTCGGATTCCTACCCGCAGCAGCACGCTCTAATTGCCTTCCTACTGAACCTCCGACACAATGAAATGACGCCTCTACCAGCCCTGCCTGCCTTACAAACGCAACGCGTTTCCTAGATCTATCTGCTGTAGCTGGACCTCTTGTGAAACAATTTTCTCAAATACACCCTGAACAACATAAGCCAGCCCCCAATGCCCCTTTACCTTTTCCCCCAGGTTTGTATACTCTACGAGATCCATTAATTGAGATATAAAATACTTGCGCTTGACATCTTTGCTAGCGGCTCGTATCGGGGGCTGCTTTCCGGCCAGTGATTCGGCTATCTAGTGCAGTTGGAGAAAGAGAAGGGCATAATTTTCTTCAAAAGTTTGTTCAGAAAGTAGAAGTAGCGAGAGGTCGTTTGAGAGCAAATACTGTACCTGTACGTCTCTTCTCGAAATAAGTCCCCAGGCGAGACAGCGTCGGCCTCGGGTCACGGTACTCGAGTACTGGAATATAAGCGAGTGACCAAATGAGAGCAGGATGCTTTTCCTCCCAAAGTTTTGATATTTTCGCGGGAAAATGTTTGCTGAAGAGGTTCACTCACCCTCACCTCGTGGGTTCGGCTTTACTTGGCTGATCTGGAACCAGTTCGGATTAACCTAAATTATGCCGCTGCTAGGTGTCTCAATGAACTGCCACGGTAGCAAAATCATTTCCACCACCTAGCCCACCAAGGCGACTGTTTTATTGCATGATAACCTTTCTCATCCTTACGACCCCCCAACGACCTCATCGCCAGTATTCCCACTAACAGCCAGCGCCAAACCTATCATATCACTCATATTCATCAAAGTTTTCAAAGCTATTATGACCAACGGCGGGTATTGGGGAGAGCTCAGATCGCACTGGCACAAACGCGGTCACCCAGTGCTCGTTCCCTGAAGAGCGTTTTTAAAGTCTGTCAAATATATCGTGCGCTTATTTGGCACCTGGTCTTCTACAAATAATGCGATAACCTGAGATCGATCCAGACTAGGTATCACCCCGGGGGGTACCGACGACACAGGCGGGGAGAATTGAGACCGAAATCAATCTAGGATTAGAAAGTTTTGCTCCTACCCCCCAGCTGCACACTTGGATTTTTAATTATTCCTGGGCTTTTCTTACCGCGGTGTCATTCATAGCCGCCAGGCACTGGAATATGAACAATTCCGGCGTGGTCACAACGGTAGCAGGAGAAGGGGGGGTAGGCAAGTGTATCCGAAGCAATACCACTCTGATCTGGTAGGTCGAAATCAGGTAGTCGAAGTTTCCGGACATATTCCATCTTCTTCAACATGAGGACAGAGGGGGACTGGATGAATGGTAGTTTGTGATTCCGCATCTCATTCTCCCTCTCAACTGCGAAATCTACTCTAAGCGAGTAGTGCTTCTACTGGAATGAGAACACATTACGTGTATTCTATAAAGTAACCCTTAGGGAAGTAAGCTTAAAGTCAGGCAAGAACGCCAGGCAACATTTATAAAACAGAGAATATTTATAGAGGCTTTCTCGTTAGGAGCTCATTTTGCGTGGGATAATATAGGCAGGGGTTCGGGCTTCACTGGTATAGAATAGGTTTTTTCCGGGAATAGATGGCGGTGAAATAGTTTTCTTGCACTTGTCCCACTATTAGTTCATTTGCAAGAATAGTTATTTGGACATGCATTTGCATTAGTGCGTGTATCAGGGGCTATAATAAAAAACAAGAGGCCCATAAAAAAAAACCTCCCTAAAATTAATTTTTTATTATCCCCGGTTTCCCCCACGGGTTATGCTCAACTAATATAATATCAGCAAGATGCTCTTATGCAGTCTTTGCGTGGACCTTGTTGCTCCACCCCAGGCTGTGTTGATTTCTGGCTCTTAGACTTTAATAATCACTTTGGCTAGGTGCCAGCCGCCCTATTATTGATTCTCTTAGTAATTGTTAATTGCAAGTCACGGGGGACTTACGCTGGCAAGAATACCTATGGAGGTAACGGCGCCTGTCAAGGAGACTCCGAGCAGTGTCCCCAACCATCCAGTCCATCAGTCTTCGGGTGAGGACCGGACGGCCCACGGCTCATAGTCCGTCTTTTTCGGGGCGCTAGGACGGACTACGCCCGGGAATGTGAGGGCCGGACGGACTATAAGAGGCGATAGTCCTAGGGCTTGGACCTCCGGTACAGCCAAGTTGATATCATACACCAAACGGATTCCTTTCACATCATGAGATATCACTCGTGCCTTCCTTCCCGTTGGCCGCCCCGGACGGACTACAGATAGTCGTCCCGTCCGGTCTGGGGCTCTTGGCAGTCCCCACACGGAGCCCCGCCGCCACCGCCCCGGACTGTTGGGAACATTGACTCCGAGGAGACACACAATCCCCAATAACTTTGCCTCAACCCAAGAGATTTTATTTTCCACCCTTGCCTTGCTCATTTCGACCCGGTGTTACCATAGTACCCATCTCCTAGAACAAGGATAAGCTAACTTCAAATAAGACCAAACATTAATGGGAGAGAACCCTTACTGAAGCCAAACACAGGCTGGTCCATGCGAGCATATATCTCCCACTGTCACCGACATAGTAAGCTCAACCAGAGATAAGAATAGGGATTGCTCACGGGTCTATTCTTAGTCGGGGACGGACTAGAAAAAATAACTACATTGCGATGAACATGGTGGTAGGTATGATACAACGGTTGACGATACGCAAACGCCGAATAGCCCTAGCCTTGATGGCCAATTTGCTGATAGTGGGAGTGGAGGGGCCCTGGTAGAAAAAAGGGGTTAGGGGGGCCGAAGCGGTGAGGCGGAAAAAGCCTTTCTGTAAGGGTAATCTAGCTAGAAATTTAGGTGAATGGTTATCCAGACTAGAAAACAGGCTGAACATGGCACATTACCTTCTCTTCCACGTCCCTTAGCGACCACCTCATCGGTCGACCACAGTGGTTACTGGGATGCAGAACGTGACACTAGCACCCAGGACGTCTCCGCCAAGGCAATTTGCTGCTACCCCTTGCCACCGGTTGATACGGAATGCATCTACAGCCAATGTATTAGCTTTCATGTATCTCGGTGGGCCAGGGTGGTGGTGTTGTGGTTCTGTAATTCTCATAGGCCAGATTGCGAGAAGAGGGGTGGGGGGGAGAAGAGGGGAACTCACAAAGTAACGTTCTGCAAAACCACCCCATCTAGCAGCGTCACTGCGGCTAACACTGCAGCTCTAGAAGTAGCCTTCTTGAACATAGGGCACATAGGAATAACCGGCATGCAAGAAACAGTCGTAGCAATCCATGCAACTCTCAACGCCACTAGACTCGTCTAGATGGGTGCGCGGAAAAAGAAAAAAAAAGCTCTCGGGGTGGATGTCTCCCACAGTAACTGGTTGCAAGGGATCACCGCCGACTTCCCTCGCGGAGAGATTCAGGGAGCTAGCACCTCTAGAAATTGGGTTCATAAAGTATCACTCGGAGGGAATAAGCATAAGAACACAACTTCAGGTGCCAAACCCAGCCCCAACAGACCGGAGACCCTTAACCACACGTTCGCTAGCCAAGCCTGTGCTCTGACTCGCACGGTAAGTATTCTAGAGCATCATAACCCCGCACTGATTCCAAACCTGATCCATACAAACCCATAATAAAAAGAAAAATTAAAAGGAGAGAGGGAAAGAAAGAAGCTATTCATCTCACTATTCCTCACACCTCTAATTCATACAGTAGATAAAATCGTACGCCGCGGTGGGTCCACCAGCCTATCTCAAGATATCCCAGTATTGGAGTTGAAATATCCCCATTTTCCTTTGATATGTTCTCGGCGATTTTTAAAAGAACTCCGCTAGGATGTTGGCCCAAGTTCACGTTTTTCCCCCAATGTAGGGATTATCAATCCGTCTTCTGTACGTGTTGAATATTTTCCTTGATTCGTTTCATATATATATTTTCCTTAATAATATCGTATATTTCTCTACCTAGTATGCGTTCCCGGTTTTACCTGTATGCAGTGGACATTACTACAGCTAAGATCTAACTACGTATATTTCATTAATATTTCATGATAACGATTAGGGTTTTTTCATGTGTTTCTTATCTGGTGTTCAAGTTTTTCCAGTTGTTTATGCATTACTATATGCACCTGACTTGGTCATATCATACATAACTTCCTCATTATTTCTTCCCACCATTTTAGATTTATATATATTTTATTGGGATTTTCTTGGCAGGATTTCAGGGTCAAACACAGTTTGCACTTATGTTTCTTACCATGTTTTCCCTTATGTTTCATTGATTTATGGAGAGCATGCTTCCTGTATAAATATGAGGGTCACCACCCATCTTGCTTAGAAGAAATCAGAACCAGAACTTCTACCAATCTGCTCTCGAACCTCACAATTCCTCCTCTCTTAGCCTGCAACACAACCCCCTCGCACTTGCGTAGTGTTCTCGAGATAGTAGTAAAGATTGTGCACCATAGCCATATTTCTAACACTGCGGACGTGAGTTACGTCTTAATAACGCCTTCTGGATTCTTGCTCTCGACGAGTGCCTAGAAACAGGTTAAGGGATAACTCCTAGTGCTACAGTATATTATAACCAAAGATTGTGCACTAGACCCCAAACCCGAGAAGCTAAATCTTCATTTTATGCTGTAAACCTCCACCTCATTTTCTCTGACTATCAAAACCCACCACCTCCGGCCTTTGAGACTGGAGCCACCTAAACATCACCGCTTCAATATCTACCACCAGCAGATCCACAATCCCTTATCACCCTCGAATCACCTAGATCGAGGGGAAAACGCTCGACCAAGGATTCGTATTTTTCGAAACTTGGTATAACCCAGTGTGAGCTGGGCGATATCATAGGGCCAGCTCAGCAGGGTCATATTTCCTTCTCCCAATTTATGCGTGCATATGGGTTGGGGGGGAGGGTTCTCCATGTTATTTTAACGACCCGAGACATTCTCTCTTATTCAAGGTAATACGGTATTGCTATTGGCTGCTCGGTGGAGGATGTGGTAGTGGTAGCTGCGTGGGGGGGCTCACTGAGATTAGCCAACCCTCGGCGGTAGAATCACAAACGATTGTAGTGGAGGCAATGCAGCTCTCTACGGAAAAATATTAGCTTTACTGTAGATACCAAGAAATAAAAATGTAGACAAGAGTTTAGAGGTTTGACGGAGATAAAGCTCTTCTACTGACTACAACTACTTCTCCTCCTCCCACCGCCTGTACCTTCCTTGGATCTCCTTCCTCTCCTCCAAGATCTCTTCGCCAACATCTGACCCCCTTAGAATTTCAGAAATGCTTCTTGCCCATCCCACAAATACTTTATCACCAACGTAGGTCCCACTCTCCCAGAAAATAAACCTCCTGCCTCGATGCTTGCCGGGACCCCACGGCCAACTTCTTCTCATGAAAGAGCATCACCATTCTCCTTCCACCGACACTTTCCGATAAAATTCTTATCTACATCAGAGGAGGAAGGGTGGCATAGAGGAAAATTATTCTTTGATAATTCTCTTTCTCCCCTCCTTTCTCTTCAACATCCGGGGAGACAGTGGAGGGGACGGGGCAGTAGTAGCAGTGTGGACCGCCCTATCCAAGATTGATCCTAAATTATCCCACCCCATCCCCCCCCCAACAGTATATCTCCATTCCCGCCCGTTCGGCGACTCTTGCCAGTATTAATGGCAGAAGACGGTTGTAACGGGTTTGTAACTAATTTAAAGGAAATGAGAGAGGCTTTGAAGGATCGTATACCTGATATAAAACACCTACACTTGACATCACTACTAGCGGTCCATCCCGGGGGGCCGCTTTCTGGCCAGTGATTCACTTGTCTGGCGGGGCTGCTCTTCAAAATTGGGGGGTCGTGGTCGAAAGTATCATGCGATAGGCTGAAAATGGGAAACAGGTTCCTTCTTATAAAGGATGAGATCACCGATGTTCTCCACCTATGTTCGGTTATTAAGCCCTTTCTTCAAGACTGACCGCTATGGCTGAGGCTGCTTAAAAAACTTGTTTCGATATTAATCTAATACAATAGCCGCTGGGGCTCTTGGGTTACCCTCGCTACTCGCGACAACAGACTCCTTTCCTCCTCCTCCCAATCTCAGGTGATCGCGCAAACTCCTATGAGCGTATTCGCTATTCCTAATGATCCGTCTTAGTGGTAGGACGGGACAGGGTGGGCTAACTTACGGTTTCCTATCATTTCTTCGGTGATGGGACCCTACTATGCCCGAAAATCGAAGGCTTGGGTACACTGTGGGCCTGAGATTTCCATGCGATAAGGTAAACTCCTACAACTACCTCACTCCCTCATACCGCTCCGTGGTTTCCTTTATATTATGCCATTAAAGTCTAACTCTCACAGTAGCACACCACTCAGAACTCAGAACTCAGGTTAAAACTGTAAACCCACCTAACTTAAGCTCCCCGAGTTATATCCCTCTCGATGAGTGCTTTTCCCCATCCTATAGGACCAGGGATATGGCCGCAGGCCAATGTCCCCTTGCACTGTTGAAAGCTCCTAGATTTGCCACTAAGTTAGTGGAAACGGCAGATGGAATCCAAAGGTTTATTCCGAAGTAGAAGGCGAATATAGAGTGTCAAACCCAGGGATCCTTACCTACCTAGTTTATTGATCTCATTTGCTTGGCCGGATCTCCTTATTGCTATAAGTTATATCCAGAGCGCAAATTCACGAAACATCACTTATCACGCCCCATATCAGTCCCCGGTGGAAATAGAGGCACTCGATATGGGGAATACCCGGACCGCTAAGCCAGAGTGGTATATGCACCGGCGGAGACACACAAGCCACTAAAAGTTTTCTTCTATTTGTTTTTCTTTTGTTTTTTCCTCACCACATTCCTTGGTTTCTCATCTCAACTTTCCGCGAACCTTTCTTTTCTACACCCTGAATTTAATCAATCATGATATTTATCACCGGTTAAGAGATGCTCCATATCTTCACTCAGTATTCTCAACGTTCAGGCGCTCCCTTAGGGCCCTATGGGACAACTGTCGAGAACCCTTGACGAGAAGGCATGGTAAAAGGCGGTTCGTTCTCTTCCGAAAAGGTCAGGGCGGCTGTCATTGTTGAGGGCAGCGGGCCCTACAATGTAAGACAAACTGGTGTACAGGACAGCGGAGGGCTGCTGGCTAAAGTTTTTTTTGCACTATTCTATCATTTCCTGTCCCAAACAGAGGTAGTGATTTGTTGAAGAAAAAAGCAATAAAATCAGTGTTATTCTATAAGTCACCGGAGGGAATGGGCCCTTATTCGATTGTGTCCCTCAACATCCTATGATTGCTAGAAGTGGAAATACACCAGAAATATGGTAGACCGTGAAAATAACAATGAAGTGTGAAATCCATCCCTATAATTCCTAATATCTCCTTGCACAAAAACCTTCCATAATAAAACAACTCTTGCATTTCCCTCTCCGGTTCCACCAATCCAAACCGAGTTATGGGTGAAAAAATTGAGTGACAAGGAAAAGCACCAAAAACAGAGCAAATACGGTAATGCCAATGGCAAAAAGAAAGAATACAAAATTATAGGAAACAAGTGGGTGATCCCCGGTGACTTTCCACACTCCAGAGGATAGGGGAATTGCTGGGGACTGGGGGCGACGGAGGACAACAGGGAACGACGGGGGCGGCAGGGCGGCTCGTGCGAGACATTTCTCCCGGGGGGCGGTGGGGCTATCGTTTTGGTGATGGGTTGAGTGCATCTTTGGAAAAAGACCGGACGGGAAGACATAATGTCGTCGGTCCTCATCGTGGTCCGGGAAGAACCTCGGGCTGATCTGTTGGGCACTTCCCTTTTCCTCTTGGGCGTTTGAGAGGGGGTTGTGTATTTTCAGAGTCCTTATTGTTCTGAGCCTGTTGAAAAACCGATCGATGCATTGTAGAGACTAAACAAATGCGTGATCCGCTCCACTTTCTGGTAAAGTGAATGAATTGCCGTCCACGGATGCCAGAAACTGACCCTCTTCCATAGCTAAATCGACGGCCAATATCTGCAATACAGAATTCTCCCTCCTCAAAAACACCCATAGCAGTTGACATAGCCCAATCCAGGTCCCCATCATTGATGTGAGGTTCTGAAAGGAGGTTAATTAGGCAGGCCCGGTGGCTAAAACATTCATCGTTTGAATGACACCATAGTTGATTCAAGGGCGATCCTAGTTTGACTATTGCTTCCTTCATCAGGTTTCGCCGAGTTGAATCAATTGCACCTAGTAGCAACCTCTTAAGATGGCTAACATTATTAAGCGATGTTAACAACTCACTAAGGTAAACTTGGTTATGTTCCGAAGGGTCGCACTGGTTCGCAGTAAGCACAACTCCAAGATCCTCTCGTCCAGGAGCCATCCAAACACCCCAGTGGTAAATACCACACCTTGATGTAGGTAAAGCACAGTGCTGTTGGTTTTTAAGAAGCCATTCTTCATACTCTTTGTGCCTGGCATCTAAAGGTATCTGCGGCGGCTCCACTAATGTGTAATTGATGATATTGGTCTCAGTAGTGTCAAGTACTTCCTTTCCTACCTCCTCACCATAGACGAGCGGGAAGGGGTTGGAGAAAAGAACAAAGATCCTTTGGAAATTCGTATCTAGACCAAGGTAGAAAGCGCCATTTGGAACTTGAATCTGTTGAAAATGTTCAGACTCCTCCTGGATCTCCTCTAGTGAGAGCTTTTTCAAGCGTTGAAGCTCAGGGCGTGGATTATGTGTTGTGATATCAATGTCAAAAAACACCTCAATGATGTTTCCTATATCGGCCGGATGTTAGCAAATAACTGCCATGGTGTCAGTATCAAGCAATGAACTCAAGCGCCCTGCCTGGTTCGTTCCATCTGGAGGGGTTTGATGCAAGTCTCTTAGACGGCAGCCTTTCGAAAAGGATCCAGACCCGGACTCCTCTCATACTTATCCCAGGAAAGAAATAGTATTATCAGCTGTCCAGTCTGTACGTGTTCTGAGGAGAACGGGACGGGCTATAGCTCATAGTCCATCTTTTTAAGGACTACTCCCGGACGGGTGAGGACGGGACGGGCAACTCCCGGACGGGTGAGGACGGGACGGGCAACTCCCGGACGGGTGAGGACGGGACGGGCAACTCCCGGACGGGTGAGGACGGGACGGGCAACT
>Ga0307509_10004429_pt1 | contig 20291 bp, 12 predicted proteins | sample 10_EM_MG_FD_202245 | JGI IMG/M metagenome (GOLD analysis project Ga0307509, IMG submission 202245) | Populus trichocarpa ectomycorrhiza microbial communities from riparian zone in the Pacific Northwest, United States - 10_EM | ecosystem: Host-associated > Plants > Roots > Unclassified | place... | reverse complement strand
TGGTATAGCCTGAGTGCTTTGGCCTTGTTTGATCTTCTCAGCTTTCCAAACTAAACCTATCTTGGGCTAATGACTCGGTCTCCAGGAATCCTCAGATGGCGAATCGTAAAAGTTTTTACGGTACTCGGGGGGTATATTAAAAATCGGAAACTACCCGTGGTGAAGCAGGGGTGATGGCAATCGGGCGATCACAATGTCTGGAAAGAGTGGCGGCGTTCTGGACATCTTAAAACACCAGATACCTTGAGAAAGAAACATCATTGAGGTTCTTGCCACATGAAAGCCTCTTGCTCTACACTACACACCATCATAGGTTTCATTTCTCCTTTTTTATCCCACGGGTTTATCAAAGCAATCACTCTACGGGTTTATGAAAGCCGTTTCCTGTTCCTACTTTCCAAGTTTTCTCGAGTTCTGGTTGCCAAGCTACTGGAACAGGGATACCCCCCTTTCCGGTTTTTCATGAACCCCCCGAGTATCTCATGCTGTGAAGAGATATCATTTATAAATTGCATTGCTACTCGTAGGAAGGACGAATATTTACATTCTTGCATACCACCAAAATCGTGAGTGTCAGACCAGCCCCTAGCTTATGTGCCCAAGCAGTCCATTTTACAAGCGTCAGGCAATCACGAGTACTCGAGTACAAGAGAAAATTCGAATGCCGATCGTCTTCCAATCGCACACATGGCTAAAGGAAACCTAGCTCGGTTCTACTACCGCCGGGGGCTGATTCATGCAAAGTAATGCATGCAACTGATGCTCGCGCACCAAACGAAAAGCTTCGGATAAAACTTCTCGAGGCCTACTACTAGATCATTAGCTGTCTCCAGCCAGTCAGACCACCGCCGATATGTCTCGTCCCAAAGGCATACAAAATTGTCACGATCGGTGAATGAGAGTAGTGAGTTTGCGAAAGGGGACATAGGTGGCAGGAAAACAAGCTATTTTCCGTTAACCTAAACGGTCCTGAACTCCTAGGCGGGTGGCATGACCTGGGAGAAGTGTAAATAGGGCTGTTTAGAAGTGCGGGGGTTTATTGATCGTATTCCACGCGATAGCGAGCCATCCACACAAGTAATAGCCACTATTTAAATCCAGACCGAGGCTCAGCCAACCAAATTGCCTAAACTTGCTGATGCTGCCCTATTCGAGTATAATGCGGCAGCTGCGCTAGCCACCCACGTCTCACGCCCGCATTCAAATACTCGAGCAGAGGGATCCAGCACACAAACCCAATAGGGGGATTTAGCTGGTTCGGCGCATTGGTCGCTGGGCCGGGCAAACTCTGCAAAGAGTTTAGTGGGAATACTCGAAGAATTTTCTGTCACCCCCAGGCGGGTATTTACCCTCCTAGAAGCTGTCTTGTCTTTAAATGCTTCTCACAAATTTATGGATGGTCCTGTGATGGCCTGAGGTGTAATTTGAAGGCAAATACCTAGGCTATTTATTGAAGCAGAATTGGCAAAAAAGGATGTAGTTTTGACACTTGTAGAAGGGAAAAATAGAGGATGAAATCTTTTGTTTGGAGACTAATTGAGGGTGATGTGATTTTAAAATTTCACAGATGATAGATAACCGGGCGGTTGAAGCCCAGATGACGTAAATGGGCTACGATATTGTTAAATCTTTCACAGACTGGTGGGCACTATCCCACCCCCGTTACCCTAATGGCCCTCTTGCCTAACCAGTTAAATCCCCTTTGTTCGCCTAAAACCTAGGCCTCCTTTGCCGAACCAGCTAAATCCCCCTATTGACACTCATTCCTCAACAAAAGGCATAAAACGGATTAACAGATCGACAGCGACAACAAAACGAGACCCCAAGAGTTCACATAACAGAAAACAGGATCGCTAGCGCACGACCATGGATGGATGAGTGGTGAAGTTCGCTTATTCTCGTCTTCTCTTCGCTATTGCGCAACCTTCAATAAAGATATGAGTGTTGTGTGCGTGGACAAAATTAACCGAATGTTAGCGAAGAAAGAAAATATTAAGTTATGACAACACCGCGTCGCTAACCCTAGCGCGCCGATAGCCAAAATAAAAGTGAAAATTACCATTTGGCTTAACAGAGAATAGGGGATCTAGTATCTTAAAAAAAAAGAGGTTAACCTGGCGGTCCGGTTCCGGCCAAGCCAGAGGAATTTCCTTAGGTGGGGTTGAATTCCTGAGGGTTGGGGAGTATTTGGTTGCAGTGGATCTCTTGTGCTCGGTAATTTTTGTCCAAGCACAATAGTCTATATATGATAGATCATAACTAAGTCGTCCTCCTATCCTTTAATTGATCACCACACATATCCACTCTCGCCCGCCTATGTCTCCCTTTACCGTACCCCGTGTTAACAAAGCAAAGTCAAAGACTCACACTTGTGGTAGCCTGAAGACATGCCACTCTTTCACTGACACTTTCGGCTCTTCCGCTTTCCTTCTGGCGGAGGTACCAAGCACACTCTCGAAGCCTGAGCGCATCCCCGGAGGCGGAGCGGACGATGAAATAATAGCACGAGTCCGACGAGCAGCATCTCGCGACCCCCACTATATGCTAACATTCATCCCATTAGTTTTCCCAAGTTTCGGAGTAGGGATGGGTAGGCTGAAGTCATGAAAAATCACTCATCCCGTATCCATTTGCCCCAGCTATTTCACGTCTCACTCGGCTGCCCCCCTGGCATCGCCTGCAATCCCACCCCTGCCCCCCAAAAGCACCGCTTCCCCCCGGGGGGACACGCTTTCCCTGCTAGTTTCTACAGGCCGGGGGTTCCGCAGCCCGGGGTCGGTTCTAGACTCCTAGAGGCAGTCCAGTTCAGTCCAGCGCTTTCAACAGTCAAGCAGCAGGGCCCTGTAAGACCCCAGACTATGTTGAAAATGGTGCTGCTCGCCATACTCGCGATACCTCCTTTGTTTAGATAGCTTCCCAGAGTGGCTTAGGACATGCGCTAATGATTCGGGTATATGGCTCCGGCCTTGAGCGTTTGATTTATACGTTCGGGAAAGCATTGCCAATTCAGGAATGTGCGATAGTTTTGGGATCGCGCAGCTTGCGGGAAAGTCGGGAGAAAAGCCGGGAGAAAAGCGGAAGCACTGTAGGGCCAGCATGAAAGAGCTGGAAGCCCGGAGGTGGGAAAAGTGTTTGTTTTCCTTTTAGTAAGCCGGGAGTTCTTTCGGGGGAAGGAGAGACACACATGGAGTAGTGTGGCGCCTCATGGATGGATATGATGTGTTCGTGATTGAAATATACTCTTTTGATGGCCCTTAGTTAGATATAGCATAGAGCACAGAGCATCGTGGAGCCCTTGAGCGAGAGACTGTTGTTGTTTAGTTGGTGAAGAGTTTTTCCCCGCTCCTGAGTGCGATCATTTAGGTGTGAGTTCCTTGGTGTTTTTTGTTTTCTCTTCACCATTCGTCACTCGTTGTGAATCGTTTCGCCAATAAAGTGCAAAACCCCCAAAAGACTGTTGGGGACACTGAATATATCAACTATTATGCTAGGTTTCGGTTCTTAATTTATTCCCAACCATATCAGTGTAGCATATCACAGTGTTGTACATGCAGGAGGCTGGTAGGATTGGGAAGTTTGTGTGAGACTAACACCACGAGCGTGCGGGACCTAAAATGACCATGTCTCTACGAACACTCCGTGTACTGTACTGCACAGGTGGTGGCCCAGGCGCCACGCGCTTTGGCGGCCACGGGTGGCTCCCATCTCGGGTTTCCATCTGACTGACCCAGGCTTCTTAAATCCGTGGCCCGGCTGGCCGTGTGGGATCACTGTCGACCACCAAGAGGTTTATAGAATAGATTATGTGAATTTCGATCAACAATATATCATGCATATTGGGGTTCAGAAGTGGGAGCGCGGTGCTGTAAATAGATTAAAATGTAATATTGGTAATATACAAATAACAGAACAAAAATCCCCGAGTCTAAGCTATAATAGCGAGAACACCCTTTCGAAAAGAAAATATCAAACATTGTCAAACACACCGGACGCAAACCAACTCACCACCATCCCAAACACCAACCATGCAATATATCACCACCTACAGCCTCCGGCTCTAAAATAAGCGCAATGGGGGGGAGGGAAAATAGAAGGAAGCTGGAAGAAAAAAAACACCATCATTCACAGAAACGTGGGGTAACTGACTGTGCCGGACATCATCTTGAAGAAACGGATACAAGATAGGACAAGAGAGAAGAAATGGCAGAGAAAAAAAGAAGGGGTATGATGAATGGGGTGCTACTTGCACAAAATATCCATGGCGTGAATTCCTGTTCGGACGGCAATTCGGACTTGGGATCTTGGTCGAATAGCGCGTGGGGAAATGGATACATTCAAGGCTAGACAGCGATTTCGAGGCGAGGATGCCGTTGCCATCCTTGAGGTGGTAGATGTGTGAGTTGATCAGATATGGATAGAGATGTAGCGATTGCCTCGCAAGCCCAAGATGTTGAACGTGGATCGTTCTGGACTGCTCACCATTTGCATATATTCCTATGCGCGTTGGATTGGGAACCTTATTTCTCGGACCTGTTACACACTAAATGTTCGAAGGATGTCTCACGACTATTAGCTTCATACCGATCTCCGACATCAACCCTGCATATCTAGTGCGACAGCATCGAACCTCCACTCATCGACAATGAAACACGAACTATCATCATAGCCGAACAGCCATGGCATCCGCGGTTATGCACTCAGTATTCAGCAAGCCGGTTAACCACATCCTCGGTGCTTGTGTTTTCACCTCGGATGGAATTCGGCTGAGAAGTAGGAAAGGGCCACTATGCGGAAGAAACTGATCGAAGATTGTTCGTACAAATAAAAGTTATCTTTTGTCAGGCCACTAGAACTTCTATTCGCTGCGCATAACCTAATAGTGTTGAATACAAGATAGTATTTAATGGGGATAATAGGTATTCTCGGAGGTGTTAGGAGGAAGAAGGGAAAAGTTTGCGCTTAATACGGTGCAATAGCTTACGGATCGCTGTGATAGAATGCTTTTTAGGCCGGGAGGGTTTTATGATAGCAGAATTGGTGGCAGCGTGGGATGTGAGGATGGGCGCTAGAACCGAGGCTGGAGGGGGTGCATTGAGTTGACTCAGTGGGAGCTGGGGGGGTGGAGAGAGGGGGGTGACTTCGGTGACCTCGAGATTGATGTTAGGGATAATGTCTCCTTGCGACACAGGACCGGGCTCCACTTCCTCTTGACCAATTGGGGTGGGGCTAGGGATTTCCAGTGTTGGCGCACTGGGTTGTGGTGGTTTACGGACAGTAGGCCTATGTTCAGATAATAAGCTCATCACACCAGAATGCCCAAACCGCTGTGCGTAGTCGGCAGGTTTCTGGCCACTTGCATCGGACGAATCGGGATTGACATCGCCTCTCTCCAAGAGTATCTTTACTATGTCTTGATGTCCAGATTCGGCAGCATATGATAGCGGTGTTCGGCCATGTCGAGTCGACGAATCGGGATTGACATCTCCTCGCTGCAGCAGTATCTTTACTACCCCTTCTTGTCCGTACCTAGCAGCGATAGATAGCGGTGTTGGGCCATCTCGATTCGGCAAATCAGGATTAACATCCCCTCTCTCCAAGAGTATCTTCACTACGCCTTCATGTCCATATTCGGCAGCAACTGATAGCGGTGTCTGCTGTCCCCAATTCGACAGATTGGGGTTGAGATCCAGACGCTCCAGAAGTATCTTCACTACGCTCTCGTGTCCAGATTTGGCAGCGTGAAATAGTGGTGTCAGGCCACCTTTACACTTCGAGTTCGGATTCACATCTCGCTCCAAGAGCATCTTCACTATGCCCACATGTCCAGATTCGGCAGCAAGTGATAGCGGTGTCAGACCAATTCGATCATACGAATCGGGATTGACATCCCCCCGCTCGAGGAGCATCTTCACTATATCCTCATGCCCGGATTCTGCAGCATATGATAGTGGGGTCTGGCGATACCGGTCCCTCGAATCAGGGTTGACATCCCCGCGCTGCAGAAGTAGCTTGACCACTGCCAGATGTCCAACTTTCGCAGCATGTGTGAGTGGTGTCATGCGCCGCTCGTCCGATAAAGTGGGATCGACATCTCCTTGGTCAAGGAGCTGCTTCGCAAGCGCGGAATTCCCGTATTTCGCAGCCCACAACAATGGCGTCGCGCCCTTTGAGTCACGCTGATTCAAGTCCCAGACTTTCATGTCAACCATTGCAACTGCGATTTCGGCAATCCCCATATATGCGATGCAGTGTAGTCCAGTATACCCCTGAAGGTCGGGATGCCTACCATGGTAACGATCGTTCCAGGACAAGAAGTCAACCGCCCTCTCGCTAAGGAGGATGTGAGCTGATATGTGGTTCGCATCCCGTTGAAGATGTTGTAGTGCTAGCAGCTTGACGTGTTCTGTTACATCCTTCCTGGCATGGAATCCCCAGTAACATGAGGAATAGTGGAGAAATGGCATTGTTGATGGTATAGAACCGGGGGCAGTTGAAAGTTCACAGACGGACTGAAATTTTAAATAGGTGAGGCATATCTCAGACATCATGGAATGCGGTGTGGCGAACAAGTTGCCATGTGCTGCAAGATACTCTTGCAGCGTAAAATGCACGAGACGGACTATTGATGATTGCTCATCAATTGTGACAAGTCCTAATGTGCAACTCAACAAGGTCCGTATTGAGGGGGCATTGTTGATATTGAGGTCTGTTGTTCCTACTTCCACCGCCAATGCATGGCGGAGCTCTTCTGCTTTTAGTGGGTGTGCGGAGCATGAAATCCACATCAGTGATTCCATTCCAAGCTTCACTCGATTCCCTCTCTGACCCCTTATGCGATCCAATGTCGTGCTATAAGCATCATCTAAACCAAAACCGTTGGTCATCTTGTGGAGCGTTTGTCTTCTCTGATGAATTGTCGCATCTTCGAGAATTGCGTCCATAATTAGGGAAACGAGAAGAAATCTAGGGGCCAATGTTAGCCAATAACCTCGAGTTAACCATAGACGAATTTCGCATACGTTCCCGAGATTTTGTCCGGAATAATTCTAAGAATATCGGCCTCCAGCTGCGGATCCATTGCATCCGACTCCGGGTCCTTTTTCAGCCTCATAGCAACATATCCTCGAATCTCCTCCTCAGTGGGGGTTATGGGTGATAGATCGGGATATCCAGGGAAATATTTCTTCACTTCTTCACGAATGTGTGGCCTTCCGGTAATAAATAGTCGAATGTTTGGACACGTCCGGACAATTCGCTGTAAAGAGTCCCAAAGTTCAGGTCGATGTTTTGTGGGAAACTCATCTAAAGCGTCAATGCAGATGAATCCCCGTCGCAATGATGAAGTAGACTTGATGAACATCTTGTAGATTTCTGGGAGCAGTAATGCCAGACCATCGACCTTTCTGTTCGCTCGCTCAAAGGCCTTCGTTATTTCTTCCGGGATTGTTTGTACCCCTGCCACAAGTTGCTTCAAGAGAGCTGCTAACACACCGGTCGCGGATTGCTCCTTATGCTCATAGAAGTCGCAGTAGATGCAGGCCACAACTACATTTTCCCCATCGAACGCATTGCACAGTGTATCTATTACAAGAGAGCTTTCGGTTTCGTGCTTAAGTGAGTTTCGTGCGGTGCAGTTATTTCAACAGAGATACTTTTACACACCTCAGATACGTCTTCCCCACTCCTGGATCACCGTAACAGAATAGCACAGGATCGACAGCCTGGTCCTCGCTCACATGCCATTTCTCGAACTCGCTCGTTCCAAGAAGCCAGTTCCCTACTCCATTCATCCGGCCCTCACGCACAGCCTGATGCCTGTCCCGAGGTGCCATGCGGGACAACCACTCCAAAATCTGGCGCTTCTCATCCGATATCGCGCAATTATTGTACACATTATTATAACTTTCGGTGACATTTCCCACGTTTTGGTTTATACTGATGGTCGGGTTTTGGTATGCCGAGGAGCCCATCTTTCCTATTCTATCGCTTCTTGTTGCTCTTAGTCGCGGTGGTGGAGGAGATTGTGTCTTTCGTAGTTTAAGATGGGGGGCAGTGAGAAGTAGGAGGGAACTTTTTTGCGGCAGGTATGGGGAAAGCTAAGAGAGAGTAGACGAAAGGTTAAGGGTTTTCAAGCGCCGAGTGAGTCTCCAGAAAGAAAAGTGATGTTGCTTTTTTCTTGGTGGGTTGCTACCTAAAAAAACAACACTCCTCCTCCATAGCCACCATTAAGCAATGCAGCTGCCCGTATCCCTGTATCCAATTACTCCCTTGCCAAGACGAAAAACCGCCCACAAATCAACCGAGGGAGCTGCAGTGGCCACCCTCCTCTCGCTTGCATTGAAATGTCTCTGTCCCATCCAGGCACTACGGACATCAGCGAAGGAAATGATATTTTTTCCAGTTGCTGGGCAACATCTCTAAATACTGTCAGCGGCTTCAACGGAATCTGGATGACTAGCGCATTGCCAAATCTAAAAAGCAGTATTCATCGTTCTTTTAATCCAACTACCCACCTACACTGCTCGGGTACCCACCTTACAGTCGCGCCCGGTTCCCCCCGAGAGAATTCTCTGAATTCCCACCTTGTTTTACACCAAAACCTAGTCTACGGTCTAGGATAATGCACTTGTCCCGGTCGGATTCTTTGAATTTTGACCATCCGTCACAGCGAGGTGCGTCTACAGTTCTTATTGCCTAATATATATCAACCAGGCTGGTATTAGAGTATCTCGTGCTGTAGAGATATACATTTATAAGCCAGATTGTTAGGAAGCAGGAAAATTAGCTTTCTTCCATATGACCAAAACCCTGAGGGTCAGTCCAGCTCTTGGCTTGTGTACCCAAGAAGTCTATTTTACAAACGCTAGGCAATTGCGAGTACGAGAGAGAATTCAAGAGCTGATCGTCTTCCAATCGCAAGGTGGACACATGTCTGAACGAAACTCGGCCTCCAGGACCGGCCGGTTTTATCCGCGCAAGGTACTATTCCAGATGAAATTTGGCTTTTCTAACTTGCAATTTTGTTGCTAATCTGCGAATAACTTAGACAGAATCGATAGCGCTTCATGATCTTGGCTTCGGCAGGTTGTCACGTTCCTGCAGGGGTGGCTGTTGCCTAGTCTTGGCAGACAGGGGGCTCTATGTACGAGGTTGGCGACAAAAATGGTGAGCAGAATGGGATGTAACAACCCAAACCATGCCACTTCAAGCTTTCCACTCAACACATTCTGGGGGTGTGAAAAAAAATTCAAAATTTGATATTCTGGTCTAGAATTTTTTTCAAATATCTCTCCAGCCAATTACAGATTATTAAAGAATTATTTGACACTTTGGCATGCAATATTGTAAAGTTGAAGTTGAAAACAGCGCCAAGCCTTGACACTTCCCATACAAAATATGGTTCCGGCCGTCTATACTGTCAACCAAATCTTTTGCAACGGGGGACGCCTTGGCATAAAGATTAGGTGGACATGTTCGACTCCTGCCAAGTTCATAGTTTCGATAATAATTTCTAAGCAACGAAACATATGAAGAATTACTATGCCGTGTTGGAGAATTGAACTTATCTACACTTTCTGAATGCCAAGGCGTCCCCCGTTGCAAAAGATTTGGTTGACAGTATAGACGGCCGGAACCATATCATACTCAGAAATTGCGCCAAGACCAATGTACCAACTATTGGTCTCTGAACAATTCTTCAACCAGTTCAGATACAGAGTTTTAAAGGGTTGGAAAGTAAAATCTAGGGAATTGTCGCACAAATGGGTGAGGATTGAGCCCAAATTGCTTCACTAAATCAGTGGCTAGAAGGTTGTGGATATGGCTATTCTGGGTGGAAAACCCTTACGCTGCTCATCATTTTGTCACCAGCCTCATACTATGGAAGGTTCTCCCACTCCCGGCATTCTGGAAATAGGAACTTCCGAAGTGAGGTAAATTCGGTTCACTTATCACGATTCCACAGCTGGGGTCAAACGAGATAAAAATCAAAGAAAAACAATAATAAAGATTAATGAAAAGGGGGTGGGGTTGATGATGCTCTCTCGCCACCCTCTTCCCTCCTTAAATACGAGTTTATCTAGGGTACACAACTACTGAGTTCAACCCCAAACATATACGATGTTTCCTCGATTGCTACGAAATTTTCCCTGAGTCCATCAAGGGCCCCGACAGTACCCAGCTTCAATTTACCCGCACTGGTATTCCATCTCCTAGAATATCTTGAACTGATTATTAAAATCAAAATTTTCATTTATCATCTAACATAGGCGGGGGTCAGCGAACCGGGGGGTTAGCCGAACAAAATTGTTGCTAACTAAGTCACTTCTCCTGTTGTCTCGGCTTAGCCCCCTGTTCGTTGAACCCCCTCCTGGTCTGTTTCATTTGTTATAAATAAAGATTCTCTTGATTGGAACGCATTATTTTCATCACTCACTGGATACTCACTCTGCTCTATGCTCTTACCGCTTCCAGAATATCTTTAAATTTCCTAGATTGCTTGCGCTCATGGCTCCATTTGCACTGCTCAGGCCCGGGGAAGCACCTTTACCGATCTTTGTCCCTCACATAACATAGTCTTGCATATGCAATCCTTTCAGACAGACTGGTCCGGGACTGGTCCTGACCAGACCGGACTACTTAACCTAGCCAGGCCTAGCTATTGACATCAACGAGGAACGACCAAACGGTGCTGCCTCCAAGACCTCACCGGTCGGACCATTCGGGGCCCTGTATATAGTATAGTTTATGTGAATTTCTATTAACAATATATCATGCACACAAAAGTTCGGGAGACGGGTCACGGTTCTATATATCTATCAAATTGAAATGGATACAGATTAAATCTGGGAATTCTATACGAATGGCGAGACAAGATGCCCTGAATCTGAGCTATACTCGCAAGAACGCTCTCTCGAAAAGGGGAAAAGAAAAGAAAAAAACCGTAGTCGATCTCCAGTAGCTCAACCGACTCACATCCATTCTAAACACCAGCCTTGCGATATATCCCCACCTACAGACTCCTGCTATTGAACGACTTCAATGGGTAGAGGGAAAATAAAAGGAAATGAAAACATTACCATACATGAAAACAGAAGGCAGCTTACTCGGCTAGGTATCCCCTCGAATGTGATAACTTAAGAAAAGAGAAGAGAAATGGTGAAGAAACAGTATATGGTATGACCAGTAAGGTGTTACCGGCATCCTCGGCATGTATTCCTGTCCGAATAACAATTGGGACTTCGGATCTTGCTCGAATGGCGCGTGGGGAAAATAGATACAGTACAGGCCGGGAAGCACTTTCTGGGAGTTCCTGTGGATGCTACTCCCGAAGGGATAAGGATTTTTGGGGCGGGCTCCGGAGGTGTCCATGTATGTGGCGGGTGCTATGAAAACCCGATATAGACTTCAATAGGCATGATGGATGTTGTAGAAGGAGTTAGGAGGGAGTGAAAAACTTGCGTCGGACGCTGCGCAAAAACCGGCGGATCGCTGTAAGACAACGTTTCAGGGGCTTTGAACGCTTCGGGATGGCAGAATTAGGGGCACCATGGGATTTGGGGGTGGGTGATGGAGCGGGTGCTGGACGGTTTGCTTCATGTTGATTCAACGGGGACTGGTCTGGTGGGGAGAGAGGAATGGCGTCAGTGATCTCAGGTCTTATGTCGAGAATAGTGGCTCCTTGTTGTGATATAGGACTGGACTCTACTTCCTCTTGGACACTCGGGGCAGGGCGAGAGACTTCCGGCACTAGGCAGCTGGTTTGTGGCGTATTGTGGATAAAAGCCCTTGGTTCCGATAACGATTTTATCACACCAGTATGCTTAAGCAGTTGGGCGTAGTCGAGCGGTGTCCGGCCATGTCTATCTGAAGAATTGGGATTGACATCCACTCTCTGCAGTAGTATCTTAACAACACTCTCATATCCAAACATAGCAGCCTGTGAGAGTGGAGTCTGGCCGTCTTCGTCCCGCGGATCCGGATCAACATCCGCTCGCCCCAGGAGGATCTTCACTACACCAGCATGTCCTGATCTTGCAGCATATGATAGTGGCGTCCGGTCGTATTTATCTGACGAATCCGGGTTGACAACCCCTCGCTCCACGAGTGCCTTCACTATACCCTCATGCCCTGATCTAGCAGCATATGATAGTGGCGTCCGGCCGTATTTATCCGAGGAATCCGGTTTAACATCTCCTCGCCCGAGCAGGATATTCGCTACTCCCTCATGTCCGGATGCGGCGGCATACGATAGTGGTGTCGCGCCGTGCATATCCGACGAATCCGGATTGGCATCCCCTCGCTCTAGCAGTATCTTCACTATGCCCTCAAGTCCAGATCCGGCAGCATAAGATAGTAGTGTCCGGCCAAATTCGTCTGATGAATCCGCATTGACAACTCCTCGCCCCAGCAGGATATCCGCTACACCTTGATGCCCAGATCCTGTAGCATATGATAGTGGTGTCCGGCCGTACTTATCCAATGAATCCGAATTGACATCCCTTAGCTCCAGGAGTATCTTCACTATATCCACATGTCCGGATTCGGCAGCATACGATAGTGGTGTCCGGCCATGTTCATCCGACGAGTCCGAATTGACAAACCCTCTCTCCAGGAGTATCTTCACTATACCCTCGTGCCCAGATCCAGCAGCATATGACAGTGGCGTCCGGCCACCCGCGTCCCCCGAATTCGGATCAACGCTCCCGCGTTGCAGGAGAAGCTTGACCACATCCTGCTCTCCTGCCCTCGCAGCATGTGCGAGTGGTGCCAGGCCTTCCTTGTCCGGCAAGGTAGGATCGACATCTCCCTGCCCAAGAAGCAGCTCCGCAATCGCGGAATTCCCATATTTTGTAGCCCATATTAATGGCGTTGCACCCTTAGAATCACGCTGATTCAAGTCCCATACTTTCTGGTCTACCATTGCAGTCGCGATTTCGGCTATCCCCATGTATGTGATGCAGTGCAGTCCAGTATATCCCCGAAGGTCTGGATGCCCGCCCTCTTGACGCTCTCCCCAAGACAAGAAGCCAACACTCTCCTCACGCAAGAGGATACTAGCCGATATGTGGTTCGCATCTTTTTGAAGAAGGCGTAATGCAAGCCGTTTCACACTTTCCGTTACCCCCCCTCTAGCATGGAACCCCCAGTGACATGAGGCGTAGTGGAGAAATGGCATGGTTGATGGGATAGAACGGAGATCAGTTGGAAGTTCAGAGACGGACTGAAAGTTTAAATAGGTAAGGCATATCTCCGCCATCATTGAGTGGGGTGTAGCAAACAAGGTGTCGTGCGCAGCAAGATACTCTTGAAGGGTGGAATGAACGAGACGAACTATTGATGATTGGTCATCGATCGTGACAAGTCCTAACGTGCAACTCAGCAAGGCCTGTGTTGAAGGGACACGTTGGGCATTGAGGTCCCCGGTTCCCACTTCCACCGCCAATGCATCGTAGAGCTCTGCCGCTTTTAGCGGCCGTTCGGAACATGAAACCCACATCAGGGCTTCCATTCCCAGCCTCACTAGATTCTCATTTTGCTCTCTTATGCGATCCAATGTTCTGCTATATGCATCATCTAAGCCAAAGCCGTTCGTCATCTTGTAGAGCGTTTGTCTTCTCTGATAGATTGTCGCATCTTCGAGAATTGCATCCATGATTAGAGAAACGAGAAGAAATCTACAAACCAATGTTAGCTAATAACCTCGGGTTCACAATGGACAGGGTTTACATACGCCCCGGAGACTTTTTCTGGAATTATTTTGAGGATATCGGTCTCCAACTCTGGATCCATTACATTTGACTGCGGGTCTTTTTTCAGCCTCATAGTAACATATCCATTAATATCTTTCTTAGTAGGCTTTATAGAGGGTAGATCGGGGTATCCGGGGAAATATTTCCTCACTTCTTCTCGAATGTGTGGCCTTCCGGTAATGAATAGTCGAATGTTTGGACACTCCCGGGAAATGTACTGTAAAGACTCCCAAAGCTCGGGTCGATGCTTTGCGGGAAACTCATCTAAAGCGTCAATACAAATGAATGCCTGTTGCAAAGTCGCGACGGACTTGATGAGCATCGCCTGGATTTCCGCGAGCCGGAGTGTCCGACCGTCAAGCTTCCCCTGCGCTCGTTTAAAGGCTTCTTTTATCTCCCCCGGGATTGGTTCCATCGCCGCAACTAGTTGCTTCAAGAGAGCTGCTAATACCGTAGTCGCTGATTGCGATTTATGGGCGTGGAAGTCACAGTAGACACAAGCCACGGCCACACCTTTCCCCTCGAATGTATCGCACAATGTATCTATTACAAGAGAGCTTTCGTTCCCGCACTCGGGTTAGCTTTGTACGACACCGGTATTCCAACACAGATACCTTTACACACCTCAGATACGTCTTCCCTACTCCCGGATCACCATAACAGAATAGCATAGGGTTAACCGCCCGGCCCTCGCCCGTATGCCATTTCTCAAACTCGCTAGTTTCAAAGAGCCAGCTTCCTACCCCATCCACCCGACCATCACGTACCGCCCGGTGCCTTTCGCGAGGTGCCATAGGAGACAACCACTCAAGAATCTGGCGCTTCTCGTCCGACATCGAGATCTCGTAGGTATTCCACACATTATAACTATCCTTCACATTACCAACGTTTTGGTTTATGGTAACGGGCGACTTTTGGTCTGCTGCAGAACCCATCTTGCGTTGCATATCGCTATTTTTGTTGCTATTGGGGGCGGTGGCGGTGAAAGTGGTGCTTTTCGTAGATCAAGAGGGGGGGTAACAAGGAGTGGAAGGCGATTGTTTCAAGCAGGTTTGGGCAAAGGTGATGAAGGAGAATTCCAGTGCCAATCGTCTTCCAATCGCAAGGTTGACAACTTACAGAATAAAACTCAGCTCGCCTCCAGAACCATCGGGGTTTATTTAAGCACGATATGGCAGCTGAAGGCTTTCACACTAAACGAAACGCTCGGATATAATATCTTGAAACTCACCGCCAGACTACCAACCTGTCGGACTCCGATAGGTTTGTTTCCTGGGGCGCGACATTGCAAATGCTTGTGCATGATATTCAACGCATCCAGCGGGCTGAGCCTATCGTGCCAGTAAAACCTTATTCCTTCGCTGACGACTGGATTTTATCAATTTTTACAGTCTTGGCAGAAGAGGGTAACAAGGCAGAGGCATGGGAGTTGAGAGACTCCGCCTTCCGTGGCGAGGCAAACTTACCCGATCGAACCAGTAAGATATCAAACAAAAAAATCCAACGGCTAAGCCAAGCAAGGCTTAAATTTACAAAAACATTTGTTCCCGCACAGCATAGAGAAAGGGCAGTGCGAGTCTGGGTATCTTCTCTCACCTAACACTCCCCTCCTAAGCTGTCGCGATACTCGAGTACTCGCGTACCGTGCGGCAAGGGTTCCGATAACATGCCACGCATCAAGACCGATCCTCATAGAACACTAAATTTCATTGGCTACTTGTTTCCTCGCTTCACGATACTTGTAAACACACTAGCACTAGCGCAAGGCACTCGATTCCAAATAATTTTTCTTCCCCCAGAGCTGGCTGTGTAACTGATGGCAATTAGCATTTGGCACAGCACTAAACCCGAGAATCTCGAGTACCGGCACTTGAATACAGTACAGGGTGTCGAACAAGAGTGACCAACAGTGATCTGTCGCAGATATTTTTTTATTCCTCCATAAGCACTGTACCATACTTCAATGAATTTGATTTTTTGCTCGTCAAACTCCCCTGTTGGTCACCAGCCAAGATTTATCACTGCCCCACAAGAGACTATCTCTGCCCAAATTTCTACTACTCATAATTGTTGACCTTCCAAAACAAATGGCTGTTCGATGCTAGCAAAAAATTGGCCAGAGCCTCAGAATTATCGCGCCATTATACCAGTATCCTATAGCACCCAATTTCACAAACTTCGGGCAATCACAAGAGCACTAAGCGAGGTGCAACATCCGACTACCGACTATAAATCTGATCGTTACACCACGATATGTTTAGTCTAACCACTCAAGACAACCGCGAATACAGGTCAATGGGATCCATAAAATCCAGTCAGCTAAGCATCTAGCATGCTGGGAAGGCGCTCTTCATTCTCTAGAGAATCTAGACTTTAAGTGTTTTTAAGGCATCAGTGAAAATCCTCACTAGAAGGACTCAGATTTAAGTGCGCAGAGCAACCCCAGAACTGATGACGTGGAATATAAATCCCTTCAGAAAGTGCGTGAGAAGGCTGTGAATCCTAGTGTGAAGGGGTGGGTGTGAGAAGGAAAAGCTGTGTGGAGAGCACTGTACCGGGGGTTGTGAGTAAGTCAGTTTTTCACCTCCACTCATTGGCTCCAGGCCTTCTGGGCCACTCGGAGGATGGGAACTCGCAAGAGTCCGACTGACTTTTTTCCTTCACCAAATTATGAAGGAATCCAGCAATTATGTGCCCCCCCGGAGGCTTCCATTCGCACACAAGCTCGACCTGAGAGCGAATTTCCACAGACTTTTGCGCACACCCTGTACTAGTACTGATTACAGGTGAGAGGCCCCTAGCCATAGGGGAAGGCTAACTTGCCCGACCCTGCGAGTACGAAATCTATTTGGGAATCAGATGTCACAGCAAAGCAAGGCCCCCATTGAAAAAGAAAAAAAGAAAACAATGGTATGGTGTGCGACACTTAGACGGGGTCCCAAAAAACCCCCTAAACGAGAAATGAATCAACATTCGACCACCACAACTATTTCCAAATACAAATCCTTATACCGATAGATAACCAGTCAGAGGGTAACTCTAAGGTTTAATTTCTCAAAAATCTTGTGTTTTGGTTGAGGAGATAGAGGAAATATAATTTACATGGGAGGTAGTAATTTTGAACTCCATACAAAGTCGTTAAAGCCAGACAAAATCCACTAATATTGTGCAAGCATAAGGCACTAGTAATTCCTATTCAGGCCTAGCTTATACTCAATTTGGACTAGTAATTGGATGAATTTTTGAACCTTTTGCCAAGAAAGGCCCCGTCTAGGTGTCGCACACCATATCCGGAAAAAAATAGGGAGGGAATAGATGGATACCCTCTCCTTTTTTCCATTCTCTTTCCAACCGGCCGCTGTGCTCGGGTGGTGGGGGTTCCCGCGCGAGAGCTATCGTAATCTGGGGGCACTGCTGGGCACTAGGACCGATTTCCCCATAGCCTCACTCTTTAGGGGCAGTCGTTGTCTTCGGTAAATTCCGGTATCATACCATCTTAAGTCAAGAGAACCACTAGGGGCTAGGGTAATAGACACGTGTACATTCAAATAAGGTTCCACCCCTTAGTTTTGTCTCGCAACTAAAAGCCTTCCAGGGCGTTGGTTCCGGCGCAATAGTAGGGTTTAGCGCGGCAGCCTCTTTGTCGGACAGAAAAGTGTGTGCCGGCCCTCGCTAGTTAATGTCGCACACGATTCGTACGAGTAGTCCAGCCCCAAGTATTCGGGTCCCCGGCCAATAATGGGCACTTATTCTGGAATAGCCTCACGAGGCCCACGTGGGGAGTGGTCGTCATGCTGCTTTCCCCAGAACAAGCTTTATTCTTTAACTTTAAGGCCCTGTTTGATTGTGATAGGACGGTTCCGTTGTCCCACACAAATGACCTTTCCAAAAAGGAGCGAAAGCCCTTTTCACCGAAGAAACGGTCGCCCAACGGAACGGTCCCATCATAATCGAACAGTGCCTAAGAGTAGACACAGCCGGTCGAATCATACAGCCATCTAACGGCGGTGCAATCCCGAGATACCCCATCTCAACTGCCCCATCCTGGAGTACACTAAGGTGCACGGGAAAGTGGCCCCGCGCGATTTTCCGGAAATTCATCACAGATACACGGACATCTGGTCAGAACACGGGTATCTACTGAAATAAATAAAGCGCTGACAGGTAAACCCATCTTGCATCCTCCCAAGCATATATCCTAGGAAGCACGATAGTAGGTAAACCGAGAACCAGTAGCGGGGGTGCGGGATTGGGGTTAATTTAATGTTTTCTAACACGGAGCCCAATACCACCATTAACTGTTAAACCTGCTATCCCTTCCATATGACCGGGCTAGCAATTCCATCTTTAGATTTTAAATATCCGATGCTGCAAGGTGTGAGGCGATTCTCCCGTGTGAAATTCGCCGGATAACTTATCCCAGTATTCAATCATTCCTTTCCCAAGGAGGAAAGCCTGCCGACAAATCAAATGGGGAAGCCCCACGGGCCACCCCCTCCCTCCTCTGGATAGCATCGAAAAATCCGCGTACCCGTTGTTCAACCCTAGGGCTGAATGCCTCTGTTCCGGCAATCGGCCGAGATGATGGCGCCCTGTTATCAGGCAATACCTCAAAAATACCGTCGGCTACTCCAATGCACCTTGAAGGACTAGCGAATTGCCAAATCTAAGAAGCAATGATTATCATTCTTTAACCCTGCTGCCCACCTACACTACTCGGGTACTCCACAATACAGTCCCACCCCGGCTCTCTCAGACCCCACTCTGCTGGATTCCCCATTTTCCTGGATGAAATTCCCTGAATTCTGACCTTTCTTTTTCACCAAAGCCTAGCCGGCTATCACCGATAATCCACTTGTCTCGGTAAGATTCTTTGGACCCCAGCCATCCGGGATAGCGAAGCGCGACTGCACTTGTTATTGCCTAATATGTATTAAATAAGTTGATACTAGAGTATCTCGTGCTTTAGACTAATAACATCTATAAGTTGCATTGTTAGGAAGAATGAAAGTTAGTTTTCTTGAATACCTGCCAAACCTTGAGGGTCTGACCAACCCGCGGGCTGTTCGCCGCCAACGTTAGGTAATTACGAGCACGAGAGAAAATTCCGGTACCTGTCCTCTTCCGGTGACAAGGTTGACACCTCGCTGAACAAACTCAGCTCGCTTCCAGTACCGTAGGGGTTGATTCAAGCATGAGGATCTCGCACCAAACGAGAATGGTTCTGGATAAAACCTCTTCAAAAACACTCCCAGATTATTAGACATCACTAACCCGTTAGGATATTATAGTTTTAGTCCTGGAGAAATAATACACAAAATTGCGGATGCTCGTTAGTGAGATTCGAGAGCTTGCCCAAGGCGACCTGAGTTAGATGATAGGAACACAAGTTACTTTCGCTTTACCTAAAAGTCCTGAAAACCCAGGCAGGTGGCGAGACCTGGGAGGGTTAAAACCGGGCTTTTTAGACCTGCGAAAATTTGATTACTGGTATGATACTAGAGAATAATAAATTAGGAATAGCGCCATACATCCCCACCATTTAAATGATTTACAATATTGCGATAGACCGTAGGGTGACATTTCCTCCGCCTGCAGATTGTAGTACCCCATCATGTCATCCCCAAATTTGTTGTCTCACCAAACTTGGATTCTCAGCTATGCAGATCGCGTAGTAGCCATGCCACTGATGGTGTGGTGGTTAAAAGGCATATTCACAAACTGCGCTTTTAAAAAGATCGGCCGATTGACGGCGCCAACGAAACGAGACCCAAGAGTTCACACAAACAATAATAGGATCGCCAGCGCACGACCCTGGGTGAGAGAGGAAGCTGGCTCATCATCTTCTCCTCTTCGCCATCTCGCAACTAACAATAAAACAGGAGTATATAAATCATAACAAAGCCCTCCTCCTATCCTTCAATCGATCACCACACATAGCCGCCCTCCCCCGCCTATTTCTCTCCTCCCTTTTGCAGACTCCCATGCTAACAAAGGAAAGACAAAGGCTCCTACTGTTGGTAGCCTCCAGACATGCGACTCTTTCACTATCACTTTCGACTCCTCCGCTTTCCTTCCGGGGCATGGATCGAGAACATTCCCAAAGACTGAGGGCATCCCCGGAAAACTATACGAACGGTGAAACAATAGCACGAGCACGTCGAGCATCATCTCACGACTTCCAATATATCCCAAGATTCCTGCAGGTCATTCGTCCCGCTTGTTTCCAAGATTTCGGAGTAGGGATTAGTAGGGCTGACTGAAATCACCAAGAATCACACATCCCTTCTCCGGTTTTCCCCGGTTATTTCGCATCTACCCCGGCCCACATTGCACCTCCTGCAGTGCAACCCCTGCCCCGCAAAAGCACTGGGGCCCGCTTTCGCAGCCAAATACTACACCCCAGGGATTTCGCACCCCCGGCTCTGTTAGATATTAGGGTAGCAGTAGGTACGGGTAGCTATCCTCATATGTGTTGGGGTTGAGCAGTAGGGTTAGTAGAACCGGTTGTTGGCTCTTGGCGGTCATGTATCTCTATAT
>Ga0307509_10004428_pt1 | contig 20293 bp, 23 predicted proteins | sample 10_EM_MG_FD_202245 | JGI IMG/M metagenome (GOLD analysis project Ga0307509, IMG submission 202245) | Populus trichocarpa ectomycorrhiza microbial communities from riparian zone in the Pacific Northwest, United States - 10_EM | ecosystem: Host-associated > Plants > Roots > Unclassified | place... | reverse complement strand
AGAACTTCCGCCTCGCGCCAGACTTGCACCAGCGTCAGCTTCTCGACTTTCACACCCTTCTTCTCAAGGATGCGGGTATGTTGATCCAGGCAACAGGCGCAACCGTTGATCTGGGATAACGACTCCGTGGGGATTTCCTTTCTTCCACTGCTCGACGAATCGAGACGTGAGGTTACGTGAAACGGAATACTCAACCCTCGTTTCGTCCGACGACCTCTGATCAGTTCGTCGATATAGAATGGGCTTCGTTCGCTGCCCGCAACTTTCTTTTCATATTCCATAGTCATGGTATCCCCCGAGTTCATCGAATCCTGTTGGAATAGCCTGATGACCCATCTTCGCGGCTTGAGGGTCTGCAGGTGAAGGGGGGGCACGTTTCGGACGTTACGTTCGTCCATTTGGGACGATCCCGCCCGCAATGTGATTTCTGGTGAACTTTCCGTTTGATTAGACGTCGCGTTTCACACCAATGCCTTTTCCCGGATCAGGTCGATCATGGCGCGCAAGGCGGCGGGTACATGCCGACGTCCGGGATAATAGAGCGACAGGCCTCGAAAGGGCGCTGTCCATTCATCCAGCACGCGAACCAGCGAGCCGGCCGCGAGGTCGGCCGCGACGTTCCATTCGGTGAGATAGGCGAGGCCGAACCCGGCCCGCGCCGCCGCGAGCATTAAATTGGGCTCGTCGAGGATCAGCGGTCCTTCACCGTCGAACGCCAGCGTTTCGCCGTGGCGCTCGAATTCCCAACGATAGATGCCACCGCTCGGCAGTCGGCTGCGGATACAGCGGTGCCGGGAGAGATCGGCAGGCGTGCGCGGCTTCGGGTGCTGCTTGAAATAGGCGGGCGATCCGACAACTGCGAAACGTTGATCGGATCCCAGCGGCACGGCGATCATGTCCCGCGGCACCAGTTCAGCCAGCCGCATGCCGGCGTCGAATCCATCGACGACAATGTCGACCAGTCGTCCTTTGGTGACGATGTCGACGGTCATGTCGGGATATCGGCGCAGATACTCGAACACCAGCGGCTCCATCTGCCGCGCCGCGCCCGCCGATGTATTGATGCGCAGCGTGCCGGCCGGCGTCGCGCGATGACTTCCCGCCCGCGCCATCGCGTCTCTGATCTGGCCCAGCGCCGGAGCAAGGCCGGAAACGAACTGCTCGCCGGCTTCGGTCAGGGAGACACTTCGGGTCGTTCGGTGGAACAGGCGCACGCCGAGTTTCGCCTCCAGCGCGGCGATGGCATGACTCAGCGCCGAGCGTGACATGCCGAGTTCGGTCGCCGCCGCGCGAAATCCGCGGTGGCGCGCCACCGCCAGCACCGCATCAAGCTCGATTAGTCCCGACGATCGCATTGTCCGGATTCCTGCACCAAGTCATGCAGGATTATACACCTTATCAGGCCAACCGCAGTGCCCTATCTCCCGGTCCATCCACCGTTCTCCGGGAGAAAGTGCCACGCGCCTCATCGACAAGATCTATATCGACGGCAAGTTCGTCACACCGCATGGGACCGAGCTGTTCGACCTGCACAACCCTGCGACGGCGCAGGTCATCGGTCGGGTGCGCCTCGCTGACGAGGAGGATGCACGCACCGCTATCGCTGCCGCCAAACGCGCCTTCCCGGCCTTCTCGCGCACGAGCAAGGCCGAACGCATCGCGCTGCTGCGGCGGATGCACGCCGCCATCAACGCGCGTCGGGAGGAACTGCTGGAAGCAATCGTCGAAGAATATGGCGCGCCCGTCTCGCGTGCCGGCTTCATGGCTGACCACCCGGCAAGTGTCTTCCTCGATATGGCCCAGGTTCTGGAGGATTATCGCTTTGCGCGTCGCGTCGGCACGGCCGAGGTGACGATGGAGCCCTTGGGTGTCGCCGGCCTCATTACGCCGTGGAACAGCGACGCCGGCTTCATTTGCGGCAAGCTTGCTGCCGCCATCGCTGCCGGTTGCGCGGCGGTCATCAAGCCAAGTGAGATGAGCGCGATCCAGACGCAGGCGGTGACCGAAGCGCTGCATCAGGCCGGATTACCACCTGGCGTGTTCAACATCGTCACCGGCCGGGGCGAGGTGGTCGGAACCGAGATTACCAGCCATCCCGATGTCGCGAAGATCTCCTTCACCGGTTCGACCGCGGTCGGCAAGGCAATCCTGCGCGCCGGCGCGGAGACGATGAAGAGGATCACGCTCGAACTCGGCGGCAAGTCTCCCACCGTCATTCTGGACGATGCCAATCTGGCGCAGGCGATTCCGTTGGCCCTCAGTGCGGGTTTCATGAACAGCGGACAGGCTTGTATCGCCGGCACGCGCGTCCTCGTGCCACGGAGCAGGCTCGGCGAGGTGGAAGAGCTTGCAAAGGCGGCGGTCGGACAGGTCAAGACCGGTGATCCGCGCGATCCCTCAACGACGGTTGGCCCGATGGTCAGCCAGAAACAATGGGATCGCGTTCAACGTTATATCCGTATCGGGATCGACGAGGGTTCGCTGCTTGCCGGCGGCGAAGGCAGGCCCGACGGCCTCGACGGCTGGTTCGTGCGGCCGACGCTGTTCACCAACGTCCGCAATGACATGACCATTGCGCGCGAGGAAATCTTCGGGCCCGTACTGTCGATCATTCCCTATGAGGAAGACGAAGAGGCGATCGCCATCGCCAATGACACGGTCTATGGCCTGCAGGCGTATGTCCTGTCCCCCGACATGGCGCGTGCGCGACGGGTGGCCGACCGGATTGTTGCCGGTCGCGTGCTGATCAACACGCTGGCCCACGAACCGATGGCACCCTTTGGTGGCTTCAAGCAATCCGGCATCGGCCGCGAATACGGCGACTTCGGGATGGAGGCGTTTCTCGAGCCGAAATCCCTGCTCGGCCTGCACACCGCCTGACACACCCCATCGTCAACAAACCGGCGTCCCGCCGTCGCGAAGGCGGCGGGATGCGCGTCAGGCCTGCTGCTTGGCCATATTGATGATCCTGGGCTGAGTATATTCCTCGAGGCCAGCGCGGCCGAGTTCGGCTCCGATGCTGGACTGCTTGTCGCCCCTGAAGGGAATGTCGGGCTGCAGGTTGAGATGCCTGTTGATCCAGACCGTGCCCGAATTGATTTGCGAGGCCACGGCGAAGGCCCGCTCGGGATTCTTCGACCAGACGCTGCCGCCGAGCCCGAACTCCGTATCGTTCGCGCGCGCGATGGCGTCTTCGACCTTGACATAGCGCAGCACCGGCAGAATTGGGCCGAACTGCTCCTCCCTGACCAATCGCGCATCGTCGCCGATGTCGCGAACAATCGTCGGTTCGACGAAATAGCCCTTGCGCCGCAGAACATTGCCGCCCGCAACGATAGCGCCGTCATGTTTGGCATCCTCCAGGAAGCCCTTCACCCTCTCGAAATGCGCCTTGTTCTGCAGCGGCCCTGTCTGGGCTTCCGGCTTGGCGTCGTCAGGTGCGGCGGCTCAATCACGGCATCGGTTACGCAACCGCGGCGCGGCAGTCCTCGATACGCATCGACCCCGTGGCGCGCTTTCACCTTGGCAATGGCGCCCGGCTTGAACGGATCAATTGGCTCGGCAACAGCGCCCCACGCGGCATCCAGGAATCCTTCGGCATCATGGTCAACTATCTCTACGACCATGACAGCATCGAGGACAACCACGAGGCCTTCGTGCGTGACCGGACCATCGTGCGTTCGCCCGATGTCGACGCACTGCTCGAAGCTTGAGCCCATGCCGGGTGCTTACACCAGGGCGACAGAAAGGCGGTGAACGGCGACACGATATCGAAATCTCTGGCGTCTTGCGCCGCTCTGCGCCGCCCACGCCATGCAACCAGACATTCCACCTAACCTTGAAGGAAGAGATATCATGATGATGAACAGACGCGCTTTCTCCGCCGCCCTCGTGACCGGTGCTGCAGCTTCGCTGATCTCCACGCGTGGCAGGGCCGCAAATTCAACTCCAGTGAAGGCACGGAACGTCGTGCTTGTGCACGGGCTGTTCGCCGATGGCTCGTGCTGGTCGGAGGTGATCGCGCGATTGCAGGCGGCTGGGCTCAACGCCACGGCCGTGCAAAATCCGCTGACGACGCTGCCTGAGGCGGTGGCTTCGGCCGAACGTGTGCTGGCGCGGCAGGACGGCCCGACGGTGCTGGTGGGTCATTCCTTCTCCGGGATGATCGTCACCGAGGCCGGTGTGCATCCGAACGTCTCCGCGCTCGTCTATGTGGCGGCGCGCGCTCCTGATGCGGGCGAGGACTACACCGCGCTCGCGAAGACCTATCCGACGCCGCCGGCGACGGCCGGGATCGTGTTCGACGGCGATGAAGGACGGCTTTCAGAGGAGGCCTTCCTTCGCGATTTCACCGGGGACCTGCCGAAAGCAAAGGCAAAAGTGCTCTACGCAGTCCAGGAGCCGTTCCAAAAGGCGCTGCTGCAGGCAAGACCACCCACGCAGCCTGGCGATCCAAGCCGAGCTATTATGCGGTTTCAACGGAAGACCGCACGATCAATCCGGACCTTGAGCGCTTCATGGCCAAGCGGATGGGCGCCAAGACCATCGAGGTGAAGGCCAGCCATCTCTCGCTGATCTCCCATCCCGATGAGATCACACGGCTGATCCTGGCGGCTGCCGGCCAGCGCGCATGAGGTGAGAGAAAAAACACATCGGACATGCCCCCCCGGGTCATCAACCTTATCGACCTTTACACCCGTCGAGACTTCAACGCCGAGCGGCGTGCCGCGACGAATTCGAGGAGATGAGGCCAACACACTTTTGAGCACCATCCCGCGCCGTATCTCGCGCTTCAGCAATCGCAATCTGCTTCACCCCGATGCCGCGCTCGGTCGCGCTTGCCGCAGACCGTCAGATGCGCTCGCCCGGAGATCGGATCATCTCGACCCAATTCGCGAACGCCTGCATGAGCCCCTGCAGGAATTTGCGGGTGCCGTCGCTAAGGAGCTTGCCATGTTCATCGAAGAGCTTGTCGGCATGGCCGACATAGGCTTCAGGCTGCTGCATGGTTGGCACGTTCAGAAACACGAGCGACTGCCTGAGATGATGATTGGCGCCGAAGGCCCCAATCGCGCCCGGCGAGCTGCTGACGATAGCACCTGGTTTGCGGTCCCAGACGCTGCTTCCATACGGCCTGGAGCCGACATCCAATGCATTCTTGAGAACGGCCGGCACCGAACGGTTATATTCCGGCGTGACGAACAGCACTGCATCAGCGGCCTTGATGCGCTGACGGAACGCGGTCCATTGCCCGGGTGGAGCTGCGGTCTCAAGATCCTCATTGTAAAAGGGCAATTGTCCGACCTCGACGATGTCAAGCTTCATCGAGGACGGCGCGAGCGAGATCAGTGCATTCGCCAGCATCCCGTTGAAAGAAGCCTTCCGCAGGCTTCCAACCAACACACACACATTCATCGGCTTTTCCATGGTCATTTTCCGTTGCGATGTTACGGCTCTCATTTTCCGTGCCTATGCGGTCGCTGAAGATTTGACACTCCTCGTGAAGTCGGGTTTGCGCTTTTCCAGGAAAGCCGTGAACGCCTCTTTTGCGTCTTCGGAGCGGACCTGCGCACTGAAACTCTTCGTTCTCGGCCTTCATCGCAGCCTTAATCTGCTCGCGACATGGCTGTTTCATGAGCCTCTTGCTGGCTTGCAGCGCTGCGGCCGGCTTCGCTGCCAACTTCCCAGCCGTTTCGGTCGCTCTCGCCAGAACGTCCCTGTCGGACAAGACTTGGGTAACGAGACCCAATTCCGCGGCCCGCCTGGCGTCAAAGGGAGATCCCAGCAAAATCAGCTCTGCCGCATGGAGGTGACCGATCCGCGCCGGCACGGAACAGCTCGATCCGAATTCCGGCACGACGGCAAGATTGATGAAGGGCATCTGGAATTTCGCGCTCTCGGCCGCGTAGATGAAGTCGCAGTGCGTCAGCATGGTGGTGCCGCCGCCGATGGCGGCGCCGTGGACCGCCACCACCACCGGCTTGTCGAAGTTGACGAATGCATTCATGAGGCCGGCCTGTGGCGATTCGGCTGGCCCCGGAGGATTTTTGAGAAAATCCTCGATATCGTTTCCCGCGCAGAACGAATCTCCCGCGCCATGCCAAAGCACGACACGCGTGTTCTCGTCATTCGCCGCCTCGTTGAAGATGCCGGCGAGAGCCACGTACATGGCCGACGTCATCGCATTCCGCTTTGTCGGGCGGTTGAACTGGACGCGCAGGATGCTACCCGCGTGTTCGGTAATGATATCATCCATAGTCGAATTCCCGGTCCGTTTGGTGAATTTAACGACAAGTCCAGGTTCGGAGCGGCTCCCGCCGCCCCGACAATGTCGCCGCGCTAGGCCGCATGTTCCCTTGGTTTCGGAATGGCACCGCTCGAACGCAAGCCATCGATTTCGGTCGCGCTAAATCCGAGCTGCCGGAGAACCTCCTCGTTGTGCTCTCCGATCTTCGGGGCGCGCTGCGCGGGCACCTTGGCGACGCCATGGACCTGAAGCGGGCTGGAGATGGTGGATGTCAGCTTGCCGCCGGCACCGCTGAGCGGAACGATGATATCATTCGCCTGGAGCTGGGGATCCTTGATCACCTCTTGCGGCCCACGCACCGCTCCGAACGTCACGTGAACGCCGTTGAACACCTCATACCAATGCGCCATCGGCTGGGCGCAGAAAGTTTCGTCGAGGATCGCCGTGAGCTGGGGCATATTCGCCATCAGCTTCGCCGGATCAGAGAAACGCGGGTCAGTCAGAAGATCGGTTCGGCCGATAGCCTTGGCGACGGGTGCCAGCTTGTCGGGCGTGATGATGAGAACGAACCAGGTGTCATCCTTGGCGCGCCAGACGTTCATCGCCGCATTTGCCGGATTCTTGCGATCGTGCAGCCCGAAGAATTTCGCATCGCACAACGCGGCCTGGATCGAGACGCTGGCCGACCACACGCCTTCGGCGAGAAGCGAGGTCGTGACATGCGCCCCCTCCCCCGTGCGCTCGCGGCGATATAAGGCAGTGACGATCGCCGAATAGAGCCCGACGGCAGTGGCATTGTCACCGCTGCCGGCCACTGGCCAGGTCGGCGGCGCGCCGGCATCGCGCGTCATCGACAACAATCCGCTGCGTGCCCAATACGACGTAATGTCGAAGCCGGGAAGATCCGCATCGGGTCCCTTGTCGCCGAAACCGGTGATGTCCGCGTAGATCAAACGCGGATTCCATCGTACGACATCTTCATATTCAAGCTTCAGTCGCGCACGCGCCGGATGCGGCGTATTGACGATGAGAACATCGGCCCATTTGACGAGCTTTTCGAGAACCTGATGGGCGCCCGGGGACTTCAGATCAAGCGCCATGCCCCGCTTGTTGCGATTGGCGAGGTGCCAGGGGTAGGCATCCTCCGCGACCGGTTGCGGTGGCAGGTTGTGCGCGTGCCGCCACAGCTCGCCGCTCGGCGGCTCCACTTTGATGACGTCGGCGCCGAAGTCGGACAGAATCACGGCAGCGCTCGGGCCTGCGATAAAGCTCGCCAGATCCACCACCTTCAGTCCAGAGAAAATATTGTCGCTTGCCATGGCTGTCCTTTCCAAATCGCTGTGTGCGGCGGTTGCTTCACCGACCGAGGAACTTCGGTGCACGTTTCTCGAGGAAGGCGGAAGTGCCTTCCTTCTTGTCTTCCGTCGCCGCGCAGATGCCGAAATAGGACGCTTCGAGCGCAAACCCCTCGGCCTGGCTGGTGTCCATCCCCTTGTTGGCCGCTTCCAGCGAGAACTTTACGGCGATCGGCGCATTGGCCAAGATCTGCTTCAGGATCGTCTCGCCGCGGGCGGTGAGATTGGCCGCGGGGACAACTTCGTTGACGAGGCCGATACGATAGGCTTCCTGGGCAGAGATCGTTTCGCCGGTGAGGATCAGCTGCAGCGCGCGCCCCTTACCGACCAGGCGCGGCAGGCGTTGCGTGCCGCCACCGCCGGGCAACAGCCCGAGCTTCACCTCGGGCTGCCCGAACTTGGCATGTTCGACGGCGATTCTGATCGTGCAAGCCATCGCTGTCTCGCAGCCTCCGCCGAGCGCAAAGCCATTGATGGCTGCGATCACCGGCTTGCCAAGATTTTCAATCAGATCGAGCACGCCCTGACCGAACCGGCTGGATTCCTCTGCCTCATAGGCATCGACATGCGCGAGTTCACTGATGTCGGCACCGGCGATGAAAGCCTTGTCGCCCGCGCCAGTAAGGATCACGCCGTGCACAGAAGCGTCGGCCTTTGCGTCCTCGAATGCGGTCCGCAAATCGGTCCAGGTCGGCGTGTTAAGCGCGTTGAGCACCTTGGGCCGATTGACCGTCACGTAGGCGATCGAACCCTTTTTCTCGTACTTGACGTTCGCAAGCGCCAATGTCGCTCTGGGCAACGAATCGGGCACGATTGCCGGCGAAGGTGTGAATGTTGCTGCTTCGGAAGCCATGGTCTTATCTCCTGGATGGGGGCAGCCGGCGCCAGAGCGCCGGCGCCGCTGGGTGTCACACGAAGGCGCCGTGACCGGTGATGGCTTTGCCGACGATCAGATTCTGCATCTGATAGGTGCCTTCGTAGGAGTACAGCGCCTCGGCATCATTGAAGAAGCGCGCGACATTGTAGTCGGCGACGATGCCATTGCCGCCCAGGACCTCGCGGCCCCATGAGACCGTCTCGCGCGATTTCGCCGTGCAGAACGCCTTCGCCAGCGCCGCGTGATGATCGTCAAGCTTGCCTTCGTCATCGAGTTGCGCCAGGCGGAGCATCAGACACTGGCAGGCGGTCAGATTGGCAAGCATCTTGGAGAGCAGATCCTGAATCATCTGGAACGAGGCGATCGGCTTGCCGAATTGCAGTCGCTCCTGGGCGTATTTGAGGGTTGCCTCAAATGCGCCCATCTGGATGCCGGTTGACGCCCAACCCACCATGTATCGCGTCATCCGGAGCACGCGCGCGGTATCGCGGAACGAATTGCCGCCCTGCAGGCGATTCGCTTCAGACACCCGCACGTCCTTCATCGTGATCTGGCCGTTCTGGACCACCTTGAGCGCAATCTTGTGCTCGATCTTTTCGACACTGAAACCGGGCGTCGACTTGTTCTCGACGATAAATCCCTTGACCTGATTGTCGGCAAGATCGCGCGCCCAGATGATGGAGAGGTCGCACCATGTCGCGTTACCGATCCACCGCTTCTGTCCGTTGAGAATCCAGCTATCTCCCTCACGCTTGGCCGTTGTGGTCATACCGCCGCTCGTTCCCGAACCGACCAGCGGCTCGGTCAGCCCGAAACACCCGATCTTCTCGTAACGCGCCATTTGCGGCAGCCACTTCTTCTTCTGCTCCTCGGATCCATCGAGATAGATCGAGCCCATTGCGAGGCCGCTGTGCACGCCCCAGAACGTGCAGATCGAGGCGTCGACGCGTGCGATCTCCATCGCGACGAAGCCGAACAGCTTCTGGCTGCCGCCGGCGCAGCCATAGCCCTCGTAGCCGAGCCCGCCGATGCCGAGGCCCTTGAACGATGGCAGGAGTTCGAACGGAAACGCGTCATCGGACCAGTACTTGTTGATGATCGGCTGGACCTTGGTCTGCATGTAGGCCCGCACCTTTGTGACGACCGCTTTCTCCTCGGGGGTGAGAAGCTCGACCAACTGATAGAAGTCACCGTTGGGAACGGGCACCGGCTTCAGTGCGGCGATCTTGCTTGCTGCGGTTGCGGTAGGCATTTGGGACTCCTATTGCTGCGGCCTGGAAGCCGGAACGTTTGAAGGACGTGTCAGGTGGATGATTGATCTCGCCGGCGGCGCCCGGTCTCAGGCGACCGGCTCCGTCGATTTCGTTTGGCTCGACTTGGCAACCTTTTTGCGCAGCTCGATCAGGCCGAGCAGGACTTCATCGCGCTCCGCCTCCAGCTGCTCGATGGTGCGCGATCCGGCCTCGGCATGGACGCTGTCGATGAGCTTCTTTTGCACGCCCGGCGTCAGCACCGGCGAGCCGAGGGTCTTCCACCAGGCCGTCATCGGGCCGGTGAACTGCTGGAAGAAATGCTCGATGCCGCCGGGACCGCCGCCGAGATGGTTGAGCATCAGACTGCCCATGACGCCCCAGCGCAGGCCCGGTCCCCAGGAGAGAGCCGTGTCGACGTCGGCGGCGCTCACCACGCCCTCGGCAACGAGGTAATAGACTTCGCGGCTCAGCGCCGCCTGCAGACGGTTGGCGACATGCCCCGGCATTTCCTTGTTGAGGCGCACTGTCCGCTGCCCGATCGACGTATAAAATTGAGTAGCGCGCCGGATCGTCGCTTCCGAGGTCTTTACCCCGCCGACGATCTCCGTCAGCGGGATCAAGTGCGGCGGATTGAACGGATGGGCGATGACGCAGCGCTCGGGATGGGACGCGGCGCCCTTTTGGATTTCGCTCATGGTGAGCCCCGAGGAGCTCGACGCGATGATCACGTCGGGCGGCAGCAGCTCGTCGAGCTGCCCATAAAGCTTCTGCTTGAAATCGATCCGCTCGGGCCCGTTCTCCTGAACGAGGTCTGCGCCGGCGAGCGCCTGCGCGATGTCAACGGTGAACTTCAGGTTCGACTGGGACGCTCCGGGCGACAGGCCCAATCGCTTCAACGCCGGCCAAGCAGTTTCAACGAACTTCCTCAGCGCGGCTTCGGCGTCAGGTGCGATGTCGGTCGCGACGACCTGCAGTCCCTTGGCGAGATATAGCGAAGTCCAGCTCGCCCCGATCACGCCGGTGCCGATGATGGCGATGCGTCGAATGGGCTTGGTCTCGGTCATGTCATTTCTCCAATGCGGTTGTCAGACTTCGGCGTAGGCAATGCCGGTGAGGTTGCCCTGGGCGAAGAGGAAATTTCGTTCACCAGATCCGTCGAGCCGTGCGGAGTAGACTGAGCCGGCGAAATCGGTCACGAACATGCGATCGTTTGGAACGTCGAGCGCGATACCGATCCCCTCCATGAGATGGGTCACCACGATCTCCGGCTCGGCGGGCTTGTTGTCGATCGAGGCCCGGTTCACCGTGTTGCCACGCGGCGGGTCGCCGCGGTCGGTCCAGTAGAGAACACGGTTCTTGACGTCGAGCTCGAGATCGATCGGCTCCGGCAGACCGTCGAAGAAGATCTCGATGTCGGATCTGGTCGCTGCGGTTTGGCCGGCAGGAATTTCGACATTGGCACGGAACATGCGGCCGACCCCGGCATTGTCTGGGCCTTTTTGCGACCAGTAGATTTTTCTAAATTTCGGGTCGATGGTCAGCCCAACGCACCAGCGTGTCGCATCCCGGCTATCGGCTTCGCCACGCCCCGCCTCGATGAGCGTCTCCAGCCGCGAGCCGTCGAGATTGCAGCGCATGACGCGCATACCCTCGCGGTCGCACCAATAGAGTTTGCCGCCCTTCTTATCGAGGATGATCTGCTTCGGAGTATGGGTCGCTCCCTGCGCGACAATCGTCTCGCGGTTCTTGCCGTCAATGTCGGCGCGCTCGATGGACCCGTCATTCAAGCTTGGGATGCCCATGTTGGTCCAGTAGATATGGCCAGCCTCAGCATCGACGACGATGCCGTCGGGCAAGTGGCAATCGGTCACGATGGTCTTGCGGTTCGAACCGTCCGTATTCATGGAGTGAATGCGGCCGCCGCTCAGTTCAAGAACGAAGAGTCGAGCGTCCGTCTCATCAACACGTCGGGAAGACTTCATGGCGACTCGCACCTTTATAGCTGTTTGACAAGAATGATATCCGCGACCAGCTTGCCCATTGCATTCAAACTCTACTGCGACCATTTATGCCGCAACATGTATCCAACTGTAGACCTAGGGCTTGTAGGAATTTCTGACGATTGCGGCATCCGATCGAGAGCCTCGCTGTCGAGCCTGTCGGCTTCTGACATGCGCCTTCGTTGCAGCATGAGTTCGGCAACGTCCGTTGAAGTCCTTCAATCATCAATTGCCTCGACGAACCATCCGACGGCTTCGGATCGGCAAGACAGTGCAGCAAAGAGCTTCCTTTGGCTCGTTAAGTAGCGTTATGAAAAGTTAAGCTCTCAATTCTCGGGAGAAGAGTGAGCTTTAGATAATCAAGCCGCTCACCCACTACGCTTGATGCGCTGTTCTCCTATTGGCGAGCAAACGCGGTCTCGTAGCGGCAACCCGAGGCGCCGCCACACATCGACCAGCGCTTCAGCGAGGGCATCGATCAGCGCGTCATCGTGATGGGGCGTCGGCGTGATGCGCAGCCGCTCGGTGCCGCACGGCACAGTCGGATAGTTGATCGGCTGGATGTAGATGCCGTGCTCGGCGAGCAGAAGGTCGCTCGCTTCCTTGCATTTCTCCGGATTACCCACCATCACCGGGACAATGTGCGTCTCGTTAGGCATCACCGGCAGGCCGGCGGCATTGAGGGCGGCCTTCACCCGTGCAGCGCGGTCCTGGTGGCGGTCGCGCTCCCATTGCGAAGCCTTGAGGTGCCGGATCGCCGCGGTGGCGGCGGCGCAGACCGGCGGCGGCAGCGCGGTAGTGAAAATGAATCCCGGCGCGTAAGAGCGCACCGCATCGATCACATTGACGCTTGCCGCGATGTAGCCGCCGAGACAGCCGAACGCCTTCGCCAGCGTGCCCTCCACCACGTCGATGCGGTGCAAGGCGCCTTCGCGCGCGGCGATGCCAGCGCCAGCCCGCCCGTACATGCCGGCCGAATGGACCTCGTCAATGTAGGTCATCGCGCGATAGCGCTCGGCGAGGTCGCAGATGCGATTCACCGGCGCGACGTCGCCGTCCATCGAGTAGAGGGCCTCGAACACGATCAGCTTCGACCGCTCCGGAGCCTCCGCCGCCAGCAATTCTTCGAGGTGGCCGACGTCGTTGTGACGCCAGATCCTCTTTTCCACGCCGGCGCGCCGTACGCCCTCGATCATCGAATTGTGGTTCCAAGCGTCCGACAGGATCACGCAGTTTGGCAGGACCTTGGCGATGGTTGCTATGCCGGCCTCGTTGGACACGTACCCCGAGGTGAAAGCCAGCGCGGCTTCCTTGCAGTGCAGGTCGGCGAGCTCGCGCTCCAACTCGACCAGCGGGTGGTGGGTACCGGCGATGTTGCGGGTGCCGCCGGCGCCAGCGCCCATGCGGGTGGCGGTTTTGACCATGGCGTCGATCACCTTCGGGTGTTGGCCCATGCCGAGGTAGTCGTTCGAGCACCAGACCACGACTGGGCACGGGCCGTCCGGAGAGTGCCAGGTCGCGCGCGGAAAACGCCCGGCAATGCGCTCGAGATCGGCAAACACGCGGTAGCGCCGTTCCTCGTGCAGGCGGGCAAGCGCGGCGGAAAAGAAATGATCATCGGTCAAAGGGCGAGATCTCCGTCCGGTTTGTGCTCAAGGATTGGGGACTTCCGACACCCGTGGATTCAAAAAGCCAGCGATAAGCGCCGTCGCCCATCGTCTCGGCGGAGGGAGGCGGCCGGTCCTCCGGGGGAAAGGACCGGCCGCGGGCGGGCCCGGCGCGGGCAGGATGAGGGAGGATGCGCGCCGGGCGCCGAGCACTAGCGAAGCTGTCTGCCTCCGCGAAACAAATTGGTTTGCTAAAACGCGCTTCGGTGCGAGTGAAGCAATCCAAATCTCAGCGACTCTTGGCGAATGCGGTACTACATCTCCGAGTGGTTGATGAAGAAATACCTCTGGTCACAAATTCTCGTCTCCGTCGGCGTGCACCGTACGACGACGACGGCCGTTGTTGCTCACTGCGTAACTATCGGCGCGATGCTCGTAGCTGGCCGCGAGACTTTCGAGACGCGCCGCGACTGATTCATCCGTGATGGTCCTGACAACTCGCCGCAAGGTAGTTGCGATGTCCACACAGGCTCTGTTGCTCATACGCAGCTCCGGCATTCCGCTGACACTTGATGTTGCCTGCGTACCATCCAATCGAGCCCCACGCTATTGCGCAGAAGTGTATCAGCAAGCAACTTAAGCTTAGGCTCCATACAGGGACGTTTTCGAGCGGTCCCGCAAGCAGAGCGCTGCCGGTGAGAAGCTGGTGAGTGCCGATTGCTGATCACAGGACCTCAAGCGAATTACATCGTTCGCACCAGAAATACGATTCGAAACTCAAATCATAGTATGAACGTGCAGCATGGTCCCGGAACAGACCCGGCCATCTGTCACACGGGGCGGGTCAACTGATCGTTTTCCGATTCCCACCACTCCAAAGAATTCGACTGACGCCCTGATCGTCAAGAACGAACTCCGGGATCGCTCGCGTGACATCTGTATCGCGCACGAGCGTCAATGTGCGGTTATCAAGAATGAGCCACTGATGATCGACCCGGACTGCCACGACAGCATGATCTTCGTATGGCAGACGGTTCCTCAACACGACGATCTTCAGCGCATCCTTCGAGAGTCCTGCTAACAGCAGCGCCACATATTTGACGATCGCATAATCCTCACAGTCACCAGAATTAGAGCCGAGCGTTTCGAGCGGATCACTCCAATGATCCGAAACGCCCCATCGGGTCTCGTCGCTCACGGGACTGATGGCAAAGTTAACTGCTCTGTTTATCACGCCGACGCGTGCGCGTCCGCTTCGACCTGCGCCTTCCAGACTTAGGTCGATCAGCTTTTGTGCGGGGGCGGGGCATGGCTGGCTCGCCTGACATTGCGCGATGACTTCGAGGTCTTTGGTGATCGCGGCCTCCACCCGACGCCATTTGTCCAACAACGCGCCGTCGGTTACTGGCTCGGTCTTCGTGCCAAACAGCTGACCGGGTTCTTCATCATTCGTGGCGGAACCATCGTGATGCGCGCTCGCTCCGTTGACTACTATTCCCACAAATGAACCGGGGCCGACATGGTCAGCGGCCAGAACGTAAATGGGCGGCGCGGCGGAGTAGGCGAACATCTCAAGCGGGTCGACCACACAGAGAGCGCCAGCCAGCAAAAGGCTTGTCCAGGCGAGGATCTTCCAGAAACCTACGCCACGATCCAGCACGTTCCGAGCGGGTGAGCAGGCCGACAACCTGGTTTCCACCCTAAGCTCCCCTGCCATCCAGTTTACCGATTACGCAACGCCATGCCGCAAGACGCTCGGCCGGATGTTGCTTCATCCACTCCGCGAGTTGCGGCGCGCCCAACAGGCAGGACTGCACCGAGACGTCAGCGAAGTCCGAGGTGGTGACGGTCTCCTCGTGGCAATTTGCCGGAGAGGAGAGACTGCAGAGCACGGCGATGATCTTGATCACGAGAGAACCCCGTTGCTGCGACAGGCATTGGCGCCGCTGACCGAATGACCTGCAGGTACCGTGTCCCACCTCTCACTGAACGGATCACCCGGCGGGTAGATGCTGTCATATCTCGCGCGGGCTTCCCGAATGAGGCGGGCTCGCTCGCGTTCGGACTTTGGGATGAATCGAATAACCTCGCTCATGTTCGTTCCAAACATAAAAAAAGTTCGCAATGAGATTATCTTCATCATTTTATGACTTGGGACCTCAGCTCCGCTTTTTGAAGCCCTCCAGGCAATAACGAAGAATAAACAACTCGTGACCGGGCTCCGTGCCGGACAAACTTGGATATGCGAGCGTGCTTCGGCCGCCGTCTGACACTGTGTCGATAAGAAGTGTCGGGACCACTTCTATCGATCCGCGAAGTTGCTCTCGCGTAGGACCTCACCAGGATCTGAACGGGCTTACACGAAATCTGTCGATGTCAGTTTCGCTGCGCGGTCCAATAGCCTGAGCAACGCCCATTTCCTGAATGACCACTCCACGTTCCGCGGCCAGAATTGCTTGAGAGCCTGCCCGAGCCGGCGGCGAATTTGTCCTGAACGGTCACCGATGCGCGAACCGCGCCGGAACGCGCCACGTAGCCTCTGAACCTGACTAAATTCGGATGCGTGACTATTCCGTCGGCGATGTTGACGGCGAAATTATAGGTCGTGTCGCAAGCGCCTCTTTGCGTCACGAAAATGAGGTCCCAGGAACCGTCGTACGTAGAGCTGGCTTGCGCGACGGAGAGGAAGGCGACAAGGCAGCCTGCGGCCGTCGCATAAGTGAGAAACTTTCTCATTGTTTGCTCCAACGTTGTCATCATGGACCTCGATGAGAAGCACGCAGAGAAACGTGCCTGGCCTCGTTGTCCCTAATCCGGTTTCGCCGGTATCGGCGCGCTCTATCCCAACCGCTCTATTTGCCGTTCAGTAAGCTTTGATTTGCCGTACTTCGATGGATTGCCGCACCGGTACGTCTCCATGCTTGGCGAACCATTTAGGACCGGGTCCGCGCATATAATGACGCTCGGGTCGATAAGGGTCACACGCAGTCGCGATGAGCCTGCTGCAGCTCATCTCGAGACCAAGCACGCATCGGCGAAGCGGCGCTATGAACGACAGAGCTGCGAGCACGGCCACTTTAATGCGGCTTGCCGAGCACGAAAGCGAAGGGGACAACGAGGAGCTCATCACCGAGGTCGTCGTTGACGTGCAAGACCCAGCCGCGCAAGTCTTCGAGGGTGCGCGCCATGGTGAGGGATCGCACGACACGAGCTGCGTGATCACGCGCCTCAGCGAGGTCGTCTACCACGGCGCCGCAGCGATCGACCAAAACTTCGTTCGTGTTGGTGGAGCAGTGGAAATACACCTGAGTCATGTTTGGCTTCCTTCAAATGAAACTCGAGATAGGTAGCAAGAAGACGTCAGCGTGGCATGCGTCCTCGACGGGACGGCCAGAGTACAGAAGCAGCGACTCCGCAAAGATCTGGAACCAAATCCAAGTCTTCATGAAAGGGAATAGGATCACCTGCGCACCTCGCGGATAGCCGTTGCCGGAGAGTAGTGAGACTCAACTGCCGCACTTCGTCGCCAACAGGTCATTGAAAGCATTGATCTCGGAATCAAGCACAGCCAGATCCCGCTCGCCGTCCACGCACCTTGCTGCGGCCTGCCGTAGCGTCACAGACTCATAAAATGAGGCGGCGTAGGCGCGACAAGTCTCCTCATTATCGGTTGTATGAACTGCGTGGCTGCGTAGCGTCGCCCAGCGCGTCCGAGAAGTGTCGATGCCCTTGTTAGACATACACTCCGACGCAACCGCGGGAATCGTGCATGCGCTGATCACGGCAGAAGCGATGAGGACAATGTTTATCCTCAAGAGTGAACTCCATACAGCGAGTTATTGCGAGGAGACTTACAGTTCTACGGATCTATCTTCCATTGCACGCGCGTCGTTCGGGGTACGACTGTGGTTGCGCCGCATGAACCTTGGCTTAGAAGGAGGACTTTCACATCGACCATGACAAAGCAGCGTGGTCGCTATGTTACCGGCGCAGCGATGGGCATCGGCTGATAAGTCGCCGAGTTACCACTACATGGTGACCAAGATGGGTATAACTGGCCGACAGGGATCAAAATTGCTGGGCGCGCATCTGCTCAAATTCGTCGCGGCAGGTGTCGCTGAATTCGCGCAATAGGTCGATGGCTCCGCGGTTGGCCATATCACGCAGCTCAACGAAGCTCTTGTCCGGTTGCAGATAGGTATCCATGATCTTCTTGGCGATATGCGCGGCACTGTGCACCACCGGCCTGGAAGACAGGACTCGCATCCGGCCGAGCTTCGCATAGAGGCCAACCAGGCTCGGGATGTCGGCATCCGCTTCATGGTGCTGAAGTGCATCGATGTAACATTTTGAGGCCTCGTCGATAAAATCCCTGTAAAGGATCTGCCGGCGACTCCTTTCGTGGTGAAGCCACTGCGCGCGGATTTGGCCTCTGTGGTTCAGCCAATTCGCAGCCACGCTTGTCAATCCGCCGATAGCTGTGCCGGTCAGGGCGGCCAGCGCGGAGATGATAGAGGATTCCATGGAACAATTTCCGACCTGTAACGCAGTCTGCGCCGCAGCACTTGCCCGGACCTAATCCCTATCGGGATGCAGGCGGTCCCGGCGGTTCCGAGATCAGTCGCGAGCTGCGTTGTCCGGTCAGATACGACCAGAACCACTGCGTCTGAACGCGAAACCGGTTCTGTAGCTGCGGGAGCGCAAGCACGTGAAGCACCGCCCAGACCAGCCAGGTCAGGAAGCCGCCAGTGCGCAGGCGACCGGCCTCGAGGACCGCAAAATTCTTGCCTACCACCGCCATGTTACCCTTGCTCCGGTACCGGAAGGGGCGACCGTCCTTGCGTCGTCCGGCCCGGTTGGCAATCAAATGACCCACAAAGCGTCCTTGCTGGATGGCAGCTTGCGCGACGCCGGGGACGGGATAACCGTCCTGGGTCATGGCGGCGGCATCGCCCACCACAAACACGTCAGGCGCCTCGGGGACGTCCAGGAAGGGACCGACCAATGCACGTCCTGCCCGGTCCATGGCGGTGCCGAGCATCTTCACGACTGGTGAAGCGGCAACGCCTGCGGTCCAGAGCACGGTGGCGCTCGGAATCCGTTCACCGGCCGCAATGACGCCCCGGTCGTCGACCTTCTCGACCTTCACCCCAGTCAAGATCTCAACGCCTAGCTTGCTAAGCCGCTTGGTGACCTTTTTCGACAATGACTCCGCAAAGGTTGGGAGAACACGAGTGCCGCCGTCCAGCAACACAATCCTGCTGCTGGCGGGATCGATGTTGCGGAAATTCCCGCGCAGGGTCACCGAGACCAGTTGCGCGATCGAGGCGGCAAGCTCGACGCCGGTCGGCCCCGCGCCCACTAGGACGAATGTCATCTGGCGGGTACGCTCTTTCTCGTCGTCGGTCGATTCAGCCAGCTCGAAGGCGCTCAGGATCTTTGTTCGGATTGTTTCAGCATCATTGAGGCTCTTGAGGCCCGGTGCAAACTTGGCAAACTCGTCATGGCCGAAATAGCTCGGACGCGTGCCAGTGGCCACGACCAGAAAGTCGTATTCGAATTTTCGGCTGCCAACGCCAGGGCAAATCACCTCGACCGCGCGAGCCGCCGGATTGATGCCCTTGACCTCGGCCAGCAACACACCGAGGTTTTCCTGCTTCGCCTCGAGCTGGCGAAGCGGCGCGGCAATCTCGGAAGGCGCCAGAACCGCGGTCGCGACCTGATACAGAAGCGGCTGGAAGATATGGTGGTTGCGCCGGTCAAGCAGCAGGATGTCGACATTGGATCGCTTCAGCGCGCGCGCCGCCGCGAGGCCAGCAAATCCGCCGCCGATGATCACGACACGTTTCTTCCGGGCAGCCGCATTCGCTTCTACCGGTTTCTGCTGTGGAAGGGATTTGGTCAGAACTGTGCTCATTGGTGAACCTGGGAATGTTGTACGCACCCCGAACCGTTCGCTCTCATAGTGAAGTCGAGGAACACTTCTCGAACGACGTTGCGATGCATGGCATTTCTGAAATCCGTGGGATCTCATCTGGTTGGTAAGTAGCTCTCTGCGGTTCTATTGAACGCGGCGTCGAGCCAATTGTCATGATTCTTTGACCAACGCTGCTGCCCTTCATCACCCTGCGGATCTTTTCAAACGCTCGGTATTCGATTTGGCGCACCCGTTCCCGCGAGATACCAAGTTTCGATGCCAGTGCTGCAAACGATACAGGTTCGTCAGCCAACCGACGCATCTCGCTCCCGATCGCCCAACGTCGTAAGCGCCGCGCGCAGATCCCGACCGCGCCGCTCTAACTCATCATTCTCTGCAACCAGCATCTCCTGGCTGGGCCGTTCATCCAGCAACAACTCCTGCCATTCAAGCGCGTGCTCCTCCCCTCGCAATTCAGTCCTTTGCTGCCCGTTGAGATAGCGACTCAACGGAGGACCATCTATGATTCTCTCGATCGATTGATCGAAGCCAGAAGTGTCTGACGCCGCAACATTAAAAGATAATTGACTGGTGAGGATCACTCCTCGCCCACCGCGCGGCTCTGTCAGTTCATTTCCGATCCGAGCAATTCCAAGAATACAGCGCGCGTCTAATGATGGTAGTCTACTCTCGTTCTCTCGCACTACAGGATTGTCTAAGCGCCCAATACCTTGGTATGGGGAAAGAGTTGCCATGCAAGCGAACATCGATGCCAAGGATCAATTCGCACTCGTAAAGCTGATAGCTGGACAGCTAGAACGTAAGCTAACGTTTAGCCGAGGCATTCCTCTTTCAGCTGGGTGCTAATTTCGTGAAATTGAACCGTAAGGTGTGGTCGCTTTAATCTGATCAAAATCGCTCCGGGCTATGCAGCGACGAAGAACGACTATCCACGGGGCGATTGCGCGCGCACCATCAAGACTATCATCGGTGAAGCGTTCGGTGCGTACGCGGGCCTGCGGCGACGGCTGTCCGCA
>Ga0307509_10004427_pt1 | contig 20297 bp, 21 predicted proteins | sample 10_EM_MG_FD_202245 | JGI IMG/M metagenome (GOLD analysis project Ga0307509, IMG submission 202245) | Populus trichocarpa ectomycorrhiza microbial communities from riparian zone in the Pacific Northwest, United States - 10_EM | ecosystem: Host-associated > Plants > Roots > Unclassified | place... | reverse complement strand
AAGCGTTTGGCATTCTACTTCGACAACCAACTTTTCCTCGAGAGAACTAAATTGAGTGAAGCTTCGAGCTTAACTATATTAAGTTTTACCGTTGATTCTTCTGAATTATTTTTACCTCATCTTTATCCTCTACTTTGAGTGTTTGGTGCGATCGCAACCTTAGAGTTCACCTCTCTATAGGGTGCCCCCGTTACAGCAGCTTTAACTGTGTTAACTCCATCCACCTGTCTGTTCAAAGCATTAATTAAGGGAAAACTATCAAATCCTCCAAGCACAGGTCTTCCGTTATTTCTTGACAAAACTAACCGAAGTACATCAACAGTAGGCGAAAAACATAAATAATTAAAATCTTTAGCCAATGAAAGGTTAACATACGTAGCTACCCTTTTCTTGCAGCCAAAAATATTTGAAACATAACATTGAAAACCAGGTGCCCTCAGTGGGCTGCCTTGAAATAAAGGAGGGTCTTGTAAACACACAAAAGAAACATTCCTATTCCTAATAAGCGAAACTAAAGTTAAAAACACCAAATTGCTTCCCCTGCAATTATGCTGTACTACAGAAAAACAATGTAAAGGAGCGTGACCATCTGAGTTCTGTGACTCAATCATGGTTATTTAGTTGTCTCTATACCCTCACAAGATTAGGAAGCTCTTCTTCGGTTATAATGTTCTTTGACGTCCTGTTTGGCCTTGATTTTAACAGGGCATTCCATGGAGTACGCCAGATGATTACCACCGCAAGCTGCACATTTGGACAGGGTAACGGGGCAACAATCTGCGATAATGTTCCTATCGTCCTTCTTGGCGTATGTCGGAGATGCGCATTTGTGCTCCTTTAGTCTGTGTTCACTGGCACAGATAGGACAGGTGTGGTGGGTAGCTTTACATCCTTCTTCAGGATGTCCATATAGGTAGCATTTCTTGCACTGCTTCATCAGGTTCAAGTGCCACATCAGCACAGAGGCTGTGTAGTGGCCATGAATCTGTACAAAGGGGGTGATTTTATCCACTTCATTAGTAGGGACAGATACAACCGCCAAGGTATACTTCTTGGGATGTCTAATTTCGAGGTCTTTCTGCAAAACCTAGCTGAAGTGATATTAACTTGCTGTCCCACGAAGAGAGACTCTTTCATAACTGAAAGCATGGTCTCCTGGTTGTTAGATGTTGCTTCAAGGAAGAGTTTGTGTATCACGACCTGTGAGTCGGTAGGGCCTCGTCTGAATTCCATGTAATCTTGTAAACCCTCCAGAAGCACTGCATTTAAGGCTGTTGTCATCGGGGTTAGGTACTTGGTGTATTCTATCGACGCAGCTCCCGGTGGCGTCATGAGAGAAACCGTACCAGTGGTCGCATTAATCTGTATTTGCAGGTTGGTGGGGGCAGAGCATCCACACTTCTGGAGTTCTTTAGTGATAGTGATGCTAATTTGCGGCTCAAGCTTGGCTGAATTAGGCAGGGGCATGAGTGTGACGCGAGTGGTGTAAATGCACCTCCTTGCAATAGTTACTGTCTTTAGACGTACAGCAGGTGGTAGAGGGGGGGTAGGGGTGTCATTAGCCGGTTCAGCCGCATCCTCCGGCGCTTTGACCTCTTTTTTCTGGTTCTGCTTGGGGTTTTTGGGGATATGGGACCAACAGTCCCCAACCTTTTCTTTCCCTTGGGGGGTGTTTTGGGAGCAGGCGTTTCCCTCAGAGCAGCCAGTGCCTCAGCATAAGTGCGAAATTGTTTCTGCGCTATGCTGACTTGTGGGATGATTTTTGCTGTTGATGCTGTCACGTTCGTGGAGAGGTTCCTGGCATTATTCGACAGACTTTTCACCGTGGTAGCAAGCTCGGTGACCGTGTTTGTGAGTTTGTGTATTTGTTTTCTCATCCCCATCATCATCGTGAACATCTCAATCTGGATGGTGACGTTCACTACTTCACCATCCAAGAATTCACTTTCTGTGAGGTTAAGGATTTCTTTCCTAAGAGGTGAATCCTCTGGTAGGGATAGTGCAGGTGCTACACCCCTGATTCCAGCAAGAAATTCCTGAAACCATGGGCTATTTTCAAATTTGCTGGTCAAAGGTGACCCTTGGTTTTGTCCTCCTGGCTGGGAAGCCATATCAGCCGAGGTGGTGTGGTGGGGTACTTGTCGAGTTTGGTGGCAACCGAGGTCACGATGGAATCTTTGGTGTTGAGTGTTGCGCAATTCTTGACCGTGATTGGCCTATTTTATCGGTGCGGAAAATAGGTGGGAGGGAGCTTGTATCGGTCCGTACGAGTATTATCTCACGTTATACTATACGGTTTTTCGCCATGACCGGGCGTTACTCAAACTTAGGCAGCCAACCCTTGTAGATGAGTGATGAGAACACACTCAGCCGCATTGCTGTACTCGAGTACAGTAGACCCCTAAAACCCACACCTCTGTTACTAAATTTATGTTGACTGGGGGAATTTAAGTGCCCATTTCAGACTCCAGGTACCGGTCTTGGCGAAAACCCATAACGCGAGATAATACTTGTATGATACGGTACGGTAGTCTACCATCCCCATTGAGGAGAGAGACCGTTGCCCAGGACTTGCTGTCGTCGACAATGAGCCTTCCACCGCGCACCTAACTCACTTTGCCCCTCCCGAGCCCCTCCGCTTTCATCCTGAGTTTTGTGGCACAGTTCGAAAATTGTAGGATCCCGCTTAAATTGTGGGTATATATATTCAGCAGGCCAAAGCTCTTCGGCCACTTCCTCCCACCATCTCCAACACGCACCCTTTCTTCATCTCCAACGCACCCCTCTCGACCCCCCAGAGACACAGTTTCTCATATATTCTTCCCTATATTAGGGAATCTACGCAAAACCGGACCTCTCGGATTGCGCGAGGTTGCTCGCTCTGAAGTTATTTGACGAGAGCGACAGCCTCATATCCACTAAAATCATCCCGAAGGCACAGAAACCGTATGATCACCGTATTGATTTCGATAAGGTTTCCCTGCTCAACGGCCTATACCACGCATCTAGCTTTGGGACTGATGGGATTGTAGCGTGTTTGGTGGAGGTAGACGGTTGTGATACAAGAGAGCAAGCATGGGCTCTACACCTCTCTGGTGGGCTGCAGAGAATGGGCACGATGGAGTGGTGGAACTACTACTCGGTAGGAACGATATCGACCCTGATAAGCCGGATGAGGCTGGCGACACACCACTGCTGCGGGCTGCCTACAACGGGCACGAGGGAGTTGTGAAAATGCTACTCGGTCGAGACGACGCCAACCCCAACGAGTCAAATAGATACGGCCAAACACCACTCCAGTATGCTGCCTGGAATGGGCACGAGGGAATTGTGAAAATGCTACTTGAACCAGGCGACATCGGCCCCGTCAAGCCAAACGAGGATGGCCAAACAGCACTCTGGTGGGCTGCCTACAGTAGGCACGAGGGAGTTGTGAAAATGCTGCTTGGACGAGACGACGTCGACCCCACCAAGCCAAACGAGGATGGCGTAGGATTACTCTGGTGGACTGCCAGCTATGGGCACGAGGGATTTATGAAAATGCTACTCGAGCGGGACGACATCAACCCCGACAAACCAAATAGGGACGGCGTAACACCTCTCTGGTTGGCTGCTTTCGGTGGGCACGAAGGAGTTGTGAAAATGCTACTCGGACGAGACGGCATCAACCCCAACAAAGCAGATAGGGACGGCGAAACACCTCTCACGCAGGCTGCTCGGGAGGGGCACTATGGAGTGCTGAAAATGTTACTTAGTCAGGACGACATCGACCCCAACAAGCCAAATAAGAAGGGCCAAACACCACTGTCCCTAGCTGCTTTCTGCGGGCACGAGGGAGTTGTGAAAATGCTGCTTGAACGAGACGACATCGACCCCGATAAGCCAAATAGGGACGGCCGAACACCACTCTCGTGGGCCGCCTACAAGGGGCACGAGGGAGTTGTGAAAATGATGCTTGGGCGAGACGACATCGACCCCAACAAGCCGGATAAGAACGGCCGAACGCCACTCTTGCGAGCTGCCCGCAATCGGCGTGACGGAGCTGTGAAAATGCTACTCGGACAAGACGATGTCAACCCCAACGAACCTGATCAGGCCGGCGAAACACCTCTCCTGTGGGCTGCTTGCAATGGGCGCGAGGCAGTGGTGAGATTACTACTCAGCCGGGGTGACATCGATCCCGACGTGTCAGATCGCCAGGGCAGAACACCCCTGTGGTGGGCTACTGAGAATGGCCACGCGGGAGTGATATCTCTGTTACGGCCCCCAACATCTGCCACTCACAGCCCAACCTAAGCCCGAGGATCCATCACCCTCCTTCCAGCATTCGAACACCATTCCAATAACCCGTGTGACATCTTCTCAAGGACTGCACCAGCCACAAGGGTGTCTGTCGCCGCCACCGCCCCCCTCCTCTCACCACTGCCTAACCTTCACCCATCCACAGCTTAAGACACTACCCTGTTATAATTGCCGTCTTACACTTCCTCCCCGAGTCAGTCGCCACAGAAGCACTGCTTAAGATTTCTTTCTCCTATGAAGCAAATAATACCAAATGGAAATGCGCGCATTTGTCACATATCCCCTTTTCGGATTCCCCCCTTATGGGGTCCAGTCAAGGCTTATGAGCTCCTATCTCAAATATAGAATTTAGCGTGAGTGGAAGGGTGTCTCTTTGTATTAAAATAAGCTAGCGTGGTTTGGTTGTTCTTCATTTTTTTTCTCTCCTAAATCCATTGTTACGACGGGTGTCTAAATATAAGGTGAAAAATATATAATTCAAGTATTTCTGACACTCATGCAAAGCGGCGTAACTACTGGTATTTTTTATGTATTTGTAGTGAGAAGGCGTCAACACGACCCCCCGATCTGATTTTAAAGAAAAACGGAAAGCGATAATCTCAAAAGAAAGGGAAGAAACCACGCCCTATTCAAAAAATTACATGACCCCCAATCCGCCCATAGACAAGGAAAGCATCGGTATGTAGGAATGCACCAGTAGTCCACAACATACACATTCCCACGATAGCTACCCCCAACCTCACGCAGCGGAGATGCCCTCACCAGAGAGCAGACGATAGAACCATACCTGCCCCAAGCAAAAAAGTATCCGAAAACAGGGACTTCCCAGAATATATGGCAAAAATCCGCGCGTATCACCAACTCATCACTCGTATTTTCCCGATACTTTCTTCCCTAATGAAAGTAATTCTAAACCAAGGGGGAATGGCAATCCACACTCTTATCCTTGAAATCAGGATGTAAACAGTCATCCACATAGCTAGCTAGCTATCTAGCACTAGGCCCACGCCAAGGTCTCAATCGGAAAACCAATGCTTCGGGAAACTCCAAGAACACCGATATTAATTGCCCCGGTTATTTTGTCCCAATATTTCATCTTTTATTCCTCTTTTATACCTAATTTTAAGCACGTACACAGGCTTATATGATCCAAAACTCCAATGCCATATATATCTGAAAGGCTTCAAGTTTTGTATTATCAAACTTACAGTGTTGATCTTACCACCTCTAGGGATATAGGTACCGTACTGTACTGTACTCGAGTACGAGTAATTCACATTCCAACCGAAACCGAACCGGTTAAGCTATTGGGCAGAAAGCACATATTGTACCTGTAGTACGAGCGAGCAGTTCTGGTTGTCGGAATGGCATGTTTGGTTGGCTATGTGAAAGGAATATCAGGGATTATTTCCCACGTTAACCTGCCGGTAAATTGACTATGCGAATACATCTTCTTACTGTAGCACGCAACGACATGTATCGTATTAACTTAGATATGTAAGAGAAGTATTATTTCTCAAGACGTCTGAGTTTTCCTATTCTGACGGGGACCGGAGAAAATACTAGCAAAATAAAACTGCGTGTTAGTTACCGGTGCCCGAAGGGGAAACTTGGACGTCCTGAAACTTATTTCTTTGGCTCAAGTCAATAAGGTAAGACATAAATTTACGGTAGAGTTAAGGAGGAGTGAAGGGAGGATCACAGCAAATCACGTGAAGGCAATACTGTTCTCCGCATTGTCTAGACCGCGTCCGAACCTGAGGACTCCAGTACGGGACATGCAATAGGATGTAACGAAAGTTGATATTCAACACCCATCGGCCAACAACACCCCCCCCCCCCCCCAATACAATATCATACGCTTCACTCCTCACTGAACCACACCCCCCGACAGAACACTCGAACATCATTGGGTGGGCGGGATGTATATTTATATATACCCCTTCCCCAGACCCGTCAAACCAGACGGCAGGCCACCTATCTCCCATGCGATACGGTACTCGGGCGGTCTAGTACACGTTTTCACGCCAGATCTAGACTTATTCGCAACTTCATCATCATCATCGTCGTCATCACCACTACCACCACCTGCTACCGGTACGAACTCTTCCTGCAGGCAATAAACGTCGATAGTGGGTAGGAGAACTTGAGCATGGCATGCGGTATCTCCATCCCACCCAGTAACTCGGGAACACCTCACACCTAATACCTCGCGATCCTGTTGGTCCCGGCGTTCCGTTCTCATCGGCCCGAGAGCAGGGGGTACCTAGTCGAACTCACAGGATAGGCAGAAAGACAGGTAGAGAGAAGGCAGACGTGTTACCATTATAATGTCCAGTTAGGAACCTGAGGAACCTCTCCAATGAATGCCCCCGCCGCCGCCGGGTCCAGCTACATCCTCTACTGCAGTTCCATTGTACCGTGCGGTACTCATACTCGTAACAAGCCAAATGCTGTACCACTTTATACGGCGCCTGTATGCTGCTGCTTGCCATCCTGATTCTCAACGATACGGTAGAGAGCCAGTAATGCACCACCCCAAAGATCGCGCGGAAGAATCGATCTAAAAAATATAATACCGGTACCCTACCATCACAGCAGACCATACCCACCGTGCTTTATTACATCTGATGCTGCCGCAATGAAGTGCGCAAGCCTCGGCTATAATCCTGCCATCCCTTCTTCCCTCAGCCCAAGGTGCGCCGGACGCCCATCTTATCTAATCGAACAGCAACTCCTAATGACAAACCAAAGAAAAAACTACCGCGCGAAATACCAACCCTAACCCCACTTGCCCTGGGTCAAAGCGTTGCCAGCGCAGCCAGCAGGGTTCAGCCAAAAACACATTTCATTCACCAACCGGCGGGAACCGTACCGATTAGGGAGCGCCGGCTGCGCGACCGCCTGAGCGCAAGGAGGGGAAGAGCAACCGAGAGGGAAGGTGTATCCCCTTCGAAAGCCGCAGAGCCGCGGTGGGCCCTGGCAATGTGGGGTGATGAGTTGATCCACCAGCACCATCGAGGGTTAGGATACGGGGGATGGCCCGCTCGCATGGGATTGATGAGAGGGAGAAGTAGCGTTGTTGGCACTAAGTCGCCAGAGTTTGTGCCATGGCACAACCTTTCAAATCGATGTGCCCGGCACGGCACTATGTAGTGCCCAGGCAATACATGTACAAATAAAATGACTTTTTTAACAAGAAAATGCAAAGAAACTATCTCTCAGCCCAATTAATATTCAATATCCCCCATTTCCCATCCTTCTAAGTTCTCACTGTGCTGAAGAGCTGAAGAGGACGAATATTTACTTCCTCGATAACAGAAACCAACCGAAAACAATTGAATTGTGCCAGGTTGTGCCATCAGCTAATCTCATCATACTCTGGCATTTCGTTGTGCCGTGCCGGGCACATTGGCATGGCACAAGGCACTTCAAGAGAGTGCTTGGATTGGAATGCTTCCCGCTTTAGTTAGCAAATTTAAGAGGATTACCACTTCAAGTGCCAACAACGCTAGGGAGAAGGGAGCGGGAGGAAGGGATTGATGAGTCGGAGGATTGATACTGTAGTACGAGGACGAGTACCGTACTGTACGAGTACTGGTGCCCATCTGGTACTAGGCACTGTCTAATATGCACCCCAATATATTCGAGTACGGCGGACATCCAGACCATGTCCTTATACGGGATTAATGGAATGGGCTTTGATATTACCCGCTCTGCTCGAGTAGAGGAAGAGGGGTACAGTACGTATCCCATGCCGCTGCCAGCGGAGCACAAGGAATTGTGGGTCAGGCTTATCAGGACCCATGCTCGGGTACCGGTACTATGGGATAGCCCGCCGAAGCCCGCCGCTGCACATCTCCGCAGTCTTTCCCTCTGATGTCCTAGGTTTATGGAAGAGAGATAGACTACCGTATCATTCCAGAATACGATGAATGAGACTGCCATACGCTATCCCCCCCATTCTCCAATTCCTTCACGGTACCGCACCCCAGCCATATCTTACGCTACCGTGTCATATCACAATCGATCACGCACGACACTTTTGACAATACTGGTATCTCAAGCCAGGAAAATGCCCGTACACATCAAATAATAATCTCATGAGGGGTACTAAAATTAATTAAGCCCGCTTAGATTTACCGTCTATGTTAGCATCGCGATGCTTTGGCGCTCCGAATTCCTGCATAGACAATAGGCACCACAAACAAGTCTTGGCCACCTACTGGAGACCTCACAGGCTTGCCAATTCTCGCGGCTCGAGAGCCTCACGATGCTGCAATGGACGGTATTTTCCGGGCTTACCTTTTTACAACTCCCTTCTATTTCACCTTATGCATAGCGATCTAAGAGAGGGTTAAACAAATGAAACTTCCACCTTAGTAGGGAGAGGTCGTAGCTTGTTGTTTGTGCTCAGCGTGTAGTCCTGTATGCTGTGGTAAATGGCGAGTTTCTCCCTACGATCGATGGGATTGTACTGGTACCGGTGCCGGTACCAGTATTCCGGACGTTTTCTCTGGAAACCCGTAGTGATGAGCGCAAGGATCAGGGATAAAAGAGTGGCATACAAGTACCGGTAACTAAAATGTCAGTGGTCGTGGTGCATCGAAGAAGTACCGGTATGACACTGATGGGCTCCCTATTTCCTCTTGCCTTAGCCAGTCTTAAAGATGTATGATTGATAGATGGGGTACCTGGTCTCCAGTTCAATACACCATCAAGGGAGAGAGGAAAAAAAAAGAGCGAAACCATTTCCAAGCTCTCGTCACGCAGTGGTGGAGGGTTTTGCGTTTCCAGACAGGCTGTTTGCGGCTTATGATACAACTAATTTTGGCCAAAATCAACACCAATACCCTGCTCCATAACACTTTTTCCCTTTTTAATGCTTGACCCTTGCACAGGTATCGCACCCTCCCCCACCATCCATCACCTAACTCTGTCCTGCAGAGTGCACTAAACCTTAAGAATAACTTCCCTCCGTCACTTGCCCAACTGATGCGTTGTTTCGTTCCCACATCCAGCGCAGGGGAAGGGAAGAAAGAAGAGAAAAAAATACGGTAGGTGAGAAGAAAAAAAGGAAACACAACCCCACCGGGAGAACCGATGCTCGAGTATGACAACGGTATCATAGACAGATCCATGCGCGACGCGAGGATAAGCTTGCCAGTTGGCTGGCCGATCACCCGGCTGTTTGCTGCATGTTCCTGAAACGAGTGGGTGTGGGTGAGTGAACTATTGCTTTGTAACCCCGTGCTAGGGGGGCGCAACGGGGAATACAATAACGGTAGGGCAACAGAAGCGTTTTTTAAGGCGGGTTTTTGGGGAGGGAATCACATGGGATGCGGGGCGGTTAGAGAGAGAGAGAGAAAGAGCTTTGGAAGAGATAACATTGCTTGGTACCGGTATGATACTCGTATATACGGTACTGGTATGTCAATGGGATGTGTTCATATGTTTACTCGAGTACCGTACTGTCTGTATGGAGGTTATATGGATGAGGCGAGGCGAGATGTGGGGGAGAGGGGTGGGAGGGCAGTATTTCTTTCCTTCTTTCTGCCTTTTTTTTCTTCTTTCCTTCTTTCTTTTCTTCTTCCTCTTCTTTCTCCATCTCATTTTGAACATGAAACGGCCAGCGAAGGGAGGGTTCGAATACAAATGAGTTGAGCAAGGCTGGATGGATGCGTTTTCTTGATGAATTGTTGGCTGGTTAGGATCTGTCGATGGAAATGCTTGCGACATGCAGGATTCAACGGCCGGTGAGTTTGAAATTTGGGGCTAGTGGGGTGTGGGGGGAGGGATGGGCCTTTGTGGCGGTACAGTACGAGTACAATACCGGTACGAGAAGAGCTGCTGTGACAGAAATTTGGGTTGAACTACGGTACAGTATTGGTGGTGTCTTTGCTGGGTCTATTCTGAGTTTGTCTTTCTCCCTTCTTCTTCCTTCCTGGTCAGCCACGTCCGATCTCCCCGCTTCTTCCCTGTCGGAATGAAAATAAAAATAAAAATCTATTTATTCATTCATTTTATTCCCTTTTCCTGAGCTTTGACTTGTGCTCAGCACAAGTGCTCGTGCTACTATTCTCTATGTGTGGTTTAGCTTGTTAAAGAGGTGTTGTGCGCTATGGTAATTGTTTCCTCTTTGCGCGGCTCCCGGTACCGGTACTGCATCATGACAGCCTCCTCTTTTTTTTTTTTGACCCGCTTCTTCTGGCAACCAACCACTCCTCAACCTCATTGCGAGTACGAATAGAACCCGTTCTACATATTACTCGCAAACGATAGCATTTTGTAACTACAGTACCGGTAATCCGTTTGGATACAGTAACCGGTTGAGAGGTTGTGCGTCCCTTTTTCTACGAGTGCTCCTCGTCCCAGCCAACCATTTGCTTCTCCCCCCCCCCGTCCTCGCTCCCACATCCTTCTCAGTTGACCCCTCAAAAAGTCTCTCTTCCCTGGTTTCTTCTGCACCTTACCTCCTATCACAGCCTCCCCCAGGCACCCTTCCCAATTCCAAGCTCTCTCAAACTCCCGTCGCTTCCCCTTGTCCTCGAGTCGACTGCCGCCGTGCAGGGCTTGGCTTGGCCAGCAGTTCGAATCGCTTCCCTTTTGCATCCCCTGATAGGCTGTCACTGTTCACCTTGCAGACACTCTGCATAGCCAGTGCCTACGTGTTCGTCTAGATCTTGGGGGAGACAGAGGGACAGGAGGGACAGGATAGGAGGAAAACCTCAGAGGGCAGAGGAAAGTGGGAGAAAAAGGGTAAGGGAAAAAAAAAAGAAAGGAAAAGGAAAAAAAAACAAAGGAAAATAGATCCTGCCAGCAAGAGAGAGTCTAACACGCTACACGCATGCACTCGTTTGTTGCTCGAATCGATGACAGCAATAGCTCCAATTGTTTGTTCTGATTCTGATTTTTTTTCTTTTCTCGGATTGGGGAAATTGACGGGTCGGATTGTTGAATTCTGTCGTTCTCTTGAATCATTATCACCGATTATCACTACCGGTGCTATCAATATTTACTGCTATCGACCATTGTAACATTATCATGTACTTTGCCAAACAACCTTGAGGAAGAAAAGAGTTTACTCGCAAGGGAAACATGAGTGGGCCGCTCGGGGGAGGTATATCTATCCGTTATCGTCACTTTCACTACTAGTATCACCACTGCCGCCATCAGCATCAAGGACATCATCAGCATCATCAGCAGCATCACCGTTTGCATCAAAATCAACTCTGGGTGGTGCTCGTCCACCCAGGTCTATCACCACCGCCAATATCAGAAGCACTAGTGCATTACTCCCTTGATTGCTGCTCATCTTTGCTTACCGCCAATTGTTTTCACTCCACTTTGCTCCTCATCCTACTCCTTCGTCTTTCTCCGAGTCTCACAAGCTTTTACGCCTCCTCCCTCCTCCAGGAACTCCTCCCTCGGGTCTACCACTACTGCTGACGTCGGCGTGGTCATCCTTTTCAACACCCACCACCACCCCCCTTTGAGCGAACCACGTCAATCCCCTAACAACCTTGACACATCCTGTTCCTCCTCGCACACCCACGACACCACCCACACCACTCACCACTCGTCTGCCTCTCCCTGCTACTGCTGCTGCTCTTCTATCCCCCCCCCCCCCTCCTCCACCACCTATATATCCACAAGCCCGTTTCGTCTTCCACTTCCTTTCCCTCTTCATCAGAGAAGAGGCTATCTACTAGCCATCATACGTGCTCATCCCTCCCCGCGGACTCCTGCTGAGCTACTGCTCGCAGCACATCATCACCTGCACCATCGCCATCACCGTCTCTCTTCCACCTGCATCACTGTTACCCTTCTCCTCCTTCTCCTCTACCGTTCTCTCCTCTCTGGCTCTTCTCCTTGTATACATATAACCCTGACCTCCGCTCCTGCATTCACAATTGAGCCCCACAAGAAAAAGACCACAAGTCTTCCCCACCTCCTCTACCTCTTCAAGATGTTTGACCAACTCTTTTCGAGGAGGAATTCTGAGGTTGAGCACACTTCCCCAACACGCGAGAGCGGGACTCCCGTGTCACCCCATATGCCCATAAGTCAGTGCATTGCTGGAGAAGTAGCAGGGATTGGTATTTCGATTGGGTATTGCGATTCCCCTCCTCCCATCATTTCAGTCGAGTCAATTGTGGCTGCTAAACCCTGGTATGAGGATTTTCCGGACTACAGTTTAATTTCCGTAGGACCTAGAGATGGAAACGAGGAGGAGCACTCTTCCGCCGGACACACCCGAGGTTGGAACGCCAGCGGCTTCCTCGCTGCCATTTGTGGCATCGGCATTGCCCTGTCCTTCTGGACCCCAAAGAACTTGTGGGTGATTATGGGTGGCTTTGGCCTGAGGCGGGAAAAGAGACAGAAGTCACGGGAACAGGTTCGTGTTCAGGCTAGGGAAGACGTCTTTGCTGCCCATGAACGTATTGGAACGAGGTCGGGGGGGAAGGGTAAGCAACGAGCCATCGAGGCTTCCGAATCCGAGGGCGAGTCCTCCACCACCTTGGGAGAGTCGACCCCACTGCTTGCCGGCCCACCCGTCCCCTCTTATAATAAGATAGAAATGTACGATCCCGATGAGGAGCCCAAGCCCACATTTAACCGAGGTGATCTCGAGTCAGACCCAGCTTCTCCATTAGCCCCTATCGAGGAAGACATTGAGCCCCGATCATTGCCGAGAAACTCGGGCTTCCAACTTCCTGAACGCAAGTTGCAGACCGAGCAGCCCATCCTCGAAGGCCCTGAGGCCGCTGAGGTGGCTACCCCGGATTCTGAGGGCCAGTGTCCCTTCCACGTTCGCAAGAACAGCCTCCAGATTCAGCCCCTCCCGGCCTCGATCGTCATCCCCACGGAGAAGCCAGCTTCCATTAGGAGGCCCAGATCTCAGGAGTCTATCGCGGGCTCACCCCCAAAAGATTCACCAGCTTCATCTTACCGATCTCGCTCGCTTCCCCGTGCTTTTGCTATGCGTGATGCGGGGAGGAAGCGGGAGGATGAGGGGGAGGCCGAAGAGAAGGAGAATAAGGCTGAGGAGCCAAAAGCGATGGAATCCGAAGTTGTCGAGGCTGTTCCCGAGCATATCCAAGCAGAGGAGCCCGAGGAGGAGAAGAAGGAGAAGAAGGAAGATAAAGAAGAGACGCCGGCCTTCAACCTTATTCCCGCTACTCCTGCCACCATTCCCCAGGAAGTTCGCGATGCTGCCGAGGCTGCCATGAAGGAGGCTAAAGATGATAAGGCTTCGGCCGAAGAGGACAAGAAGGACTATCGCAAGACTTTGAGCGATAGCGCCAGCATCAGAAGCAGAGGGCACTCGAGGGCCAACTCCCTCTCTGACCTGAAGGAGGAGCCGGAGGAGCCTGCCGCACCTGTTAGGGGTAACAGTGGCTCTTTGACTGTTGATTACAAGGGCAAGCAACCCGCCACTTCAGACGAGGACGATATCTCCATTGTAGACCACCCCGTCTCCACTAGCCCCGACCAACTCTCCATCAACGAAGAGGCGAAGAAGACCGAGGAGCCCAAGGCCGAGGAACCCAAGCCAGCTCCCGTTGTCGACTCTCCATCCCATGGACCCCCACCATCCCGCGGCGGAAGCTTCATGGATGACGGCAAGTCCATCAGCTCGCAAGACCCCAAGTCCAGCCCGAGCCGTAAGGGATCTTTCCGCCGCATGGTGACCGGTCTCCCAACCCGCCAGCCATCCAACGACGCAATGAAGAAGGAGGGCTCCCTCAGGAGGTCACTGAGTTCAGTAATTCCGGGTGGAAAGTCGAAGAAGAGAGACAAGTCAGCGCCTCCATCATCGGCATCTTCACAGATCCTCAAGCCAGGTGAGCCAACGCCCCCACCTACTCCCCCGAGCGGAGGGCCACCAAGAGACGAGGCAGAAGCAATTAGACCGTCTTCCCGCCGCTCAGAGAGATCGATCTCACGATCCATGAGCTGGAACAATGCCATCTCAAAATTGTCTTCAAGCGATAAGAAGCGAAACATGGTTGCTAAGCAGGCTTCAGAAACTGAGGCATCTGCGGGCTCCAAGTCGACCACCGATGTCCCCGAGGCTGTTAAGCCGGCCGGCGAATCCATCAACACCGCCTCCCCAGTAAAGCCCGACGAGACCCCCGCCGCATCCCCGGTCGCCGGCCCTTCATCCGAAGACGCACAGGGCGCGAAGGAGGAGGAGAAGCCAAAGCCGCCAAGCCGCCGAACGAGCTGGTGGGGTCTTCCAAAGGAATTGAAGAGGAAGAATAGCATTGCAAAGTCGGATAAGGGTGAGGAAGTTATCACCAGACCTGCTACCGCTACTTCCACCTCTGCCCCTGCAGTAGCACCCGCTACCCCCGAAGGAAAAGGAAAAGAAGTCGAGCGACCAGCTGAGGTCACAGCTGACGCCACTCCCGCTCCCGCTCCCGCCGTTATCCCCACTGAGGAGGTTGCCAAGTCCGACGCCCCCGCCACCGCTACTGTTGAACCCACCCCTGCCGAAACCCCCGCCGCTGAGGCTGCCGCCCCTTCCCCCCCAAAGCTCAGGGGACGGGTAAAGTCAATAATGGCCTGGCGCAGCAAGTCATAAGCATGCCGAATTTTTCCCACTTTTTATTTTATTTTCACACGGCATAATTCATAATTCACGATACGAAAGCTTTATTGATTGATTTGATTTTGATTTGACTGATTTGACCCCAAATTGCAAATAGCGCCCATATAAAGCGTTCATTTTTTATTTTATTTATTATTATTTTTATCATTTCATGATTTCATTTTCTCATTTTTTTAATTTCTTTTGTGCGGCAAGATTGAAACGAACCAAACGGAGCAGAATGGACGAGAGGACGATTCTTGTATAATAGTATGGTTTTGTGTCTTTTTTTCTTCTTTTTTTGTCTACATTTTCTATTTTTCCTCCTTGGATACCTATCTAGTTTGCTCTTGGTTCCTCGCATAGCAACGATGTAGAGGTGCATCGCACGGGGTTTTCTTTTGCTCTTTTTTATTCTATCAGTCTGGTAGCATTCGTTTGGGGGAGTTTTTTTCATGATTCTTTTTTTTATTTCATTTATTTCTCGTTCTTGTTCTATCGCAGCCTGAAGTATGGATGGATGGATGATATGGATTTATGCACGGATTTGAGCTATTATCGAAGCGAGTTTGGCGGAGGACTTTTATCTTTTTCTTTTTCCATTCGTTACGGATTTTTTGCATCACATCAATGAATGATCGTATGAAGATTATTGGGTCATTTGTGGTCACTCGTGAGAATCGGCTCTAGCCGCCATTTTGTGGGGGGGCGGGTGGTTATTGATGGTGCTTTTTGGACTAATAAATAAATAAACTATTCTACCGACAAGTTCGGAACGGAGTTTCTACTACGGCAATTGGATTAGATAGGATTGGATCGAGGCCGGGCTTTCATCACCATCATTATTGTCCTAGTTTTGATGTCTGTGCTGTGGGGCTTTGTGGGGTTGTTATGCCTCGAACATCAACCCCGATGATCGATGGACGAGCGCACGAGGCGACGAGTAACTCGACCTAGTCCACGGTATAACGTGACGGAAAAAAATAAAATAAAAAAAAGACACCACAAAGGCTCACACGTTCACATGATATGCTGCAGAGGCTAGAAGCCCACCCTTACTATCGTACGCGCGCGGGGCGAAAAAAATTCTTCCTCCTACCGGTTATCATACTCTTCCAAAACCCACCCACCGCTCGCTCGTATAATACCCAAGCAAGTTTTTTTGTGATGACGAGAATTGGCTCGCGAGTCCGAAAATTGGGAGGCGGGGTGGTGGTGGTGGTGCACCTCTCAAGATTGGCCGAGATTGCGTTCATAACGACTCACTCGTGGGCCCTGCAGTACAGTACGGTACTCGGGTACTGCACTCCTTCTCTTCTTCTTCATGCATAATCTACATGTTACAGAGAAAAGAGACAAGGTGTGAGTATTTTCGTGTGTGTGAGGGGAGGAGGGAGGTGGGAGGTGGAAGGGAGGTGGAGGGGGGACTGGTTTAAGGTTTTTTATTTTCTTTCTTTTTCTTTTTCTTCTCTTTTTACTCGAGTAGACCCTGCCTTGATTTGATTTTACCTTACCGGTATGATAAACTTGACATGGTCTACTCATACCAGTTTTAAGAATACTGTATTATAATATGTCTTTGTCGTGATGTGATCGGGCATTATCATCCATCGTGTGAATGTTGTGATAGTTTTCTCTTCTTTCTCTTGGGGAAGGCGAATGCGGGGTGATGATGATGCGCTGCAGAATCTGGTGGTTGCGGGGGTATGGTTCTATATTTCCATCGGTTCAATTGGTTGGTTCGGTCGGTCGGTTAGAACAAGCGCCATCCCGGACCGGTATTAGTGACTTTCTTTGCTGCCTAGCTACCGTAGCTAACCCAACTGCCCTCCTCCTCCTCCTGCCTCTCCGGAATATAATTCAGTAGTAAATAATATCGTGTGTTATGTATCATATCATGGCTTAAACTCAATTCAACTCGACTCGACTCAACCTATTATCGAGCAGATATCGCCACCTGTCCACCTCGGACGAGCATCCCCCCGCATCGTCAAGTATGATACACACAAGAAGAGAAAAGGCTCCCAGCTCCCTCCCTCCCCCCAATATCAACTACCGCTCCGCAATCAAGATTTTCTTTTCTCACTCTCGATCAGGTGTTCCTAACGGTTGGTCGAGAGTTATCGTGCTCGAGTAGACTACCGGTATGTATCATAATCATATTATCGTATATACTCGTACTCGAGTAACTAGCTGGGGGGGGGGGGTTTCCCCCCGATGGGTTCTACTACCGGTTACTAGTAGAGTAGGGTGGATTTATCATACATATCATACTCGTTAGTCTATCTATGCATGGTTTTTTTTTCTGGAGGGGGGAAGGCAGAGGAGTGGGAAGAAGAAGGGTTGAGGTTCATCCGATAGGTTTTTGTGGAAATCGGGGGGTGGTGTGCTCTTTGGGGGATAGGATGGGGAAACTACCGTAGGAGGGAGGTTGGGGGTTGGGGATCGCCATTTTGGATTTTCGGTTCGGTTGGTTGCATTTCTGGTTAGGGTTAGGTTTAGTTTTTTTTGGGTGAGGGGGGCTTTCGGAGGGTGATCATGAGGCACACGGTATCACTCTCGATGGGGGTTCATGGTGTCTTGGGCCGCTGAGGCTCCGGGCTCCAGGCTCTGGTGCACTGTGCGAGTACTGGGGCGTGTGCTGATAGAAGGGTAGCAGAGGATTAGCTATCGTTATCTCGGGGGAGTATGATGGCTGGTTGAGGTTCATTTGGGGGTCTGTGGTTGCCCGTTGCCTCCTCAGCCGCGGGTCTTTAGCTTGGGCTGGGCTGGCGAAGATTTGAAAGGGTGAAAAAAAGAAAAGGTGAGGGTCTTTGGTAACTAACTAGTGCTGATGGAAACATCGCTCTCTACTATTCTCTAAGGAAAATCCCTTTGTGGCAGAAACGGTGATATCGTAGCATAATCCATGGCATTCTTCCGGTGGATTTGGAAAACCCCCCCGTAAAGAAGCTTTTTCTTCTTCCCCCGGATGTCACGGTATATTCACTTCTTTTCTTTCCTCTCTTGCTCCGTAAGGGGCTGGCTGGGTCGAGATGCTCTGATACTGGCCCATATTCTCTCTCCTCCGCTCCACCCCGCGCGGGCAATCTTGAGTTGACTGGGTTGGGTAGAAAAAAAACCACAACAAACAATCTTTCTGAAACAAAAACCTCACAGGGCATCACTCGGCTCTATTACAAGGTGGTCCCGCTTGGGTGTTATGGGAGGTGATCGGAAATGCTCAATAAGAGGCCATGAAAAGTAGTAAGTCGCTTGCGTGCTTTAACTGAGATTGCTAACATATTTCAATCCCCCTCTCCCTCTTTCTCACGGTTAACTACTTTACCAATCTACCCGCTCTACAAGTCCCTCTTCCCACTTCCATAGCCTCCAGGCCTCCGCCACCAACGCTCGCTTGACACCGCTAAGGGGGTATATCGCAGAGAAACCATGAAGGGGAATTCTAAGGGACAAACGTCGGCCTGCTCGCCCGCCTAGCCGCAAGTCTCATTGTCGCCTGAGCATAGCCCCACCTAGGCGCAGGAGTATACACCGGAATCGGCACCGTAACCCCATACCCAGTCGCGCCCACCCCCCAAGCCGGACGGGTGGGCTTGACGAAACCCGCAGGCGTAGTATTAACCGTAACGGTGGAGGAAAAGCTCGTGGGCGTCGCATTATTACCCCCCGCCAACTCCCGCGCGCAATAGCCGGTCCCGTAGACGTTATTGCAGCGGTGGACGACAGCGTTCTTGTTCTCCGTCCACATGTTGAAGTCTTGCAGTGTGATGTTGGTGAGGGGGACGACGTTGCTGCCGCGGATGACGATGGGTCCGCGAGAGATGCCGTTGTTCACCGTCCCCGTCCAGCTTCTGAAGACGAGGTCTGAGAGGGCGATGGCGCCAGTGTTGGGCTCCGTGTGCCCGTACCAGTACTGGTCTATGTCTAGGGCGTAGGTGGTGTCGTAGGCTTGGAAGTTCTCGAAGATGGAGTTGCGCACGTACCCGTTTGCGCCCGTGCCTCCTGGCCAGGTCTTTATCATGAGCATCTGCGTGCACTGGTGGACGTAGATGTTTCTCATGTGGATGGATTCGATTGCGCTTCCGGCTGTTTATTATTTTGTGAGCGCTGTGCTTTGGGATTACCGGGTCGGGGTTGGGGAGGGGGGGCATACTGGCTGCGTCCAAGGACCCAATACTCATACCACCGCTCTGATTGCAATAGATTTCCTCGATAAGTACGTTTTTGGAGGGTGTCTTGACGGATATACATTCGTCGCGGTTGGTGACTTCTATGTGGTGAAGGTAGCAGTTCGACTGACAGATTAGGTCAATGCCGTCTAGGCCGCCTTTGTTCCCGCCGCGGATGGTGATGTGGTAGTTCTCCATGTTTGTAGCATCGTTGTGGAATAGGTGGAATGTCGGGGAGTCAATCTGTATATCTTCTGTTAGTACTACTATCTAATCAAGGAAAGCGGGGGGAGGGGAAGTGGGGAAGATACCAAGATTAGGTCGTGCACAGAGTAGTTTGTGCAAGTCATGAACTATCGTTCGTTAGCACTTCTGTTCCATTTTTTGAACCCAGTTCAGAATGCTGGTAGAGCATACCCTCAACAACCTTGCATTCTGACTAGATCCAGAAATCCTCTGCTTGTAACCCTGCCCTTGGATAGCACCTTTGCCATTGCTAGAGTACATTTCAAAGTCCTTGGCTCTCCTCACAACAATGGCGTTTCCATTGAATTTTCCATCTTCGGACAAGGTGATCAGTCCATCCAATTGGAAGGCCCACTTTGTTCCCCCGTTGAGTACCACTCCGGTAGTAACTATCTCATCATTTCCATCAGCCGGCTGTTCCTTTTTTTTCTTTCAAGAGGGTAGCCGGGAAAGGTAAAGGACCTACTCAGATACTCCCCCTCGGGCACCAACAACGTCGCCCCTCCCCCATTAGCTTTAACAATGCACTGGGAAAACGCATTGGTGATGGCAACGCCGATGTCCGTCTTCCCGTCCGCTACAGCGCCGTAGTTGAGGACGTTGCAGATGGTGCCCGACTTGTCGCTCAGTGAAGATGTAGGTCCCACCGGGACTCCTGGCACCAACTGTCCCACTACCCCTCGGACTAACAATACCACTGCGGCAGCGGTAAGGGAGAACTTCATCCTTTGAGGGTGAATGAATGAATGAATGAAAAAAATATATAAAAAAAATGAAATGAGTGGAAATCTGCACCGCAGACCGCAGACGTAAAGAATGTGATGCTTCGGATTGGAAAAAGGAACAAAAAGAGTGGACGGAATGGCGATACTTCCTGTTTCTCCGTACGATGACTACCTACTCGAGTATCCTGCTAGCGACAAAAAGGTCTACTCGGAGGGGATTGGGGGGGGGGGGGGTGGGGGGGGTTTTTTTTATAC
>Ga0307509_10004426_pt1 | contig 20302 bp, 27 predicted proteins | sample 10_EM_MG_FD_202245 | JGI IMG/M metagenome (GOLD analysis project Ga0307509, IMG submission 202245) | Populus trichocarpa ectomycorrhiza microbial communities from riparian zone in the Pacific Northwest, United States - 10_EM | ecosystem: Host-associated > Plants > Roots > Unclassified | place... | reverse complement strand
GTGGGGGCGCCAGGAGTGGTACCCGGAGGTGGGAGGCGGGAGCGGGAGCGGGAGTAGAAACCAGCCCCAGCCAGGGGAGGGATTTCCCACGGATGCGACTCCTCCCGGGGCTATTTTGATGGATGGACGCGCGGGGAGCAGAAGGCGGGGAATTCGCACGGTTGCGTCGCTGATGGCGGGGGATCCCAGAGCGGCGAGGGAATTGAACCCGATCAACGTCCCGGGAGGTTCCCGAGGTGAGTTCCCATGAGCCCCACCTTTACTCCGGAGGGTATTACTCCTGGCTCGCCAGCGGGGTCCTGGGGGGGATTTCACCCTTCAGGAAGGAGTTTTTTTCACTCCTCGGAGGCAAAACTCCGTAGGAGTATTACGAGGTATCGAACGATCAAAAACTGAGGAATTCTTTTCGCCGAATGTCACGAAAAGAATTCCAGACTGTTGGGGAATTCCGTCACGTGCGCGAATCCTCAGCCAGCCCACCCCCCGCTGGAAGAAGCTCAGCGCGCTTAGAGGTTCGGACCTTTTTGACTTGACTCGCGAGCTCGTTAAGTTCTCTTTCTCCTTGTACGGTGTACGGGTCTCACTGTAATATTATATCCTTTCCATAATTCGAATGCCTGGGTAGTGGTCTAAGTATCCTACAAGTTATGCAGTACTAGGGCTGGGCTAGCCCCATGGGGAGTAAAAATTATAAGTCAAAAAGGTCCGAACCTCTAAGCGCGCTGAGCTTCTTCCAGCGGGGGGTGGGCTGGCTGAGGATTCGCGCACGTGACGGAATTCCCCAACAGTCTGGAATTCTTTTCGTGACATTCGGCGAAAAGAATTCCTCAGTTTTTCATCGTTCGATACCTCACACCTTGCCACGGTAGAAAAGGTAGGTCCACGACCTGGCCATCTAAAAGCAACCAGGCGAGCATGAACTTGAGAAAGTTCGACTTGCCTGGAGAACGGATGGGTCGGTGAGACGTCAGGCGGGGTGTGGGTCCCATCACAAAGACCTACCGGTGCCGGGGTGCCCAGTAAGCACCACCCCTCGGTACCCATTCGCGCGGTGGGCCATTGTACGCTTGAATAGTTTGTAGTATGATCCGGTGACTAGAATCTGACCTCCCGTTGTGTCTTCAGGGTGAAATGGGAGGAAGGGCGTGCCATCCGGGAACGCCCCGAGTGATAACTTGTAGGGAAAAGTGTTGAGGAACTTGGGACCGGTGGAGGCATCGCGGCAGTGCATGTAGAATTTCAGATACCCGCCGTTCCCCTCATGCTCTTGCCAGCGGCTCTTGTCCGCTTCCGACCAATCCCAGTAGGTGTCTGGACGAGGAAATTGGCGTGATACAAAGCAGACGGACGCCGCCGCACTCACCATCGTTTTCCCGTAGATAACTCTGCACGGTAGAGAAAGGGATAGGGGGTCGTTGGCACCGTTGGGACCATATTTGTACTGGTTCAACATGGGGCGTGCCGTCGACCACTTCCACCGCCGATCTCCCGTTAGTCTCGGCACAAGCGCGACACACGACTCTCACCCCGGTGGGGTCCCCAATTATTCAGCGAAAACACTCGGTCATCGATTTCTGTTGATTGGACTCATTTTCTACGAAAGTACTTGCCCACCAGTTCGTCGCCATCGCCGTAGGGAACAATTACCTCCCAGGGCTTTTCTCAGCAGCACCCGACTTTACCACAACCGTTGTCTCCTGTCGCCCACCAGATCACTCGTGGAACAGAAGATGCATCCTAGAGATAGATAGAGTAGCAAGGTACAGGGGTGCTGGCGTACTGACGCTGTCCATTTACGAAATATCTGAAGGTGTGGTATCACAAAAAGTTGGCAAGAAAACGCATCGAGCTCGTAACGAAGATGAAAAAGAATCGTCCAAGGTATATCAAACGTAGATCAAGGTTTAGGTCTTCGTTTTTGGTGTAGAAGGCGCCGGTTCATCGCTCCGGCGTCGATATCGAACAACAATATAAGCGATCCCACCGATGATAGCAAGACCGACGACAGTGATGATAACCCCGATGGCAATCTTTGCACCCTTGCTAAGTGGTGGCGCGCAGTTGTAAACGGGGTCACAGGGACGGCCGCTCGGTTTCTTGTCTGCATAAGCACCAGCTTTCAGCGAGGTATAGAACGGGTCGGCGGTATCGTTCGAAGCGTGCATCGCGGCGAGAGTGAGGAGAGGTGCGTTGTAATCTATGGCGATCTAAGGGACGGGTTTGGTGAGCGGCGCGAAGTAAGCAATGCCGAGAGAAGCCTCACCTCTGTCTGAGGCCAGTCGTCACGGAGATCGTAGTACTTATCTTTCCTGTCTGGGCCTCCAACCACCGCACCGTAGAGCGTGTAGGCCATTGCCAGAGGCACAGTGTTGATTTTCGCGATATCGTTTCCGCCGCTTGCCATGGCCGAATGCGGGTTCCGTGGAGAGTTCGGGTTCATCCCGACGACGTACGGTACTAAAACACGATTGGGAAAGGGGAATGGAAGCACGGGAAAATGGGACACACCAGACATCGGGTTCTTGCCGAGAAGGTAGTCAACCTGGCCTTTTGCGAATTCCTAAACCTCTGAATGAGCGCCGTCAACCTTAACGAGAAGAAGGGGTGAATCACCTCGTATCTGTCCCTCTTCTCCGCGGCGGTCGCAATCACAGCATATCTCTTCAACAGCATGGCAGCGTTGAGCGCCGGATTTAAGCTCGCCAAATTCGACGTCTGTTTGTAGAAAAGTAATCCGCCTAGATAGTCCCCGTCAGCAGTTTTATCGTGAAATCCCGGGAGCTATCTGACCTTTGGTTAATTTTCCTTCACCCTTTTCTGATACAATCCTGTCGAGATACGCTTCAGCCTGAGGTTGCCAACCGTCTCCACCTAGTTGAGGATAGCTTTGGTATATTTGTGTGGCAAGGATCGGGATGCCTGGAACGACGGAGTCCCAGTTAAACACAGAATCTTCGAGCTGTTTGTCCAACTGGAACTGGTTGAAATATCCCTTGGCCTGTCCGACCAAGGTAGAATCGTTCTGAGCTAGACCCAACCACAACGCGGCTATGGCGAGATCGTCTCCATAACCAGAAGAGGGGTAACTATCCTTGACGACCGGGACGGAGGTCTGGTATGTCATTTGTCCTCCTCGGGCGTTCACTGCGAAGGAGTAGAGCTGTTGAGCATGCTGGAGCAGTGTCGAGGCGTACGAGGTGTTTTGCAAAGAGGCAGGTGAATTGTATGATGCGAAAGAGCGGCCGTCGTAAAGTGAGGAGCAGGAGGCGAATGCAGCAGCAGCCAAAGCAGCGGCGTCGGTTCCCGGGCTGGAGTGTTATCAGAGAGCGAAGATTGGGAGAGGAATGTTTGGGCTACTTGGTATCGTTGACTTGGTATGAAGGTCTGTTCGTAGGAATTCCTCGATCGCCTCCCCAGTAAGCATCGTCGGCATTGCCTGTCTTGAAATTAATACACAGGATGCTGTTAAATTGGGAGGGCAAACCTGAACCGATTTGGACAATTAGGGTATTGGGAGATGGATGCGCCTAAGAAAGGGTGGTATCAGCATCGGGCAGACCAAAGGTGTGTCGGGAGCCCACCTTGATTAACCACCCAAGACTCCAACGGAGCATATCATCCAGATAAGCTGTCTGATTCGAGATGTCATATCCTTCAAGAGAAACTCAGCACATTCCGAGTGAAAGAATGGATATTTGCCGGAATTACCGTAGCCGTGATCGATGGCTCCCCAGCATATCTGCATGATAGAGAAACTCTGCGAGAGATTTTGAGCATATGCGACCTTGCCGAAGCTGGCATGAAACGTACGAGCGGGAGCGTGGCCTTGATGAAGTCTGGAGGGAATGAGATTGATTGCTGGGCCGGAAGGATCGGTACGCACTTCCGGCATCGTAATAGCCTCCACTCAGATCCAAGCTCATGTCCTGCCCGTCGTTCGTGCAACTATCGTTCCTCCAAGAGACTCTGTTCGTATCGGGCAGCCTCCCACTCCTCTGTGCCTCATAAAAGAAGAGGCCATTCCCGAGAAGTGTCGACCAGTGTGGGTTTGGTAACGACGTCCCTGTCGAAGGGGTTGCACCGAAGTCAGGAGGTGGGGGGAGGAAGGGTGGAGTAGGGAGAGCAATTTGCGCTGCTACTCTCGCGGCCTGCAGCGAGAGTAGGATCTTGAAGAAAGAGGAGGAGAGCGAGGGGAACACCATCCCGGTATGTGGAGTGTGGAAGAAACGATGACCGAGGGAGGCGCCCGAGGTTGCATTGATCCAGGTCTGTCACCCGTCGGGATCGATCATCTCGCTCCGTTGCACATCCGCGTGTGAACAACGCCGTCGCGTTTCACCGACGTTTTGTGGTTTCGGGGCTTTCAATCTTGTCGGCTATCACTCGCTGCGCTCGGTTTTGCTTGCTGGCTCTCACGGAGCAGCATCGCTCCATTCGTTCCAGTATCAGCATGGGTTTCAGGCCCGCTCTGTTGTACCCCTTTTCACTGCGGGCGACGAATTGTACCCCCGTTGAGCCATAATTTTGCCCTAAAGAGTGGGCTCCCAAACCAAACGAACGAACTGCTGAGGATTCCGGTTCATACTTCGGGATTTATCACAACTTTGGGTGTGTCGCCTGCTGGCCACCGTGTCTCTCCTTATGGCTGTACCCCCCATCAGATTGTCACGTATGCGTCGCCAAATGATGTACAGTAACCTTCCAAATAAGTTATGCGGTCCCCTATCGAATGAGACGAAGGACTGCCACCATGACCGCCGCCGTCGAAATGTCACATCAACAGTGAGTTCGTGGGGCAAAGTCGAACTTCATTTCCCCATTAACATCGTATATCCCATATCCAGGTTCTTGGGAGTCCGAATAGATATGCCAAAACCATCCAACACCACCGCCCGGCACGGTCTTGAGGAATTCACACTTTGAATCCAGGAGTCTGTAATACGCCTGTGGAAGTACGAACAGATGACGAGATCGTCTCAGGATAGGAGGAACAGATGGACTTACAGCCTCGTTCGCGATGTCCGCAACAGCATCGGGGCTGTTCGGCTGGACACCGGGGGATGTCACCGACGGCCACCCGTTCTGACTGAACCATATCTTCTTTCCATTCCCCTTTTCAATAAAATAGTCGAGGTCCGCAGAGACAATCGGCCAAGCCTTATCCCCTGCCAACCCACCTCCTCAACAAACCCCCACCCCGCATAGCCGGAGAAGGGACATACCAGTGGAGGCATTCTTAGAGAAGAACGGCAACATATGGGCATCGATCATATCAATCGCCTCCATGACATCAGTCGCGTTATCATGCAACTGGTATCCCCACGCCATCTCGCTGACAGTCACTGGGATTCCCAACGGTCTCAATTTCTCCTTCGCCAATACCACCTGTTCAGCCAACAGGCTAACTGGATCCAATGCCCAGTCAAACAACGGCTCCGACCCAAACTGTACCACACGGGTGACATATTTCGCTTTCGGGTTGGAGAAGAGTGAGGCAAAGAGGGCGTCCCGACGGGTTTTCCAGATATTGGGGTCGTCCCACCCGAACCAGATGAGGGCATGTACGCCTAAACCGTTGTTCCACGCAGCGTCTACAACGTCGTCACTACGCGACGGCATAACCAGGCGTCGAAGGCAATGTGAGCAGAGTAAATTGATGAGTCTCACTAGAAATTTTCACGGTCGCATGCGCCATACAGCCGCACGTAGCGGCCTTTGAAACGCCTCCGGATGTACCTAAACTCTCGGTTAAGTTGTTCGCAGCTCTGGCCTATACAGGGTAAGTATCAAGGACGGCGCCGACCGGGGTAGTTGGTGGGGTCGACTAACAACTGGTGACTTCGTAGCTGATCCCAACGAAACCATACTCCGAACTCATGTCACACCACCAGTCTGTCGTCTTCTCCGGTATAAACCAAGGCATCCTAAAGTCCAGGGCGGGAAAGCACGAGGTACAGGAACCGGTCTCGACCTCGGGCGGACCCATCGGCGAAGCAAGCGAGAGCCCAACGAGGCTAAGAGCAGCGGTCAACGCGTGTAAGAGCATCTGGGACGGGGGAGAGGCTGGGTTGGCCTCGGAAACACGTCTGCATTTGAGCTCCCCTTTATCTCGGGCAACAGCGGCTGAAAAAGCTCGCAGTTCCGACTGTACGCGTGGATTCCAGCCGACGAAGCCCAAGCACAATGCTTCCCACCAGTATTACTGCACGGAGCAGTGGTAAACAATTGAAGACGTTGGCGGGGCTCCGAGGGGCCCCTTGATCGTAATTGAACGAGAACGAGGACCACAGTGACGGGAGTCAAGTTCCCCCGCTTAGCCTGCGAGACTCACCTATTTGAACTGGCGGGGAAGCGGTGGGGAAAAGAATACCCGGTCCGCTGGCTTGCTCTTGGTCACCGGTCACCGATTATCATCGGTAAATATCAAAGATGGCCGTACGTGGCCATCAGCCATATGGAACTCCTCCACACGCGTCCCAGGAGTTCGCATGGTTGGCCTCACAATCCACGTACCCTTCATCCTCACTCTCCCAAAACTCTTCTCCCTGAATGCAGTCGTGGGGACCAGCCCGGTGGAGTTCATGCATGCATCATGCATTATGTGAGGAGTTTTTCGAGCCTAGTAGTAACAATGGAACAGGATTCGCGAACCGCTGTAGCTACGCATTCAGCCGTCAAGTAAGGCGGGGTTTAAATAATTCGGCAATCTCGATCTTGCAATGAAAAACGGGGAAGGCCTTATTAACGTTGCGGCCGTTCAGGAACGCGGCCGTCAGATAATCCGCCGACACGTTGATCTCTGGTGTCACCTCCTCCGGAGTGATTACGATGTAGTATACCTGGGCATCCTCGGGAACTAACGCGCGCAACCGATCCAGACCGATGGGTTTTGCATCATGCTCTTTTTTGTTGATCGTCATCTGAAACGCAAGAACGATGGGGGGTTCTTCGGGGTTGGGCTTGACAATAACCCACGAGTCGACCGAAGCGAAGTTTGAGATTTGGGGGCGGTAGTAAACGTGGAGTTCGTGGGTGTGCCGCGTATCTTTGTTGACGCGGTACTGTTGCAGTACGGGCAGAGTGAACCGGAGCATGGTCTTCCTGTCGTCGACGTACTTGTCGTAGACATATTTGAGGTGTTTCCCCCCTCGCAGCTGAGAAGAGGAGAGAATAGGCAAGATCTCGAGAGTCCTTCCCTCCTGAAGGAAGTGGTGCGCCCGGGCCTCGAATACGATCCCGGCAGAAGAGGCAGTAGTTGGTGAGACGTGCAATGATTGATAGAAGTCCCTCATCACTTCGACCCGATTCTCGAGGACTATCTCGGAGAATGTTGCAAAGAGGTTTTCCTTTCTGGTATGGTGCGATCGTTTGGCGAAGGTCCCGTGGTCACAATGTAGTGGGACTTGTCGGTGGCTTCGTCGGCGGATATAAGCAGCCGACGTAACACACCAGGCGACAGGGAAGCGATTTCAGCGATGACCAGTTGGTCGTAAGCCCCCGGTGTGTCGGCGTATACAAACAGACTCCTGGCAGACGCGCCATACATGGTGTATAGGTTCCATAGTTCCTCCTCACTCTGGGGGCTGGACTCCGCGAAGGAACGACTGTGGAACCATAAGTATCGTGGATTCCAAGTGGTAGACCGACTTACGCTTGGAGGACCTCTGAAAAAGACCACGGTTTCATATAGAAAGTTTCGGTTCGAATGCCCTTAGCCCAGTTGAAGCGTGGGTGACGAGGAGATGTTGTTTCAACGACGAAGAAGGGGCCAGTTACGAGGGCCCCAGCGGGCTCGGCCAGATCACGAGCGGCATCTACAAGGGCCCAAATCCTGCGGAGAGGGGCGCCCCGAGAAAGCAACAAGACGTAAGCAGCCCCAGAATTGGGTCGCCCAAGCTGCTTCACCCCGTTTTTGTGAAAAAGTATAGGGTCCTCGCGACCGATCTGCAGTATGGTAGGGAGCCTACGCGCAAGGCGCCCCAAAAGGATGAGAAGCAGGAAGACTGATTTTCCTGAAGACAGACCCTGAGATCCTGGAATGGTTGAGCGAAAAACGACGAACCGATTCCAGGTTGGCCTGTAATTATGCACGCATTAGCCGTCCTCTCCTTGGCGAGGGTAGCTAGAACGAAATTCAAGGCCTCCTTGTACTCCTATCGGAAGAGCATCTTCTTGCATTCGAAACCCGCCCAGCAACCCTCCAGAGTCTCAGGCTTGGGCACCGTATGACAGGAGGGGGGCACGACGTCAGGGAGGATGAGAGAATCGTCGATAGGGCGGAGATCTCTGACAACGTCCTCCTTCTTGATCTTCATGGAATTACCCCAGGAAGACTTCCAGAATCGCGTCCAACCCTCATCACCAAGGTTCCGGAAAGGAGGGTTGTGTGGATCCTTTCGTAAGAGCGACTCGATGAGTTTCTCTTGAGCGTCAGCGTAGGGTTGGAGAGAGTCCAGTGTGAGAAGGGTTGTGTTTGACATGGCAGTGAGTCGAGAATGGGGCACGCTGAACTGCTCTAAACCAGGGGAGTCCACGGTTGTATGTCCGATCGAGAGAGTTTCAAGAGGGAGGGGTTCAAGCCTAGGTAGTCCTGGCCAGAAGTTGAAGAAGCCACAGAGAGAGTCGCGTTCGGTCCGAGAAGACCAACCGACGGACCTGACGATAGAAGACCGAGGGATGATGTGAGACGAATAGGTATCCCAGATATTGTAGCGCGGCCAAGGGCAGAGGGGTCCCTAGAGTGAGGGGAGCTCAGAACTGATGGAGGGACGTTAATGGCGATGGCGGGGGCGGGGACGAGGTTTCGCGAGACGGATACGCATACCAAAGGTGGGACAACGAGAGGAGGTCGGCGTGTCCTAAAAGACGAGGGGGGACACAGATTTGAGGGCCCCAGACGATGAAGAGGGGAGTGAAAGAGAAAGCGGCGAGAGCGACGACGAGGACAGGCCCCAAACAGAGGGACGCTGAAGAGAGAGACTGAGACAACGAGAGAGAGAGAGAGGAAAAGAGGGGAGAGGAGAGAATGTTACCCCACCCCCGTCGTCTCAGCCAGCCATTTATACAGAAATCGAGCGCTAAGCTATGGAGAGAGATCGCGTGGTTGAGAAGGGATGCCGGAGGGCAAAGGGCAAAACGAGAAGCTGGCGAGCTGAAATGAACCTAAAGAAGCTGGGGGAATATAACCAAAAGAGGATACGTGCATCCTAGAAGACCAGCACCGAGGGAGGAGAATCCAAAATGAACCGGATGCGATCGAGGAAGGGGATAACGAGTAATAGGGAATCGCGAAAGATATAGCGAACATGGTCAAACGGGAAGGGTGAGGACAGGTCTAAATATGTAAGGCGACCCTAGGGTTGTAGTTTCGAAGGATAGGGACAGCTAGAAAGGGTGAGGGAAACAAAGATAGCCTTGAGAGCCACGACTTGGCAACGTGCGAGCAACCGTGGGAGATCGGGTGCCGATAGGTAAGAGATCGCCCAGTCGGCCGATCGGAGATCAAGACCAAGAGATTGACTTAGTGGAGAGGTCCGGAGGGTGCTCAAGAGATACGTGGAGGGAGGGCTAGTTAGCGCACGGGATAGGGTTGGGAGCGAGTTTGATGTTAGCGATAGTTGCGCGACGGGAAACTGAACAGGGGTCAAACGAGCGGGAACCCGGGGAAGAATCAAGCGCTTTGAGTATGGGTGTTGAATGGCACGAATGAGTGATGTGGGAGTCTGAGGTGGAGGTTGAACGTTGAACGTTGAATATTTGAATGGGCGTTTGAGATATTATAGTGCATCCAAGTGCGCGCCAAAAACAAGGCAGGACAACAATCTCACAAGCGGTGGGCGATTGGTTACCTCGGATTTTGTCCAAGCCCACCCCACCAGCCATTGGTCGGATCACGTGGCCCATTCGTGGCTTCAGGGAGGACGGTGGGGGTAGAAGAGTAGAAGTTCCCGGAACTGTTTCGCGAACCCTCCTAGGAACGGCCCACGCCCCGCCACACCTCCTGACTCCCCGTGGTGGACACGCGGTGCTTATTTCCCCGTTCAGGATTATAACTCCGGTCTCGAGCTCATTTTCGTGTCCCATCCTAAGCACTCTTCAATAGAGTTGCCTCCCTCTGAAGTCGAGGTTGGATTCCAGCCTATTCTTCAACGTCTCCGATAGGACTTCTGATATGGTTTCGTCGTTGAGATGAATCGAAGATCCTTGAGGATCGGCGCTCCTTGTGGTCTCACCTCGAACCTTAGTGCTTCCCCACGAGGGACACACCCGACGTGGATATTTTCCATACAAGACATAGTATCCGGCCACAGACAAAACTGGGGCCTCTAATATTCTTGGCTGTGTAACGACAACAAATGGACAGGATTTGCGAACAACTGTGACTATGCAGTCGGATCCAAACCACCGTCAAACTGGGTGGGGTTTGAACAGGTCAACAGTATCTACCCTACAATGGAAAAGTTGAAAGGCTACATTAACTCCACGGCCGCCCATGAACCCCGCTGTCAGCTGGTCCGTCAACACGTTTATATCCGGCCCCACCACCTCAGGAGTGAGTATAACGTGGTACACATGGGCATCCCTGGGAACCAACCCGCCCAACCAATCCAAGCCGCTCTTTTCTGCATCATGCTCCTTCGCGTTGATCGTCATCTGGAACGCGAGGACGATGGGGGGTTCTTGAGGGTTGAGCTGAACGAGAACCCATGAGTCGGCCGAGGGGAAGTTTGGGCCTTGGGGGCGGTAGTAAACGCCAAGTTCGTGGGTGTGTTGTGCATCTTTAGTGACGATGCGCACCTCCAGTCTGGGGAAGGTGAACCGTTGCCTGCGCCTCACATCGTCTATGTACTTGTTGTAGACGTATCTGAGGCGCGTTTCGCCCTGTGGCTGGGGAGAGGGGAGAATAGGGAAGAGGTCAAGAGTCCTTCCCTCCTGAAGGAACTGGTGCGCTCGGTACTTGAAGATCATTCCGGCAGCCGGAAAGGTAGCCGGTGCAGTGCGCAACTTGTTGTAACGGTCCTTCATCATCTCGACCCGGTTCCGGAGGATCAGCCTGCAGAATTCTCCAACAATGTACGGTGAAGATATTTTCCTTTCTGCTCTGGTGCGATCGTTTGGCAACGGTCCCGTAGTCACCAAGTAGTGGGAGTTGCTAATGGCGGATAATAGTTCGGTTAACCCGTTAGGTGATAGCTGGTTGATTTCAGAGGTGACGATTTTATTGTAGGCGTCCTGCCTGTCGGCGTATAGGAACAGGTCTCTGAGAGATGCACCATACATGGCGTGTAGGTACCACAGTTCCTCCTCGCTTGTAAGGGTGGAGATGAGGGGGCGGCTTGGAAACGTAAGCATCGCGGATTCCTGGTGGTAGATCGACCTACACTTGGAGGACCTCTGAAAAAGACCACGGTTTCATAAAGAAAGTTTCGGTTCGAACGTTCTTAACCCAGTCCAAGTGTGGGTGGCGGGGGGATGTTGCTTCGACGACAAAGAAGGGGCCAGTTCTGAGGGACCCAGCAGGTTCGGGCAAATACCGGCTGGCGTCCACAAGGGCCCAAATCCTGCGGAGAGGGATGTCGCGAGACAGGAATGAGGCATAAGCAGCCCCAGAATTGGGCCGCCCAAGCTGCTTCACCCCGTTTTTGTGAAAAAGCACGGGGTCCTCGAGACCAATCTGCAGTATAGTAGGAAGCCTGAGCGCGAGACGCTCTAAGAGGACAAGAAGCAAGAAGACGGTTTTCCCTGAGGAAGACCCTGAGATCCCGGAATGGTTGAGTGAAAAACGACGAACCTATCCCGGGTTGGCCTGTAATTATGGACGCATTAAACGTCCGCTCCTTGGCGAAGGTAGCTAGAACGAACTCCAGGGCCTCCTTGTACTCCTGTCGGATGAGCATCTTCTCGCATTCGAAACCCGCCCAGCAACCATCCAGATTCTCAGGTTTTGGCAGCACTTTACGGAAGGGGGGCACGACGTCAGGGAGGATGAGAAAATCGTCAATAGGGTGAAGATCTCTGGCAACCTTCTCCTCTTCGATAATCGGGGGATTGCCCCAGGCAGAATTCCAGAATCGCGTCCAATCCTCATCGTCAAGGTTCCGGAAATGAGGGTTATGTGGATCCTTTCGTAAGAGCGACTCGATGATTTTCTCTTGAGCGCCAGCGTAGGGCTGGAGAGACCGCAGCGTGAGAGGGGTTGGATCGGACATGGCAGTCGAACGGGGTGTTGGCTTGGTACCGTCATGTCACGTCGTTTATATTATATACCCTCATTTCCACCGTGAACTAGGTCGACACTCGCCAGCAACCTAGCTTGACGGATGCGGCCAAGGCAGGTCAAGTCCTCTGGGAGGAACCCGTGAGCACGACGAGAACGGTGTACTATGTGTCCCCTGAGGCCTGAACGTTGACGTTGAGCCCTGAGCCCTGATTGGGCGTGGGGCCGGATCCTTGAACTGGGCGATCAGTCAGTGTATGGTATATACGCGCGGTTTTCAGGATACTACATGGTGACAGAGCCCCTCAGATAGGCTGGAATCCAACCTCGGCTTCAGAGGGAGGCAAGTCTGAAGTCCCTCAGAAGCCGGTACCCTCCGCGTGGCCCCCGGGACTTGCCTGCTCGAACCGACGGGGGTCGTCCGGCCAACTCGCCCCTACGTCAGTCACTATTGTCATCATGATATCAAAGATGGCGCTCAAGGTCATCATCGGTCATCGACGTCGACATGGAACCCATCCGTACTTGCGTCTTGGGAACTGGTTTAGCCAGTCTCGCCTTCCACGTACCCTTCATCCTCGCTCTTCCAGAACTCTTCTCCTTGAACGCTGTTTTGGAGAGGAGCCCAAAGAACGAGGGGGGTAAACTCCAGGAGAGGTTCGGCGTCGCTGCCACTGTCTACACGACTCTGGACGACGTCTTGAACGACAAGGACATCGAGTTGGTCGTAATCGCTACTCCAAACGAAACCCACTACGAGTTTGCGAAGAAGTCATTGGAGGCGGGGAAGCATGGTAAGTGTAGATCTCGGACCTGTCACCCTACCGTCCACGTCTCTCGTGTGCTGATCTCTACAAGTCCTCGTCGATAAGCCAGTAACGCCCACCGTAGATCAAGCCAAAGAACTCGGAGAGTTGGCCAAATCTAAGAACCTGATCCTCTACGCCTTCCAGAACAGGCGCTGGGATTCGGACTTTCTGGCCCTCCACAAACTCCTTTCATTGCCTTCGTCTTCCCCCCAACATCTTGGTCACGTCTGGGAGTTCGAATCGAGGTCTTTTTTTCTCTTCTTCTACCGAAAACAAACGTGTTCTGTGACTGATATTACATCCGATCTCCCTAGGTTTGACCGTTACCGAACCGCTTTGAAGGGGACCTGGAAGGACAAACCCTTGCCCGCCGCCGGTCAGATTTACGATTTGGGGTCCCACCTCATCGACCAAACTTTGGTTTTGTTCGGTCGCCCGGAGTCATTGACCGCCTTCACGCAGAACATCCGGGGTGTCGGACATCCTGATGTTGACGATTCGGTTAGTCCGAGGTTCTCCAGTTGTATTGAAATGACTGACCCCGCGGCTTCAGTTCTCCATCTTCTTGCACTACCCGGTTAAACCCGACCGCCCTCACCCATTGACCGTGATTTTGCGTGCGGCGATCTTGTCCGTTCACTCCAGACCGGTGAGATACGTAGTGAGGGGGACCAAGGGTACTTTCCACAAGTACGGAGTCGACGTTCAAGAGGATCAGCTGAGGGTGATTACGGACCCTACGTCCATCCATGCGTCTGTATTTGGTAGGGAGCCAAGGGACATCGACGGTACTGTCGAGAACCTCCAAGAAGGCGGTCAGATGGTCAACAACCGGCGAGTACTTTCACCCCTCATGGAGCTGTGAAGTCGGTTAATTGTTATCCGCAGCTGGCCATCCCACGAGAGTGGTTCTTATGTCAAGTTGTACGAGAACCTCGCCGCCTGCATCCGAGAGGGTGCAGAGTTGGCCGTCAAATGGGCGGAGGCCACCGATGTCGTTCGACTCGTCGAGTTGGCCCACCAGAGCGCGAGGGAGGGCAAAACTCTTACGGTCGACCCTTTGTAAATTAGAATGTGGAATGTACGATTAGCGCGTGTAACCCGCCTTGACTTCATACGTGGCCAAACTTGTATTTCAAGTCCGACATCATCCCGATCCGCGTGTCGCTCACACTCACCTCATCCCACTCCTCGAACTCATCCCTTCCTCTTCCCACCCCCGAATCCTCACAAACTCATTCGCTTGAGTTCTCATCTTCAATGTCCTGCATCTCGCTCAAGGTTGAGCTGCCGGCTCACTCTCATTCCTTTCAACTTCAAGTTCCCGACTCGTCTTCGGTCGCGAACATCAAGTCCGAGATATCCAAGTCATGCCCCGGAGGACCAAAAGTAGAGGGCCAGAGGCTCATCTACGCGGGAAGGTTGTTGCGTGACGACGAGCAGATCCAGGATATCTGGCCGGTGAGTTCTCCCTCCGCATGATTCATGCCATCGCTGGGCGCTGGGTCAAAGGTTACTCATCCGTGCGGGTATCGTGTAGAACCCCCAACACCCGCGAACCATTCACCTGGCTGTGCATCCTTCGGCTTGGACGACTGGGCCGCCAAAGAGACGTCCCACACCACTTGAGCCGGTCCAAGCGCAATCCACGCCCGTACCTTCACCCCTCGCATCCACCTCCTACCATGCACACCTTTATCCACGATACACTCATCGGCAACCGTATATTCTCGCGATCCACGACTGGGCACTCGCGGTTCTCTGCGCCAACACCGCGGCAGAGGTACCGTTATTCCACCTCAATGACCTCGACCTCCATAAGCAAGCGGCAAGGATCGAGCTACACTACCGTGCTTGGACGTGGCCCGAGGTTTTCGATGAACCAATTCCTCCGTTCGCTCCTGGTCTCAAATACGAGCGAGTGATGAAAGAGTGAGTGGCTGCGCTCGCGCGGTGGAATACCGAACGCTGAATCTTGAGATCATAGCGGCCAATCCTTCCTTTCGTTGTCGAGTCCAAACGCAGTCCCATCGACTCTGCAAACGCATGCATTGAATGTCCTGAGCTACACGTACACAATCCTCTCCTCGCCGCCGTCGCCACCCGCGGTGTGGCCTCAGTACCCTCCGACTCCAACACCGACGATTCTCTACCCACCTGCTCCCGTGACTCCCAACGTCCCTTTACCCAACGTCGCCCAACCCCAAGTCGAAGGAGAGGTCCTCTTCGAGATCGCGATCAACTTCCGCCAATTCCCTATGCGGGCCCTGTTGACTCCGCTGTTCATGCTGGCGATGAGGGCTACCCTGATAATGTACTTCTTTTCCCCTGGCCAGACGCCATTTTTCGGGGTCATCATGGGGATGTGGATACTCTACGAGGCGTGGGGCGCTATCAGGGCTGCGGTCGCTGCTACTCGAGACCCGGCCCAACCCAGGAGGGATGAAGACGGTCAAGGTCAAGGCGGTATTAATGGTGGTGCGGACTTTCCTGGACTCAACGAGCATGAGGAACGAGATGCAGCTCGCCATTCGGAGTATGCACAAAACTTGATCCCGAACGCGTTGGCCAACATCAACCTCGGTGATGAGAACGCGATGTTATTCAGGTCAAGCGATCCCCCTCCACCGACATTTTTCCACAAGGTCAAGACCTTCGTGTCGTTGATCCTTATCACCCTCGTTCCAGCATTGTGGGATCGCAGGCGGGAAGAGTTGAGGAGGCGAGAGAATATGCTGAGGACGGAGATGAATGTGATCACTTCTGCTATGGCCGCCCCATCATTTAGTGGATCTGCTGCTCAGGCCCGCGATCCTCCGACGGAAGGTGATGGCGAGAGCGAGGATTCTGTGCAAGAGAGGGAAGAGTTGAGGAGGGCGAGGGAACTGAAGTTGGCGATCATTCAGAAACACGCTCGGAGACCGGATTGGATGCGCGAGTACGTTGAGAGGGCTGGGAGAATGGAACATTATGACGATTGATCTTGTAATCCCTCTCTAATCGAACTATTTCTGTAACCGGTGGATTCTCGTCGGTTTCCTGCACAGTATGTAACGGGGGTGAATTATATCGTGTCAGACTTGATTTGGGAACTCATTCTGGGGAAGATTCGAGCAGAATACCGGTATTCGAGGGGGGTTAAATTGCTAATTGCTACATGTAGGAACAGTCCACCGAACGGATACATCCAGGGTAGGTCAAGTGGTATAAGCAAGGCTGTAAGGTACGAGAGAAAGAAGTGGCATATGCGGCACGACGGCGTATTAAGGGGGAGGGCAAGGGTAGGAGGGGGCAGAGTCAGGAATGACTAACCCCCGATAGGCTACATGGGGCGTGTTTTGAGCGCTCAGTTGGGAAGGTGAATCAGATGTGGGTGTAGGCCAGTTGAACCGGAGAGACTCCGGAACTTAGACTCGACGACCGAACCATCCGTTCCGACGAGCTCGAGTCCTCGTGGCCGTGGTGGAATGTACGGGTGCCCTGTGGTGTCTGGGCGTGCTCCTGATCCCAAGGGACCGCTTAATCTTGGTCATCAGAGGAACGTGAGTTTCGTTTCCTCGACCCTACAAATAGTTCAACGTATTAGCATCCGCGGTATCGACAGATCAGGAGGGTAGAATCGAAACGTACCATTCGACGGAGCTGGCGCTTCGCGTGTCTCCTCCCATCCCGAGTAGTATTCGGGTTCGAGAGCGCGGATTTGAACCCTCCAGCGACACGATCTGGGTCGCGTCGCCTCAATGGGTTCCTGAACCCTGTCCTCCTCGTGGAGGTGGTGGTGACGGGGGCACGACGGCGGGAAGAGAAAAGAGCCATGATAGCGTTTGGGTTGTAAAAGTAGAGTGTAGAGTGTGTGACAAAGCTCTGGGGTTGTTTTGGAAGTTGGGTTGATTGGTGAGGGAGATGGCTACTCGAGATGCGCCTTGTATTTATACGCCAGGGTTGACGCATATGCGTCATCGTCAAGGTTGCGGGTCGCTCTACTCTGGCGATACCCAGGTGGTGCTCGAGAGATCCACTCGAATACCTCACCGAACACAGCCCTGCCCCATGACAGTGGGGTAGCGGAGATTCATATCCAGGGCACGAGTTGTCCAAGAGATGATGGGGGTCGCGTCAGTGACTGGTGCCCAACAATGATGTCACGCGCCCTCAAGAATGGAGATTCTCTCACCACCTGACGTCCGGAAAATAAAGCGCTCTTGGCTGATTTGTTAAGGTAGTGTAGATGACCATGCATATTTACAGCGGATGAAGGGTTGTTCTATCTGACAAGAGCGGCGACAAAACGAACGAGCACTATCGAGAAGGGAAATAACATAGAGCTTCAGAAGACAGAGAAATAATGGGCCCGACAACACCTTGAATGGGTCGGCTTATCTTGCACCAGCGTTTCCTCCCTTCTTCTCAACCTTCCACTCCTTGAACATGCCTTCCACGCTCTTGTGTAGGAGCTGAACGGGTAAACACCGGATAATCTCCCCCACCCTCTCCTCCACTTCCCCTTTGCCCTTATCTCCATCCGCCCGCTTGGCGAACTCCACCAGCATCCGAAACATCGCGAGCACCGCAAGAGAAACATGAGTTTGCTGCGTGCCGTGCGCATGACCTTCGATCGCCGCCAGAAGGGGCCCTGGTACACCGTTCCGCGTGGCGGCGACTGTCGCATTCGACTGAGGGAACGCAGTCGCCCGCTCCCCTCGAATTAAACGCAGGAGAATTTCCAGAACGTTATCCATCTCTGATAGATGTGTTTTCACGAACCTCTGACGTTCGGTCTGGGAGCCAACGTTCCCGTTCACAGCCCATCCATCCAAGATGCTCCTGATCGTTGGTGCCTGGGCAAGAAAAGGATACGTCAGTCTCAGCCGATTTACGACGTCATGGTTCAGAACAAGCGCCGACTCACCGGATCGGGATCCTGAACGACGATCTTCTTTTCCCATCCCTCCCCGGCGCCAGAGAAGATCCGACCAAAGGTGGACCGGACCCATTCGTGAATGTCGCCAGTCTTCACCCATTTCGCTTCCGGAATCGGCTTCTCGGTATCCAAGTGAATCACCAAACTCAACTTTGACGGGAGTTTAGCAGTCAGCAGAGGTGGGAACATCGGGTCGGACTCATAAGCTTCAGAGACGAGCTGCAAAGGCATGTACTTCTTCGTAGCCTCAGACAGTACTTCAGCCTGGACAGAATGAATCAGGATTCCGAAGTCGAAAAGGGTGATGATGGGTGCTTACAACGATGCCCTTGATCTCGGTCTCGTCCCCCTTCTCGATGCTGAGTCCAATCTCAATCCGATGTTCTTTCCGGAAAACCCTGAGCACGTCCACAGCCATAGCATCGATCAAAATCCTCCGACTCGCCGAAGCGTAAGATATCGCCAGCCGGTTGGCCGATAACGCCTTTGCCTTTCCAGCTTGCGAAGCCGAGTCACCAGTTTCCTGAGCAACTGTCAATAGAGTAGATGTGGGCGAAAGAGAATCGCGGGCAGGATCCCCAGTCATTTGCACACCCCTCTGTTCGGTAGACATAGTAACATCCTCGTTCACAAGCGTCGAACCATACTCAGAGAACGAAACCTCCTGTGAATCGTTCTCCCCAACGGTAGAGGCAAACGAAGCGCCAGTGCCCAACCTCCTGTTAGCAAAAGTCCCATAATCAAAAGCGGGATGAGACTCTGGGGAGGCAGAGCGGTGGTCCTCGTCACGGACAGAGGATTGGTCATCGGGGAAAGCGACGAAATCCGGCGACTCGTCTTCGTCCTCTCCGTCCGTCTCAACGGGCGGATCCTGTTGCGTTTGTTGCTCTTCTGGAGCACCTGAAACATCGCCAACAATCGAAGGATCTCCGGTCGGAAGACCAGGGGGATCACCGGATGGTGGAGGGACGTAGTCAGACACCAAGCCATTGGTGTGTACATGACTAGGCGTCTTAACATCTTCAGGACAGGGAGAGTCATCAGGAGGACCAACGATAGTCCGCTCGACTTCACCATCGTCAACCTCATCGTTATCGACACCTTAAATGAGACAAAACCAAGTCAGGGGAATTGTGGGAATTTCGATGGAGAGAAGACTCATCCGCGCCCGCGAGAACGGGATGGAGAAAAGACATCAAGCTTACCATTTACTGCGCGGGTGGCATGAGGAAGAGGATGAGAAACATCAGGCCCATCCCCCTCTGCGCTACCCTCGCCGATTGCAGCCATGAGCCAGTCACCCTCGCTGGTCGACTCTCCGATGCTAGGCGCGACGCTGTCCCTGAAACCATCCTGATCAGGATGAGCAGTCACACTGACAACATCGTCGTGATGTGCAGCGGACGGGTGTGAAGCGCGGTTTTCGGCATCCTCGTCCTCTTCATCGTCTGCTCTCTTTCGCTTGCCTTTCCGGGGAGAACCCTGAGAGGTTGCGAGAGCAGAAAGATCAACAGGAACAGCGGATGCGTGAGGGATGGGCATGGAATCTTTAGGCGTGACAGGAGTGTGGAAATAGATGCGAATGCGGGAAGGAGGAGAAGTAACGGCCGCGGCGCCCCCAGCATGTGGGACAGGCGGAAGACCAAGGTCCGGTTTGGCAGGCAACGAGTCTAGCTCGGAAGAGTCTGCCTTAATATCAGCGTTAGAATCGTCCAGCTTCGTATCCGAAGGGGGCTGAGGGAAGTCTTTCTCAGAGGAGACCCTCTCATCTGCCTCGGTTTTGACGGGACCGGGGGATTCACGACTCGGTTCAACGGCAAGATCGACTTTCTGCGGGTCGACTTTTTGCGAGGAAGGGATGACCCCCCAGCTCCAGCCAAGCTGCTTGATCTCAATGCCAACCAGTTTGAAATCAGTCATAGCCCGCTTCACTTCCTCCTTCTTAACCCCAGGGCCGGGACCATGCGCGATGAAACTCCCGTCGTTCCTGCCGGACCGCTGGTTGTTCCGTCCACGACCTTGCTGCTGCTGACCAGTGTTGAACGAACGATTGTTGTTGTGATCGCGGTTCCCGAGGTTGTTCTGTCGTTGCTGGTTGCGGAAACTGCCGCCACCCTGATTCCCTCCGAGATTACTCCTGCGGTTCTGGTTGTTCGGGAAGTTTCCCCGGTTGTTCTGTTGGCCAGGGGGTCGGTTCCTGTTCGCGTTCATAGATCCAGACTTGTTGGTCCGCCCACGGTTGTTGCCTTGCATACCACCGTGGTTCTGCGCGTTCAGAGGTTGTTGGATTGGAGGTAGAGAGGGTATGTAGTTCGGCAGAGTGGGTTGTGCTTGGAGAAGGGGAGGCGGCATCGG
>Ga0307509_10004425_pt1 | contig 20306 bp, 18 predicted proteins | sample 10_EM_MG_FD_202245 | JGI IMG/M metagenome (GOLD analysis project Ga0307509, IMG submission 202245) | Populus trichocarpa ectomycorrhiza microbial communities from riparian zone in the Pacific Northwest, United States - 10_EM | ecosystem: Host-associated > Plants > Roots > Unclassified | place... | reverse complement strand
AACGGTAAAACTTAATATAGTTAAGCTCGAAGCTTCACTCAATTTAGTTCTCTCGAGGAAAAGTTGGTTGTCGAAGTAGAATGCCAAACGCTTAAACTTAAGTAGATATCAGATTTAAGCCTTTGAAATTCACCACTACTTCCGACCTTGTGCGAGCACCCTGTCCTGCTCAGGGTCTGTCCGAGGTCTACCCTCCATCAGGATCTATCCTGCAGGAAGTGTCGGACCAACTCGGGTACACTTAACTCCGTCAATAGGGTATGAGTTTCTGCAATGCATCTCCAATACAACCGCAGGTGGAAAAACTCTTCCTTTCGAAGTCATACCAGTGGCTAGCTGTTATGACAACAACCGGAGTCAATACCTAGGTGGTGGACTGACTGGCCCAGTGGCAGTTTCGTCTATACAAGCTATGCAGTCAATCATTTAATCTACGCGACTATCCAAGGTGATAAATTGACATGCAAGCTCCCCCGGTGAGATGTAGCCGATGATTGGCTAAGTGGGCGCTACCCATAGCCATCCTCTCGGGACATACTCTACCGTGATAAGACTCATACCTCTAGAGTGCAATAACAACCCATAGTAATGCTACAAATCAAGAGGAGAAGGTCCGGGCTGGTTACTGAGGTATTTGTCTCGAAAGCACCCTGGCCTTCTGAGACTACCTGAGTACCACTAGGAAGACTACCCTACAACCCGTAGGCTAGAATAGACTCCTAGATGCCCGAGAGACTATATATGGATGACCCCCATTTTGGCGGTTACCCATACTCCCCTTATATATCCTGCGAATGACATTCAGTCGGACGGACGGCGACGACTTATACAGTGTTACGGCAACTGCTCCAATGACCTCTTTTAACTAGCAAACGAGCAACTACACAGCCGTCTGCCTATGACGCGCCGTCCCAACGCTGGGGCCAGAGGGGGGTGTTAGCTAAACCCGCCTAAGCTCAATAGTATGTTCGGGCCACCCTTATACAGGCGTGGGGCCTCCCCGCGCAGATGCGTGTGCGCGCAAGAACATCTAAGAGCCCATAGAATGTGAGGCAATCGACCTCTAAGTTCTAGGATGACTTTGCCGGTGAAGGTAGGGTAACTTGGGTTCCTCAGTAGGGTAACTGGGACCCATGAGCGTAATGACCAAATTCCCGAGGTAGGGTAACTTTGCCCTCTTATGCCTTTAACCGCTCAGGAAGTCCTCCAGGCGACCACAGAAGTCGTCTCGGAGGTCCGTGTAACATTCTCATAATTCTCTTGACCTTATGCGAATGTTCTCCCGAAAGGTTACCCTGCCTAATAGAGTACCTCAAGGCTACTCAACTATTCCCTAGGCCTTATCCTAGGTTTACCAGCTATTTGTATAAAGTATACGAGACCATACCACCTCTGGTTACCTCTTGGTATACCATTTGGGCTAAGGTGATAGTGATTGTAGCTACCTATTGTAGGGTCATTACATGTATTTTGTTTGGGATAGGTGAAGTGTTGGTAGAGAACGGTTGCGTTTAATTTCAAGTGCAAGAAATGAAGGCAAGGCTCCTTGATTCGTCATGTCAAATGCCTCCTGGAGTTTCATCCGGATACAGTTAATTTGATCATTGGTGGGAGCCGCGATAATCAAATCATCGACATAAAGTAGCAGAATAATCTTTTTCTCATAGTTGATGAATAAACTATGGTCGGACTCGCTGCGAATAAAGTTGTGTGATCAGAAGAAAGAATTAATGCGACAATACCATGCCCCAGGTGATTGCTTTAATCCGTATATTGATTTAAGCCAACGACAGGTCATTGGTGGCCGGTATGATGATTGATCTGAATTCGCTGGGACCGATACCCCTTCCGGGATTTCCATATATACCCGCTCCTCAAGCTCACTATTCAGGAATGCCGTCTTTACGTCCATTCCTTCAATCTCCCAGTCATTTTCACAACTCAATGCAAGTAGGAGCCGAATTGTTGTAAACTTCGCCACTGGGGGCGAATGTTTCCGCATAGTCAATTCCGAACTTTTGACCATATCCCTTCGCGACTAGCCGGGCTTTGTAGCGCCCATCATCCTTTCGCTTGAACAGCAAGCAACAACCAATTGCTGTTTGACCCTGCGGGAGAGGTTCGACCACCCAAGTATTGTTTTGGTATAAGGAGGCAAGTTCAGATTCCCAAGCCGTTCGCCATCTCTCTCTCTCTGGGCTGTTCAGAGCATCAGTTAACGTTTCCGGTTCCGCTTCGCTCTGACTAGCTTTTAGGGCATAATGGGCTTGTGGCGGAAATAGTTTGGCTGGCTTGCGGTTTCTTTGTGATCTTCGTAAGTCTCGCTCTTGCCCTTGATTCCTCCCTTCCATAGTTGCTTCTCCTGATGGTTCATTTTCTACTCTGGTCATTTCCAGAACTGCTGATCGGGGTCGTACGATAATTGTATCTCTAGGAGTCGCGATTGCGGAAATTCCTACTTCCTCAGGTTCTGGTGTAATTCGGTCAAGTTGCCGAAAGCCATCACTCCCATTCTCGCTAATGGTTGTAGATATAGTAGCAGGTTGTTGTGGTGAGTACCATCCAATTGTGATATCTCTGACCGGTTGTATGGTATTCGCAGCCACAAAGCGAGCTTCATCGATTATCACATCGCGTGATATTAGGAGCATTTTCTTCACAGGACCGTATACTCTATATCTCCGTGATCCAGCATCTTCCTTATATCCGACTAAGATACCTTGAACTGATTTGGGGTCTAGCTTTTGTCATTTTTCTTTCGGGATATGCACCCAGGCCGTCGACCGGAAGATACGAAGATGACAAATACCAGGTTCCTTGCCGGTCCAATGTTGAAGTGGAGACAAGTCGTTATGGGTACGTGATGGAAGGCGATTGTGTATATGAGCCGCTGCAAGTACCGCATACCCCCAAAACTCCTTTCGAAGCTTCAAATCTTCTAACACACATCTCGCACTTCCCATGATCGTCCTATTCATCCGTGCGGCGCGCCCATTTTGTGAGGGGCTGTAGGCAGGACTAACTATATGTTGGATTCTAGAGTCAGCAAGGTATTTCCTGAATTCCTTGCTCATGTATTCCCCGCCACCGTCACTGCGTAGTGACAGGATTTCCTTCCTGCTGGGCTTTTCTGCGTGGGCTCGATATGCTTGGAAGGCGGTAAGTGCCCCATCTTTTGTTCTAAGAAGGCTAATGCTAACGCGACCACTAGCTTCATCAATAAACGTAATGAAGTATTTTTCCCCGGTCAGGCACAGAGTCTGCATCGGGCCACAGAGGTCGCTGAGAATAACATTCAGGATATCACTGGCCTTTTCTCGAGTCCCAGTTCCTGCTTCTTTGTGCTGTCGTCCCAAAGCACAGATTCCACAGATTGTCGCTTGGCTTTGTGTGGTATTGCTTATCTTCATGTCGGTAACCTTCCCTGAAATGTACCGGACAGACGCAGTATCTAATGTTCTATGACAGAGTCTTCTGTGCCAGGTTCCGAGTGTGGCGCTTGAGGACTGGTTGGTCGTAAGGCCCAAGTTCGCCTGAGGGCCTGGTGGATGATTTCCGTTTTGACCAAGCGATTCGATATTTGGTGCAAGGTAATATAAACTTCCGTGTCTGGATCCTAGCTCACTCCTAATCCCATTGTTGCTAAGATAACATTTTGATTTTTCAAATTCGACTTTATACCCAGCATCCACCATGCGAGCAACCGAGATGAGGCTTGCTCCAATATTGGGCACATGCCATACCTCGGTTAACATAATCTCCCCACTCTCTGTGAGTACTTTTATATCGCCTATCCCACGTGTGTGTATTTTGGTTCCATCTGCTATCGTTATAGTCAGTCCCGGGGTAACGTCCTTATAGGTTAAGAATTGCATGCGATCATGCGATAAATGTTGGCTTGCCCCCGAATCGATTATCCACCCCATACCTGTCATACATGCAGTGTTTTCAGCAAGAAAGGTGAAGTCTCTTGATCATCCGCCTGCTGGTGTTGCTGCTTCGTCGTTCTTTTTCTTGTAGCAATGTTTTTTCCAATGTCCATTCTTACCGCAATAATGGCACTTGCTAATCGGTGGAACATGAATACTTATAAGTCCTAAATTCCTGCGATATTCGAATGTTGACCCAGTCGTGCTATTGGGCTCCCGAAAACGTGTGCGAAATCCTTCTTGACCTCGACCATTGGAGCTAAGCTTCCCCTGGCCTCTTCCGAGTCCTCGGTTCGAAGGCATTCCTCGCTGTGCTGTAAATGCGGTATGAGGCGTGCTGTTGCTTGCTTGTGTGGCTTGGCTGATTTGTCTTCGTCCAGATTCTTGGAGCAGCCTCCCGGCCATTAGGTCAAAGGTTATCGTGTCGCTCCGAGATTGTAAAGCCATCACAAGTGGCTCGTAGGAGGGCGGTAGACTTAGGGTTAGAATGGTGACCAGCTCGCTGTCTTCCATTCCCTTGCCATCTTCTGATAGGCTTTGTAGTTGATTGGCCAGTTCTCGGAATTGGTTAAGGTGGCGTGCCATGTCTTCTCCCTCGGGCATCTTTAATGCCCACAAACGTTGCATTAATACCATTCATCCATTCATACCAATACCTTGGTGGACTTGCTTGAGTGCTACCCACGCTTCCTTGGTTGTTGTTGCATCCTGGATATAGGGTATCTGGGAATCTTTAATGTAGAGGGTAATAATCGTGAATGCCTGATCGTCTTTGGTACTGCTAACTGTAGTGTCTTCGATTGCTGATAAAAGGTCTTCTCTTTCAGGATTCGTATAATCCTAAAGCGCCAGGCATGATAGTTACTTTGTCCAGTTGCCATAGAGCCATCTAATTTTTCAATTGACTGTGTGAGCGAGGTCGTACTCACACCCGTATTTCCACTGCGGGAGTTTGTCGGTAGAGAGCCTGTCTCTGCTGTTGTCTCGTTGGAACTACCACTACTGGAAGCTGACATTACTGATTGCTTCGAACGTGATCCGTCTTTGTTGACTGTATTGTTGATACTTCTTTATTGTAGGCCGAGTGCGCTGACCGGGCTCATAACCTAATGTTATAAGATCTGGATAGAAGACGAATGAGCTTGACCGGTGAAGAGGAACAAAGAAGTGTATGATAGAGCAAAAGATATCGAAGACACACTTGTATTTCAGTGACCTATTTTTCTTACAACTACGGGTTTTCCAAACACTTAAATACAAAAAACATAGGTGACTCTTCCAGGAGTCCCCAAACACAATCACACCATATCCATCGCTTCTGACACCATTCTCTTAGCTCAGTACATTCTTCACCGCTATCCTTTACCCCTGTCCTTCACCACCTTACTTCACGGCCTTCGTGCCGGGTCGGCCCCACTGCTCGCATTGTTCGCCGGGAAGAGGACTGAACGGTGAATGATCCGAGTACGGGGAGAGCGCCGGTGATTTAACAATAGTTTCCCCCTCTAGTCTCCCAGAGCGTAAGAACGGTGAATCCGTAGTGTCACTCATCCTCACTGGCGATTAAAATCCATTCTTACACATACACGACAACCCAAATCTATGATTCTTGTACCGTGGTTCTTCTGTCTTGGATTATTTCGCAGGTTGAGCTAATATACTATGGGAAACCATTATTCCGGTGCACTGGTAAATTCTTTCGCACCTAGGACTCATAATTAGCACCTGAATTTCAATCCAACTCTGACATGAACTTGAATATGGGCACCCGTAATTATCATAATAAACTACAGTGAGGTGAGATGGGGTAGGGAAGGGCAGGGTTCCGAATGATTGCCCGAAAACGGAACAGAACCAGCTAGTCCAATCTAAATTGAGTCTAGATCAATGGAGGAGATTGGACAGACCGAAGAGTCACCATTACTGGAACCGACTGGACGGGGCTTGATCGGACTGGTCCAGCCAAGACGACTGCATGGCCTTTTGGTTGTCTGCTTTCTATAAAAGTCCATCTGTACAACTTTATAGACTTTAATCAATGCAAACTGTTGGTTTTGATTTTTTATTCGTGCAATAAAAAAGTAGGGGAGAGCATTTAACTTATAGTGTTGAAAAACAATATACGGAGATAGTTGTTAGGGAGTGAGGGTATCGCCCGAATGTTATATAATTCTAGCACTAGGGGTCTTGGGAAATTTGAGCTGGACGCTCAAGGTGACAACTACAATACAAAGGGTCGAGTTTCGATTCGCCAGCGGTAGTATTCTATTCACTATAATATCTTGAACCGAGTATTAGAATCGTGTTTTACAAATTTATTACACCGACTTCGGAAGGGCTGGAACAGGGCGCACAAAATAGTTGCCGAAAAATTCACTTTTCATGTCTGCTAAGCCCCCTGTTTGGCCAACATGTGAGTCTTTTTCCTGGAGATTTTCTTTGGAACTTATTATTGATCTTTTATAAATATTGGTCTAGGGCTTGTCCTGACGACACCCGACCAGTTAATCTAGTGAGGTCAAGGCGTTGACATCAACTGGACCGACAAGGCGGGCCTGTCTCCAAGGCTTGACCGGTCGGACTATCCGGAACACTAAGGTAGAGAGCCAATACAACCACGTAAAAATACTTGAATCCGGAATTGTGTGGGATGGGTGGGATTTCGCAATGGTGGGCGGGTGGGTTGGGAGCTCTAGAGTAATCAAAATCTAGCATAATGTCACTAATACATACGAAATCAATCATGAACCGACATGAAATAACATAACCTAGTGGGCTTGGTAAATAAAGATCAATCAAAAGAATGTATATATTGAGAGAAGTGGGTATGAAGAAGCTGAACCGGTAATGGACTACCGATGCACACCAGATTTGTTAAACAGGACGCAAATAGTAGAATAAGCAGTATTGAGGGGAATGTTCAAGTTGAGGGGAGTGTGTAGTTGGGGGCCAGTGAGATAAAGAAAGCCCTAGGCGAGTGAACCAAACTGAGGAGTTTGATACCTGCGATAGCTTATCTGTCCACGTGAGGAGAGCTGCCTATAGTGAAGTTAGGACTGTGCCACTTCAAAAAAATTTTTGCATTACCGGGAGGAGTACATATGTGGAGTAGGACTTACCATTGGGTGTTAAAACCAGAATATGCTTTTAGAAGGGGGTTGAGGTAGTTTGGATAGCTTGAGGACGTCGGGGTCTGTTGGTTGAAGGTTTGTTGTATACCTAAGGGGCTTGTAGCAACTTTGCAATTCTGTAATGGTGATTCTGAGCAGCCCACGAGGCTGCTGTTTGTCCATTGTTGTCAGTTGTGCCAAGATTGACGTCGTTTCGTTCTAGCAATATCCTGACAACCTCTTCCTTCCTACACCACGCAGCTACGACGAGCGGTGTTCGACCATGTTTATCTGCTGCGTTGGGGTCGACGTCATGCCGTTCCAGTAGAATCCTCACGACTCCCCCATGACCCCACTTCGCAGCCAGCGAGAGTGGTGTTCTACCAAATATATCAGCCCAATCGGGACTGACTCCTTTCCGTTCTAGTAGCATTCTCACAACCCCCTCATGCCCACTCTGAGCGGCCACCGAGAGAGGTGTCAACCCAAATGTGTCAGGTTTGTGGAGATTAACGTCTTTCCGTTCTAGAAATATCCTTACAACCCCCTCATGCCCATACATTGCTGCGAGCGAGAGCGGTGTTAGGCCATTGTTATCAGCTATGTTTGGGTTGACGTCAGCCCGTCCCAGTAGTATCCTCACAGCTCCTTCCAGCCCAGTCACGGCAGCGCAGGAGAGCGGTGTTCGGCCAGATAGGGGGTTAATTATGTCCGCATTAGTTTCGTTCTGTTCAAGCAGTATCCTCATGACACCCTCACGCCCATTCAACGCAGCCCAAGACAGCGGTGAATCGCCCCACAGGTCCGCTGTGTTGAGATTGGCATTGCTTTTTTCTACCAGCGCTCTCACGACCCCATCATGCCCCTTCTGAGCTGCTAGAGAGAGCGGCGTTCGACCACCCTCATTAGCGATGCCTGTATTATCATTCCGCTCAAGTAGTAGCCTCACGACTCCCTCATGCCCATTCCGCGCAGCCCAAGACAGCGGTGAATCGCCCCACAGGTCCGCTGTGTTGAGATTGGCATTGCTTTTTTCTACCAGTGCTCTCACGACCCCATCATGCCCGTTCTCAGCTGCTACACAGAGCGGCGTTCGACCATGCTCGTCAGTCATGCCTGTATTAACATCTTTCCGCTCAAGTAGTAGCCTCACAACCTCCTCGTGCCCATTCTCGGCAGCCCGGAATAGCGGTGTTCGAGAGGGCATGGTGTTGAATTTATCGGGATTGGCGTCGCTTTACCCCACAAGCTCCTTAGAATCTCCGAATACAGCCTCTAAGCAACCCAAGGGTTACTATGATACCCTAGAAGTCAGCCTACACATCCCATTCCAATCTCCAACAAAGCAACAGCTATGCCACAGACCCGTGCCACAAAAGGAACAATGCAGGATGTGGGAGCGAGGCAGCTGCCAACTGAACTTCACTTACCGGCAGGTACCAACAGGGAAGGTAGGTGATCGAAGCTTTCGTGAGAGACCAAATGATATATGAGAAACCAGCTTGTTGTCTAACACCCACAATAAGGAAGTATTGGCAAAAGTTGCAAGGCTCACACTATATAAAGGACAGGAAGGAGTGAAGGAAAAGCGATCGATTGACCTCGTGGTTGTGTTCGTTGTCCTATTTCGTGCCAGGGAGGATCTCGTTGTTGTGTTGTTGTCTGCGTTGTTAGTTCACGTCTTCGGGGGAGACTGTTGATGGAAAAGCACCCTTTTATATAATAGCTAGAATCCCATAGTTGTTAGGGTATGATAGCTAGTTCGGGGTACGACCAGTTTAGGGTGGTGACCGCCGTATGTGGGGTTTTCCTGTTTTGAGTAAGTGTGCGCTCTCTGCTGTATCTAGTCTGAGCTGCCAGTAGAGAGCTTCCTGTATTGTACATTGAACATCCAGATCGTTATCCTGTGCTATAATGAAAGATATTAACCTGTCCTTCGCACCGTTTACCTACACTACCCCAGTCATCATTGGGTTGTGAGCGAGCTGCCATCAATGGATTAGATTCTCAGCTACCGAACGACACAAGACTTTTATTGGTATGATAACAAAAATAAAAGATATCGGAGAAGAAAGAATAATAAATTCGTATCTGATAACGAATGACTTTTTGACGAATCACAGATGACTGAGTGAATGGAGAGTGAATACAGTCATTATTCCGAAAAGAGGAAAGAACAGTCCGCCTTATATCCTGCACAGCAGCGAACCTTCCTCCTGGTATACTTCCAGCGTATGCCGAATCTCTCTCATGCCTTCCATCACTAAACATCGTTTCACCTGCTTCTTCAGGGAACGTTGGAGGTAGGAACATCATGGCCGAGGGTAGTAGGGACATCATGGCCGAGGGGAGAATATGCTGCTGTCTTTGGTGGAGTGAATCACTGAGGGTGAGGTTGATATTTGGTTATGATCAGTGTGCGTGTTTCATTTGTAGGCGCATCAGTGTTTGACAGTGTCGTCTTGAGATGTTAGACGGTAAGAGGCTAACAGTGGTAGAACACCCTTGGAGCAACGGTACATTCCAGGTCGGCATAGTTGGGTTTCTTGTGCTGCGGGAATGGGGAAATATGTATGTCGTGAGCAGCAAATCTCCAACAATGATAGTGTAACATAAGAGTATCAGATGCTGAAGGATTGTTGGCTGAAACATGCTGCTAGTCACTAGTGTTGATTGATGTCAATTTCTGGTGATGATAGGCAGCAAGGATAGCAGATTTCAACAAGTTTTTGTGCAATTTGGATTCAAAGTTGTCAGAATTGGGATCATGCTATATATACATTCTCCACCAGCATCTCTCGATCAATTTATCATATCCGAAATTCTGTTTGCACTGATTTTCTCACATCCTCAATATTGATTCCTTTGGTTTCTTTCCCGCTGCTAATATATTGTGCCTTAACAAAATTAACCTTACCGTACGCTAATGAACTTGAAAAACTTCCGATGATCGGATGGCAGCAGCACTTCCCCATCTACTCCACCATTGTGAAAATGAAAAATAAAAGATGTAAAACATAAATACATAAAAAATTCATAGTAGAGATTCACACTTGATCTGGGGAAATAACTTTAGGTGTTGAAAATGCGGGGTGATCCCGAGCGGCGAGTCTGGCCATGGTTGTTAAAAACCTGGGTCAGCCCAGTTGAAACTGCGGGCGGCCTCCAAAGCACAGTGCCCCCTCAGCAACCTCCAGGCCCAACCCCGCTGTCACCTAGAATGCAAGAACACAAGATGGAGCGTACAGTGCTATATATTCGCTTAAGATAGATCAGTGTCAAGAACTGATTAACAGCCACACTCTTTATATCCATATTATACCCCTACAATCCTCCTACCTCTGGCCCCTTTTCACAATTTTGTCAATGACCCTCCCATCATTTCTGGTGGATTGATATTAGCTGGGACACTTCCTCTAGCCAAACCTGCTAGAGTTTCGCCTTCTCTGATTTGCGAACAATGGCTGATTTTAAGCACTGACAACCCTTGCGAAGGCAACATTTTTGTGAAACTAATCTAGTCGTGTAGGTAATTCCATAGGCTTTGAGGGATGAAATTAAGAGGATTTTTCCGCTCTACCATGAGAGCTAAGACCTGGGAATCTAGATTGGATATTTTTCAGATATACCGTTTCTATGGGAAACTCATAGAAGACTACCCATATATCGATATGCAATTCGCCACCTGACCATTCACTACCTCCAGCAAGTATCGTATCACTCCCGGAACCGCCAAACCACCACAACGATCGCTTAGCACTCCCGGAGAGATTACCTGCCCACTGGTTATTGGATAGAGAGGCTCTACCCCTCTTCGGTAAAAATCCCCCATAGAAGCAACAAAAAAAGAAATCGAAAATATAAACATCTTAGAAACCACGCACGCAAGGAGCTTCAACATGAACTGTCGACAGTACAAATGGAAAGCAACCAGAAACTCACTCACCACAATCCTCTGTGCCCGAGTATGGCCCCACGCCTTCAAATACTACAGCCACCTCCGGATTAGCTCCTTTTCCCCTCTAGTCTCCCTGAGCGAAAGAAGGGTGAATCCGTCATGTCACGCCTCCTCAATGGCGATTAAAATCCATTCTGACATATAAACGACGACCCCAATCCATAATTCTTATACCATGATTCTTATAGCATGGATTATTTTGCAGGTTGGTCTAAATTAATTATGGGAAACCATTATTCCTGAGCAATGGTAAATTCTTTCGCACCTAGGACTGATATTTAACACCTCAATTCCAATCCAACTCTAACATGAACTGGAATATAGCATCCGTAATTATCATAATAAACTACAGTGAGGTGAGATAGGGTAGAGTAGGACAGGGTTCCGAATGATTGGCCGAAGACGGAACTGAACCGGCTAGTCCAGTCTAAATCCAAGCTATTCCAATGGAGGAGATTTGATCGACCGTGTTTGTAGGAACCGACTGGACCGGGCTTGATCGGGCTAGTGCAGCCAAGACAACTGCATGGCCTTTTGGCACAGTGTGTTTTTTGAATTTTTATTCATGCAATAAAACACAAGGAAAATAATGCATAGAGTTGAAAAGCAATATACGGAGATAACTGTCAGGGGGTCTGGGTGCTTGCCTGAAAGTTATGTAATGCTGGCACTGGAGTTCTGGGGGAAGTGGAGCCAGGCCCTCAAGGTGGTAACTGCAATACAAAGTGTCGAGCCTCAATTCGCCAGCCCCAGTATTCTATACATTATATATTGAACCGATCATAAGAATCGTGTTTTAGAAATTTATTACACTGACTTCGGAAGGGCTTGAACAAGGTGGACAAAACAGCTGGTGACCACCCCACACTTCATGTTTGCTAATCCCCTTATTTGACCCACGAGTCTTGTTCATTCAATTTCCTTTATTAGAACTTATTATTCATATTTTTATACCTCTTGTCTGGGACTAGCCCTGACGAGACCAGACCGCTTAGGGCCTGTTTACCTAGAGACGGCCGTCTAAGAGCCTGAGACAATGACTATCATACCGTTAAGGTGCACTTGACAGTGGAGGTGCGACAAAGTAGATGACCTATACCTAGAGTAGGCAACGTAACCTTTTGACGACCTAGCTACACGAATCTAGGAACGTGGAAAATAACCAAACACTTTCTCGCCGTTTATTAGAAAACGCTTGAGACGCCACCGTCTAGTTTAATCATCTATTATAAATTCAATTTTTAGAAACATACTATTAGATAAACAGGCTTTAAGCTATATACTAGACACTAATTTTCCAAAGTCGGACAAGTGAATTAGAAGTAACTAAGAGAGAAACATGGGAAGAAAACAAGAAAGCCAAAAACAGAACAACGCCAAAAGAGAGTACAGCCTGAGTCTAAGTCGATCTTGCCCAATACCTAGTTCCACTGCCGGAGGCGTTGCTGAGAATGTCGCTGCCCTTGCCTGGGAAGATCGTTACCACCGATGTTTCCCGATGTGGCAATGGGAGCGCAAGGAGTGTCGGTGCTGGGAGGGCGGGTGGGGAATGAAGAACGCGAGGAATCGAGCGCGAGAGGTAAAGAACGCGAGCTGTGGGAAGGATGGTGAACTCGGAGTCTGGGGGAGTAGGAGAGGACAATCGTAGTGATAGTCCGTGGGCCGTGCGTCGTGGAGCTATGACCCCGCACTAGCCCGGCAACCGGTTTTACTTTTTTCCGACAACCTCCGAGACGCTGCGTTCCGGAAGGCTTTGGTGCGCTTTGCCCAATTGGCAATGGGTTGTACCAACCCGTCATGTATATTAGCTAAATATGCATCTATTCTATTTTCTTTACACGCCTTCAACTGGATAACTTTTTTTGACAGTCCGCACTGTCTCTGGTTGGTTGCTAGACGGCTGTATAGGTAAACGGGCCCTTCATCTTGTCAGGCCCGATCGTTAATATTACCATACGGAACAGACGGGCCTGCCTCCAAGACTTGGCCGGTCGGATTATCCCGAACACTAGGGTAGGGAGCCAATAAAACCACTTAAAAATACTTGAATCCCAAACTGGATTGGATGGGCGGGATAATGCAATGTCGGGGGGTTTGGGTTGGGAGCTCTAGAGTACCGATAATCTAGCATGATATCACAATACATACTAAATCAATCAAGGGCAGGCTTGAAATAACATAACCTGGTGGGTCTGGTGAATAAAGATAAATCAAAAGGATGCATATATTGAGAGAAGTAGGTATGCAGGGCTAAACCCGTAATGGACTACGGATGTACACCAGATTTGTTAAACGGGACACAAATAGTAAAATAAGGAGTATTGAGGGGAGTGTTCAAGTTGAGGGGAGTGTGTAGTGGGGTTAATAAGAGAAAGAAAATTCTAGGCGAGCGATCCAATCTGAGGTCTCTGATATCTGCGATGGCTTATCTGTCCACGTGAGGAGAGCTGCCAATGGTGAGGCCAGGGCTGTACCACTTCAATTTTTTTGCATTACCGGGAGGGGTACATATTTAAAGTGGGGCTTACCATTGGGTATTAAAATTTGCGGATTGTTTTTTGGAAGGGGGTTCAGATGGCTTAGATTGCACGGAAGAGCCAGAGTCTATTTGCTCTAGGCTTGCTCTATACCCGCGAGTGAAATCGGCCCTGTCCCCTACGAACTTTGCAGTTCTGCTATACCGATTATGTGCAGGCCAGGAGGGAGCGGCCTGGCAGAACCGGTCAGCTGTACTAAGATTGAAGTCCTTCCGTTCTAGCAATATCCTCACAACTTCCTCATTCCCACCCTCTGCAGCCACGACGAGCGGTGTTCGGCCATATTTATCTGTTGCGTTGGGGTCGACGTCATTCCGTTCCACCATTATCCCTACAACACCCTCATTCCCACCGTTGGCAGCGAGGAAGAGCGGTGTTTGGCCATTTTTATCAGCTGCGTTGGCGTCGACGTCATTCCGTTCCACCAGTATCCTTACTACACCCTCATGCCCATTCTGGGCAGCGAGGGAGAGCGGTGTTTGGCCATTTTTATCAGCAATGTTTGGGTTGACGTCAGCCCGTCCCAGTAGTATCCGCACAATACCTTCCAGCCCAGTCTCGGCAGCGTAGGAGAGCGGTGTTCGGCCATATACGATGTCAACTATGTCGGGACTGACGTCGTTTTGTTCGAGCAGTATCCTCACGACCCCCTCATGCCCATTGAAGGCAGCCAGTGATAGCGGTGTTCGACCCCACGGGTCCGCTGCGTTGAAATTGGCATTACTTCTTTCTACCAGTGCCCTCACGACTCCATCATGCCCGTTCTCCGCTGCTACACAGAGCGGCGTTCGGCCATGTTCAACGATTCCGGGATTAACATCGCTCGACTCAAGCAGTGCCCTCACGACTTCCTCGTGCCCATTCTGGGAAGCCCGGAATAGCGGTGTTCGAGTACACATGGTGTTAGTTTTATCGATATTAGTGTCGCTTTACCTGACAAGCCTTTCGGAAGCCCAAATGCAGCCTCCCGGCAACCCAAGCGATTACTATGTTACCCTAACAATCAGCCTACAAGTTCCATTTATCTATCTCCGATAAAGCAACAGCTATCCCCACAGATCCGCGCCACAAAAGGAACAATGCAGAGTCTGGGGAGCGAGGCAGCTGCCAACTAAACTTCACTTACCGGCAGGTACCAACAGGAAATATATGTGATGGAAGCCTTCGTGAGCGATCAGATGATATATGCGAAACCAGCTTTCTGTCTAACATCCACCATAAGGAAGTATTAGCAAAAGTTGCAAGGTGCACATCGTATGAAGAAAAGGAAGGAATGAAAGAAAAGCAATGAATTCACCTCGTGGATATATTCGTTGTCCTATTCGTGCGAGGGAAGATCTCCTTGTTGTCTGCGTTGTTAGTTCATGTCTTCGGGGGAGACAGGTGATAGAAAGAAATCCTTTTATACTGTGCTGGAAAGGTTTCCCCACAAACACTCTCGACGGCAGTCCCCTGATCTGGCCACATGAATTGTTGACAGGGACTATAAAGCACAAATCAAGGTATAAACAAAAACATAAAAACGCCACTCGAAGACTCATGAGGGGTAGCTCTGTGAAGCCGTATAAAGATTCCTCCGGCATCTCCCCAATCAAGTGGTTAACCCTCATCGTATTTCAGGCAATACTATCGTGTTTGAAATATCCGTTGGCGCTAGAATTTCTTCGAGAGTTTGTTTTTTACCTATAATATAAAGAATGAAATTCCTCACAATCTAATTCCATAACCCACTTTCATGAATTTAGACACGAGACTTATATTTAACCAACCGTGCGGGATCAACTTTAAATCCCCGTGATGATTCTCCATTCGTGACAAGTTTGAGGCCATAGTGTTGAAGATCTGCTTGTTTGTGCTTCTCACTATCATCGGAAACTGACATCAATCACTACTAGCTACTAGCAACCTGTTTCAGGTGAGAAACCTACATGACTCGAGACTCTTCTGTCGCACTATCAACAACCGCGAAACAACTATCAACTCCAACGTCACACCACAACTAGTTAGACACAACCTGCAACTCAGAAGCTGCACTACGAATTAGTCTCAGACACCTACGAAATCCTATGTCGTATCATTGCGGAATGACAAACAGCTAGCAGCTTCCATGCGACACTACGGCACACCACTTCATCGATTAGAATAGGCAAGCTGGTTCTTGTTCATTTGTACGAAGGAATGTGGGCGAGAAGTCAGTGGGAGATCCGGGAAGGAGTTTTGTAGATAAAAGGAGGAGTATCCCAGCTGGTGTTTTCTATTAACTATTGATTGCTCTTTATCTCTGTCATTTGTCGTTTCCTTATTCTCTATCTTCGCTGTCATCAACTATTTCACTCTTTATTGTTCTTTCGATATCTTCTATACACAATTGATTGCTCTGCCTCCATATCTAAACGCTGAATCCGCTGTGCCTGAACCTTGTTGTTAAAACATAGCAGCTCTAAGGCTCCACGCTCAGGTCACTCCGTCCAGCCTTTTATTTTCTCATGGCGTGTGGCCTTGCAATTGATTCTGAAAATCTCCCGGGAAACATATGGAGGCTCGGTATCATTTTAAGTAAATAAGAGACAATTCTTTCATTACGAATATGCTTCAATTCGATGTTTCTTACACTTTCCAGATCTCCTCCAGAATCGCTCTCATAGTATGAACTGTGATTCCAAACGGGCTAGGCAGCTGTTTGGCCTGGCTATAGGCCAGGCCAGAAAATAGCCTAGGCAGATATGGGCCGGGTTCGATCGGCCTTCGAATCTCTATCAAGCCTGATAGCCATCTATACGCCCAGTCATTCGCATTAAGAACAGATGACTTTACGGGTATCCCATCCACCTCCCCTCTTATTTTGCTTCTTCAACAGAAGTTACATTAAACTCCCAAGCTTAATCAACCTGGATCGACGACAACAGCGACGGTGAAACACAGCGAGTGACGAGTGGCGAAACGAAACCAAACGCCAAGCAACTCACAATGAAAACTATCTCACACTCCGGCGCTGGTAAAATCTTTGCATTCAACAGCCACAGACTCTGGCTCAACGATCGCTCAACAAACTCGATCGCTCAATTAACTAGTTGGCAAATGCAGGATTAGATATCAACAGTAACACCCTATCCCCCCATGAGCCAGTAGGCACGCCCATGTTACTCCCTATGAGTCTCCCATTTCCCTATCATGACCCCCAGGCTAACGAAAGGAAAACAAACACCACTGCTCATAACATCCGCATCTGTTCCCTTCAGGAGTAAAACCCTTTTACATCCTTCACCCCTTGCCTTCCAAAGGCTATATCCCTGCACAGAAAATGCTATCCCAAAATTTCCAAACAAACCCCCGAAGCCGAGGGCATATGGCCGAATCCTTAGCGCATTTCCAAAGACACAAACAAGCACGCTCCCGGAAGCTATCTGAACAAAGGAAGTCTGATGAGAGTATGGCGAGCAGCATAGTTTCAACAAAGCTAACAAAGCTAACATAGCAAAATTGTTGTATTTATTCGTTAATTTGTAAACTATTCACACTTAATCCTCCCCCTACTGAGCAGAGTTGACCCACTGCAATATGAGGTATTTTTCTGCAATTAATTCCCATGACTAATTCAGATCTCTGGTATTTTTTACTATTTCTTTTGCAAATAAAGCAAAGTTCTTCCTATATTTTAAATCTTATAAGGTAATTAGGAAATATTTACTGTGACTTTTTTTACTGAAGATCCGGAGTGGCTACTCGCTATAGGTGGGTCAACAGAGGCCATATATGCTGGTATATCATAAAACTGGGAAAAGGCTGATATGGCCTGTAGGCGGGTCCTGCACGTCCAGGCTCAGGCTTAACCGGGCCTACCGGCTCCGGCAAGGCTTGTCCACAGAGAACTATAACAGCTAGAGTCCAGATTCACTGAAGCGTGGACTACACGGCCTGTTGGGAACACTCTGATGGATATAGAATGGTTTAATCCAGTGGGTGTGATGAACAAAGATAGATTGAAATGATATATAGAAATGATGCATATATTGAGAGAAGACGTTATTCAAAATTAGAACTTGTAAATAACTCTGGATGCACACGAGATGGGTTAAACAAGATGAAAAAAAGGAGGGAGCCGGGAGGATTGAGGGGAGTGTATAGTTGGAGTGCTAATGAGATAAGAAGAGGCTCTAGGAGAGTGATCTAGTCTAAAGGGTTTGGCATCTGCGGTGGCCTGTCTGTCCCCGTGTGGAGAGATGTCTGTAGTGGGTTTAAGATTGTAACTTGTCAAATTTTTGCATTATCAAAGGGGTAGATATGTCAAGTGGAACTTACCATTGGGTGTTAAAACCTGCAGATCTTCTTGGAAGGGGTCTCAGATGGCTCGGATTGCTCGGGAGAGCCGGAATCTGTGGGCTCTAGGCTTGCTGCATATCTGCGAGCTAAATCCGCCCTGTCCCGTATGAGCTTTGCAGTTCTGGTATACAGATTCTGTTCCGGCCAGGAGGCAGCCGCCTGGCAAGAGCGGTCAGCTGTGCTGAGATTGAGGTCCTTCCGTTCAAACAATATCCCCACAACCTCCTCATTCCCACCCTGAACAGCCACGGAGCGGTGTTCGGCCATCTTTATCAGGTGCGTTGGGGTCAACGTCGTTCCGTTCCACTAGTATCCTTAAAACACCCTCATTCCCATTCATGGCAGCAAGGAAGAGCGGTGTTTGGCCATTTTTATCAGCTGCGTTGGCGTTGACGTCATTCTGTTGCACCAGTATCCTTACAACACTCATGCCCATTCTAGGCAGCGAGGGAGAGCGGTGTTTGGCCATTTTTATCAGCAATGTTTGGGTTGACGTCAACCCGTCCCAGTAGTATCCTCACAACTCCTTTCAGCCCACTCTCTGCAGCGAAGGAGAGCGGTGTTCGTCCAAATTAAGTATCAGCTTTGTCGGGATTAACATCGTTCTGTTCGACCAGTATCCTGACGACCCCTTCATGTCCATTCAAGGCAGCCAGAGATAGCGGTGTTTGGCCCCACAGGTCAACTGTGTTGAGATTGGCATTACTTCTTCCTGCCAGTACCCTCACGACTCCTTTATGCCCCTCTTTGGCAGCTACTAAGAGAGGCGTTCTGCCAAATTTGTCAGCCGTTCCGGGATTAATATCGTTCCGCTCGAGTAGTAGACTGACAACGCCCTTATTCCCATTCTTGGCAGCGAAGGAGAGCGGTGTTAGGCCATATGCGGTATCAGCTATGTCGAGATTGATGTCGTTTTGTTCGAGCAGTATCCTCACCACTCCCTCATGCCCATTCGACGCAGCCCGTGAGAGCGGCGTTCGGCCCCACAGGTCCAGGGTTCTGAATGGTCCGACCAGGCCCGCCAAGCAATAGGATATGCATGGCCCTTTGACAGAATTAGCATCATGTTTTGCATTTTGCTACTTTTATCACAATATATTACCCTCAAATAAAATGTTTGTTAAATAAACTCATTGTTTCTATTGATTAGACAGTGGAATCTCAGGAGAGTCGGAGTGATGGTAGTGCTTTGCTTAGATTTGGGGCAGTGATAATAGATTCACAAGTATCAATTTTTTTCCAGACCGCAAAGTGAGTGATATTACATGATTATGCAATCTTTTATAAAGACTGGTCTGAGACCAGTTCAGACCAGACCTGACCACCCGAGTTAGTCAGGTCCAGTCATTGACATCAACCTGGACTGAGAAGTCTGGTCGTGCCTCCAAGACTTGACCGGTCGGACAATTCGGAACCCTGCACAGGTCCGCTGTGTTGCGATCGGCATTACTCTTCCTACTAGTGCCCTCACGACTTCCTCATGCCCATTCTCAGCCACCCTGAAGAGCGGTGTTCGGCCATGCATGGTGTTAGCTGTATCGAGAGTAGCTTCGCTTGACCCCACAAACACCTTAAAGCACTTATTACAACCTCCCAACAACCCGGGGGGTTACTCTGTTAACTAAGAAATTAGCCTTCACATCCCATTTACCTATATCTAATAAAGCAACCGCTATCCCTATAACCCTGGCCCATTGAAGGAACAATTTGGGGTCGGGGCAGCGAGGGGACTGCTAACTCAGCTTCACTTACAGGAGGTACCAACAACAATGGTAGGCGATCAAGCTTTCGAACACAAAAAGGTGATATATCCGAGCTCGCTTTAAGTCAAAGGTTTATAACCGGGAAGTATTCGTAAAGGTTTGGTAAGTTCACCCGGTATAACGAACAAGAAAGGGCGAAGAAAAAGCAGTCAATCAATGTCCTTGCCGTGTTTGTTGTCCTTCTTGTCGAGGAAGATTTCGCTCTCGCCTTTGTTGTTAGCTCACCTCGGTTCCTGGTTTAAAGGAAGCTAGGCGTTAGAGAACCAACCTTTATACTGTGCTGGCAAAATCTCCCCACAAACACCCCCTCTGAAAGTCACCTGACCAACCCTGATACAAATTTCAACAGTTACTACAACACACAAATCAGGGTATAAGCAAAAACCCACAGACGCAGTTTAGAGACCCGGGTATTGTTAAATCACCGGTGGTCTCCCCGTACTCGGATCATTCACCGTTCAGTCCTCTTCCCGGCGAACTATGCGAGCAGTGGGGCCGACCGGCACGAAGGCCGTGAAGTAAAGCGGTGAAGGACAGGGGTGAGGGATAGCGGTGAAGAATGTACGGTGCAAAGTGCCTAAAGGTGGGTCCTCCGATGAAACAGCAATTCCGTGGCAACCGATCGGGATTTTGCCAAGAGTTGCCAAGGCATGATGAGTAAGATACTATACCTATACTCATTACACCTA
>Ga0307509_10004424_pt1 | contig 20309 bp, 15 predicted proteins | sample 10_EM_MG_FD_202245 | JGI IMG/M metagenome (GOLD analysis project Ga0307509, IMG submission 202245) | Populus trichocarpa ectomycorrhiza microbial communities from riparian zone in the Pacific Northwest, United States - 10_EM | ecosystem: Host-associated > Plants > Roots > Unclassified | place... | reverse complement strand
AAAAGCAACAAAACTTACAACAACTCACTCACTATACATCTGGAGAAGCTGATATTTGAATTGTTCAATGTCTTGCACTTGGTAATAATCAGCATAAAAAAATATTATCACAATAAAATAAACTGCACTCTTAAAACACACAAGTGATAATTGATGATTGAATTACTATTTGTTCGATAATTAGTAATTGGAATAGATTTCTAGTTAATCTTTCCATATAGCAAGTATTAGGAATATGTTATTCATAGACTGTAGGTATTAGAAATGGAAATTTCAATCTACAAAACGTGAGCTATAAGTTGGAAAACAGGGTAAATTGAGATATTTGATATTTAAGATAGTATTAAACTTAATAAGGTTTATCATATTCTCATGTTTCTTTTAAGACACGAAACTTTGTATACTACTACCTTAACATATGATACTCGCTTTAATATATATTAATTGAAAGATCATTGGACTCTTTCTGCTCTCGCAGTGATGTCCTTTATACTAGTTATTCTTTAATATAGTTTACACACTGTTTATCATTCAATAGCTTTCTAATATGATAAATATTTGCCTATGTTGACTTTACCAGTATTCTGCTATCCTGAGATATGTATTATTCTGCTTTAAATCTTCAAATACCTTTTATATTTTCTTATAAGTACTCTCTCAAGAATTTCACAATTTTCTTCATGAACAATCAAATATCTAGTCTCCATACTCAAATCTCACTACTTCCCAGTTCTCTATATTTGTTTTAATCATTCCCTCTATCTTTAAAGCCGCTATTTGTTTATATTTCCTATACAATAACTATATTTAATGTGTACAAACTTTGTACAAATATGCAACCGATACTGGTTTTCATTCACTACAACTACTTTCTCTAGCTCAAACCCACTTTATATAGTAGGTATACTCATCTCAAATACATCTGAATGGAAAATTCATGTAAAATCAATCAAAACTGAATGTGGAATAAGATATTCTTAAGAGTATAAAGTACAAAGTGAATTTTTAAAATTTAGAAGGGGTATTAGCTTTCTCGCACTTCCAATAGTGTCTTAACATGCTATGTACTTGAAGGAAAGATAGAATTCAATATATTAGGTTTTGGAAAGTATGGAAAATAGTATAAATAAAGTTCAAAGTATAGAAAAGATCAATACTAAAGAAATGGTAACTGAGAGAGCAGAAAGAGTCCAATGATCTTTCAATTACTATATATTAAAGTGAGTATGTTAAGGTAGTAGTATACAAAGTTTGGTGTCTTAAAAGAAACATGAGAATATGATAAACCTTATTAAGTTTAACACTCTCTTAAATATCAAATATCTCAATTTACCCTGTTTTCCAACTTATAGCTCACGTTTTGTAGATCGAAATTTCCATTTCTAATACCTACAGTTTATTAACAACCTATTCCTAATACTTGCTACATGAAAAGATTAACTAGAAATCTATTCCAAGTACTGATTATCGAACAAATAGTAATTCAATCATCAATTATCACTTGTGTGTTTCAAGAGTGCAGTTTATTTTATTTTGCTAATATTCTTTTATGCTGATTATTACCAGGTGCAAGACATTGAACTATTCAAATATCAGCTTCTTCAGATGTATAGTGAGTGGGTTGTTGTAAGTATTGTTGCTTTTGACGAAGTGAAAATATTGACCCTTACTAGGGGGTGACCCATAACTAGGTATAATACGTTACCAGCAAAGGCAACTTCAAGGTCCTAGCCTCATGGCCCATTAGTTGAGTTCTTACAGGGTTTATGATGTTTATAGAGTACACTAAAGAGTTAGTGATGGGGGACACCTTGGCATTCATTCACGAGTTTAAATGATATGCTGGAGTTCAATTCCTCATGGAAATATAGTTATTTTAGAATTGTTGAGCCAGATAGTTTTTATATCATCTCATATTTAAAGCCTGTTTCTAGTCTATACTATTGTATTGTTTATGTGATTTATACACTGTGAAAAAAATAATGTGTCTTTTGGCCTAGATATTATTGTGAAAACTATTATTTGAACATGGATTATAATGAGCTACACGAATTTTTAGGCCAAGCCTTACACTATCACAAACTCCTTGATATACAATATAGCTGTCTTAAACCAGATGTGCAAAAGTGGTTATATTATCTGACCTTACAATTGTGAGTTCCAAAATAATCCACCAATTATCTCATGATAATAGAGAGTTTGCGCAAGGAGAACTAGGTGGCAGGAAAACAGGTTATTTTCTGTTAACCTAAAGGTCTTGGACATCCAGGAGGGTAGCGAGACATGGAAGAGGTGTAAAATATGGCTTTTCAGACCTGAAGAGATCCAATCACTTCAGAACAATAAACCAGGAACAACACACTGCTTATTTCGGGTTTTATTAAAGGAATTTACTGATGATAATATTGGGCATTCAGTAGTAGATTATCACCTGTTCTATGATGGTCAGTATGGTTAGTACCCAACTTGTGTACAAGTATCTGAGAATCCTAATTTGCGAAGGTAACAAATTTGAGTGCAATGCGGTATTACCCTACTCCATGCCGATCTTTCAGCTACGAACCCACATTGATCTGATGTGCAAACTTATTCAGAGACCTGGACCTCTTTTCCTTTAACTGCCCCCCAGTTCCTCTTGCACAAACTCTCTAATAACATGCTTTTTTATTTTTATTTTTTTATCATATATTCGTTGTTAAGGTACAAGAAATCGCATGGAGCGCTAGCTATAGCGAAAACAAAACCCACCAAACTAACAACCCACACCCGCGTCACTCCCTCATCGGAAAAAACCAAGCCCCGCAAATCCAGAGAACGCCCCCCCCCCTGCCAGCACCTAAGACAAAAGCACGATGAAGCAATACTTTCCTCCAGATACGTAAGGAAAGACATCATAGACATGAAACCAAAACAAGACAAAACCCTTCGGCGGCCCCCAAGACAAATGAAAAGATTCTTATGGCACCAAGTGCGGACAGGGAGGAAAGAATAAAACCACTATTGTGCAACCTTAAACAAAAAGTAACTCGAGAGCCCAAACCAAAGGGTACAGGGGCAGGCTATATCCCAACAAGGCAAAAGCCAGGGGGCGGCACCGCTTCAGACTTTACCATGAGCCAAGGAGGTAGTGCTATACTGTTACGGGGTAGCTAACATGGTAGGATGCCGGGCTAACTAGGCCAACGATATTTGCGACAACAGATGAATAGTCAGGAAGGCTCGTTAATAATCGTTTGATAAAGGTAAAGTAATACAGAGTAGTCAAATATAAAAGAGTTAAATATAACTCGCTAACTTGTTATATTGTTAAGGTCTCTTCTCCGTTGCTTGATGATTCTTCAACCACCGGGAGAGGTCTACTATTTATTCTAATGTTCATGCTACTTCGACTTCTTTAGTTAAGAAGTATCTTCTTAACAATTCACTTCGTCAGAACAAAGTGCGAACACCGTTTGACCCTGAAAACTTGCCCAGCTCAACTCAGAGAATCTCCTGAACTGCTCTTTCATCTGAGGGTGTCTCCACTCCACCGGTAGACAGTCTTTGATCTCTTCGTCATGATAGACTATATATGAATATGCAGTCCAAATGCCTACATACCAAGAGTAATGTGGAATATGGAGTGATCAGTTCTGATATTCAGCTATCAAAGCATTATGCAGCAATATGCATATGCGACTAGAGTAAGAGGAGTAGTGTTCTCCAAACATTGTTCTAATCAGCTAAACATATCTTGAAACATGCTCTCATCCAGAGGTCCGAGTTATCTTTCAGATGCCTCTGGGAAGCTCATAACTTCGGGAGCATAGGTTCGGATATATCGTCATCCTGTTGAGCCATATACCTCGCTCTTTATTATCAGGTAAGCTATTCCTGCTATGGTAATATATACCATGACACAGCATAACCTAATGCAAGGTTCGCGATGGTAGAGCAAGTCGCAGGAGCGGGAGGAGGACGAGGGGAGTCACCCAGCGAGGTGAGCCACTTAGCGGTGGAGGTGCCAGCTATCGTCAGGGGCAGTAAGGTGCCAGCTAAAGGGGCAGTAGGGTGCCAGCCAGTGAGGGATGTAGCAGTAGGGTGCAAGCCGATCTAACTGTGGGAAGCGGGAGGAGGAAGGTTGGCCAAACAACCGAGAAGTACAAGCACGGAGGACGGAGAAAGGGCCACAGTTTTTCGAATGCCGACCGTACTGACCGAGCAGCTCAGGAGAGTTTGCAATACCAGAGAGCAGGGCCATCAGGGCAACTACTTCACTGATAGCCCGAAACTAGCGACCGTATGTTGACGGAGGAAGGCGGGTTGCCCACTGTCCAAAACTCTAAGCGAGACGCCTTGCAAGATGCGGAGTGAGGGGTAGCCACGTCAACGCAAGCGTGCTAAAACGAAGACAGAACGGAACCAGGAAGGAATCCATAACCCCACGGAGGAGAGGCTAAAGGCCCCAGAGAGAGGAAAGAGATGAAGGAGTGATGAACCCGCGAGCAGGTGCCACGGACGGGGAAGATCAGAGGCCGAGGACACTCTCACGATGATTTCCCATGGTGTTGAGATTTCAATCCCTGGAGGTGGAGCAGACGAGAAAGATGTCTCTAATAACATGCTTTTTTTTTTTTCTCTTTTTTTTATTTTTATAATCATGTATTCGTTGTTTAAGGTACAAGAAACGATATGGAGCGCTAGCTATGACCGAAACAAAACCTATAAACAAACCAACGACCTGCTTCACCCCCTCATGGGAAAAATCAAACCCCTCTAACCCAGAGCCCATCCTCCCCCCCAGCAGCACCTAAGACGAAAGCAAGATGAAGCAATACCTTCCTCCAGACACGTAAGGAAAGACAAGTATAGAAAAGAAATCAGGGAAAGACACAAACCCTTTGGCGGGCCCCCCAAAACAAAAGAAAAGATTCCTACGGCACCAAGTGCCGACGGGGAGGGAAGATAAAACTATTGTTGCCGGATGCCTAAGGGAATTCCCCACACCTAACGGCTTAGGGGCAAGGCCTTGTCACGGGCGGACTGCCCGGAATGTCGGCGACGCTTCGGACTTTAGCATGGGCCAAGGAGGTAGTGCTATACCATGACACAGCGTAACCTAATGCGAGGTTTGCGACCGTAGAGTAAATCGCAGGAGCGGATGGGGAGGGCGAGGGGAGCCACCCGGCGAGGAGCGCTACTCAGCAGCAATGGTGCCAGCAATGGAGACGGGGCAGTAACGTGCCAGCTGGACGGCAGTAACGTGCCAGCAAAGAGGGTGCAGCATTACGGTGCAAGGGGATCCGACGCGCGGGAAGCGGGAGGAGGAAGGCTCGCCAAACAACCGAGAAGTACGAACACGGAGGACGGAGACGGGGTCACAGTTTTTCGAATGGCGACCGTACCGATCCTGCAACTCAGGAGAGAGTGCAATACCAGAGAGCAAGGCCACCAGGGCAACTACTTCACCGATAGTCCGAAACTAGCGACCGTGTGTTGACGGAGGAAGGAGGGTTGCCGACCGTGCAAATTGCTAAGCGAGACGCGTCGCGAAGTGCGGGGTAAAGGGTAGGAACATCAACGCGAGCGTGCTCAACGAAGACGAACGGAACCAGAAAGGAATCCATAACCCCCCGGAGGGGAGGCCAAAGGCCCCCGAGGGAGGGAGGAGATGAAGGCGTGATAAACCCCCGAGCAGTTGCCACGGGCGGGGTAGATCAGAGGCGGAGGACACTCCCACGATGATTTCTCATGGTGTTGAGATTTCAATCGCTGGAGGTGGAGCGGACGAGAAGGATGGTCTCTAATAACATGCAATTGTACAGTTATATAAACTACCATGAGTCAAATAATCTTATTGTATAAAAATCAACAGACATATAACTAATACGTATTACTTATGGGAAATATGCTTTACTTAGTTACAATATGTGACACATGTTATCAATGATTGTATTCTTCTAGTTGGGAGTAAAGAGTTCTATGATTAACAAATATCCATAGATTATAAACTCTTAAGAGATTAGGGATCACTGTAAGGCTTATTAAAAGGCAACATGTAGATGATTTGAAGTTTAGTTACTGGAAGGGATTGGAGGGGCTGATGAAAGTAGCTATAGTCAAGAAATAGTTTTAGGTAAAAGGAGATATTTTTATTATGCAAACTGTACTTCCTTCTCTAATACCTCAATCTTATAAATCAAGTAAGCATATGAGATAGCAATTAAAAATATAAATATGAGTAATTTAGAAAATATAGTAGACTGGATTCAGTAAAGAATTGAGTCATTGTTGTTCAGACTAGAATATTACGACATTTGGAATGGTGATAACAATTCATGAATAAGCAGATAGGGGTTTCAAGGTTTATGACAATCCAAATTTAGAGGTAGGCAACCCTCTAATACCTAAGAGCTTTCGCAGCAAGCAGAGTAAAATTACAAGATGGGAATAATGAAGGAGAAAACCAAACCTTAAACGATAGCAAGTGCTAAGGGTAAGTCTGCCAAACTCCTCCGGTTAGTCTACAGGGTTCTTAGCCATTCAGAGGAGGGGATGTGCTCAAGCGATTAGGCAAGGGTTTGTAAGACATTGTGCCATCCACAAAATTCAGAGTTGAGTGGCTAAGGAGTCTTTGTAACAAATGTGCCTCAGTTTGACTGACTTGTCTAATGTTGTGAGTGCTGGATACGAGAAGGAGGGACCTTTCAGATCAAGAAGTACAAACAAGCTCATGACAGGGAAACACATATCAAAGACAAGCTTGTATTTCGGAGAGCTATCTTTTCTATCGTCTGGAAGTAATGCTATTTTCAAATACATAAATCCATGTGTGCTCTGCAGAAAGTCTCTTGAATATAATCATGCCATTTCCTTTCATTCTCATACCAAAATCATACCCTTCATTCACCTCATTTGGTTCTCCCCTTTCCTGCATCCTGGATCCTCACATTGCAGACTTTACTGAGTTCCAGACTCCAATAAATACGCTGTCATTCATTGACCAGCCACATTCTCTGCTATACTGGCATCCAGCTGCTAATTAGTGTAAAAAATTACAATGATAATAATAACAGCTCTCCTGGGAAAACAGGATCCTCTCCCTCATATCTTACAATAATAATACAATCGCAAATCCCTGAAGTCAATATCTCCTATCTGGTGAGATACAATATGATGGGACAACTTCCCTCTAATACCACTTAGCACTATGGCAGCATTTGCCCATATACTAAGTATATTGACAAAAGAATCCCTATATCGAAAAATACAGTTTATCTTCTCTTTGCTTCTTCAAGTTGGCTCATTTCTCTAGTTAGACCTAAGTACCTTAAAGTAGGCATCCTTGAAATTGTCACCTTTTGCAGCAATATATTTGTAGGCAAACTCTATAGAAATTAGGTGGTTTATATACTAGATATCACAAGAATTTCACCCTTCTGACTACTCCCTCCAATAGCAGCTAGTGTACTGTGACTCCTGGAATGTGTCAGATAGTGAACAGGTAACTAATGAAATATTAGAACCTACTTGTCTAAGGATGATTACCCTTCTTATCTCCTCTAGCCGAGATTTCTTTGTTTCTTTTTTCATCCCCTCTGCTGTCTTGACTAATACCTATTGAGGACTCATTAGGCTTGTTCCTGAAACAGTTGTTATTTATATTATTACACGTTAGGTTTCTTCTGTTGAGTGCTTCAAATTTGCCTAAGAGTTCACTGGCAGTATCCAATGCTAGGACACAGGATCTCTTAGCTATCCTAGATAGACTCTCTCCTGATTATATGTAGTTAGGAATTTCTCACAGGCCAAATATTGGTAGCCCTTCAATGTGCAACCAAGGCTTCGGAACCAATAACAATATCTTTCACTCTTGACAATTGAGCTTGCCCCATGCTATATTGATAATAGAATATTTTCCTATGAGGCGATGACTCTTCTTGCTTGTTATCGCTTCATTAAATATGATAGTCACTCGTCTCCTATCAGGGTATCATTAACCCTTCAGAACTACTTGGCAGTTGTTGTTATAGTTGCATTCGGTAGGCTTGCATTGATCGCCAGATCAATTTAAAGTGAAAAGTAATACCAAGTACAAGCAAATGAAGTAATATTTTATTCATAAAACTTAGAACTAAGAATATACATAGACAGTAGCGTGAAAATCTTCTTCTTATAGTGAAATGTCCCCTGTTTATATCTGATCTTCACTCCACCCTTATCCTGAACACTAATCTATATTAGTCACCCAATCCGCATGATTACTCATAAAGGGTTGTACTATACAATCAATCACCTTACCCATATGAGTCATCTGTGCAATAACCCTTAACCAATAATATGTCCTGAGACAAGTCATGCGATTGCGTGAATCACATACTTGAAACTCATGACTCATAATATGAGTCATATACGAAAATCATTACATCATCTGACGTCACAATTGTGAATTATAAAATGAATCATCTTATCATAACATAATAATAACTCGCTATTGTGTAGTCATGTGAGATACTATGAGTCAACTGACTTCATAGCATGAAACATAACATGCCTATTACTATTAAGCATTAGTCATGTGAAATCTGCCTTACTTAGCCACAATTTGTAATAGAAACGTACTTTGCTGAGCTGGTCTGTAAGAAAGCTTATTAGTTATTGAAAACAGGTAAATATATTGCACCTTGAGTGAGAATATTACCCTAAGAGCGATTTGCTACCCTAAGATAATATGAAGTGGGTATACACTCATTTGTGGTTGTAAACTAAGAGAGTTGAGGGTGCCTGGCTTGCAGCAAGTACAATTTTTCTATAAAGGAACTGACTATATAAAAGGCAGTCAAGGTGAGTAAGAAACCACCGACTGGCCCCAGGTGGACAACGCCCATAAAGCACTGACAATCCCTCCACCCCCCTTCCTCCCGACGTCACACTCCTTGGGGGTCTGGTTCGATACCAACTTGAACAAAGTCACGGCCACACTGGCCCTCCACACCCCCCTCAAACCCATCACCCACAGATCAAAACCGTGGTGGTCTACATCACTCTCAGCGCTTCTTAAGGCCAACAACTCAACGCTAAGGGCATCCAAGAGGGACCGCCACGACTCCTCAATCCTGTAGGCAGCCAGGGCCACCCGTTTCGCATACGTCAAAGTGATGAAAAAAGCGAAAAGGGAGCACTGGTGTGGTTTCCTGGCAACAGCGACCTCGCAAACTGTTTGGACAGCCAAAAGATTCGGCACTGGCCTTCCCCCCTCGCGCTTCCCAGAGCTACCTGGGGCTGCCACGCAGCTTGAGCTTACCAAGGCCCTACTTAATCACTTCTTTCCAGGTAGTCGAGTTGGCAACCCATAGACGATCCTCCTCCCTTACAAGGACGCCATGTCCCTAGAGGCAACAGAGATAGACAGGGCTTTAGCCCGTTCCTCCCCCGAGTCGGCCCCGGGCCCTGATATGACTCACAATTCAGTCTGGAAGCACATCAACAGCGTGGCACCTGACCTCATTCTCCACTTACTATCCCCCCTAGTGTCCCATGGGTTCCACCCTCCCTCCCTGAAAAGAGCTGACGTCATCGTCTTGGATAAGCCAGGAAAGCCGTGCTACTTTTCACCCTCCTCCTTTCGAGTTATCATTCTTCTCCACACCTTTTCGAAAGTAATCGGGAGGATGATGAACGGTCGCCTCTCCTGCCTGGCTTGGGTGATGGGCCTCGTCAACCTCCACCAATGCGGTTCCCTACCAGGTTTGTGAGTGGCAGACGCGTGCAGCATCCTCACACACGAAATCAGGATCCTCCAGATGGATAAAAGGAAAGTCTCTACGCTCTTCCTTGACATTAAGGGCAGTTGTGACAACGTTAACCCCTCCACCCTCTGCCGGATTGTTTTCGCCAAGAGGGTCAACCGCTACCTGTTGTCCTGGACGCGGTCTTTCCTCATGGGCCAATCCTGCCGGCTGCTCATCCAAGGATCGCCCAAAGTCTTCGCTCCTGTCTCAGTTGGCACCCCTTAGGGTTCCCCTGTCTCGCCCCTTCTTTTTGTCCTATATGTTTCACACCTCCACCGCGAGATCCCCTATGGCCTCACCCTCTCCGACGTCGACGACTTCGCCCTGACGGCCACGTCGGCTCCCTATCCCCACAACGTCCAACTACTGCAAGGGCAGTATGCCATACTGAAAGCCAAAGGCTCCCGCCTTGGAGTGAGCTCCTCCATTCCAAAAACTGAACGAATCAACTAGCGAACAAACAGGGACTGGGATCCACCTTCGCTAGCCCCAATCCATCTGGAAGGGGCAGTTTTCCACCCCAAGAATGAGCTCACGTGGCTCGGTTGCTGGTTCACTCCTTCGCTTGCCACCACTCCGCACTTTACCAAACGTCTAGCCAAAGCCCAAGCGGCTTTTGTGGCGGTCAAGAGGCTCGCCCCACCTGGAATGGGCCTTCCCCGCTACCTCGGCCACCAATTAGCGGCCTCCCTGCTCTTCCCCATCCTCATCTACGGGGGTGACGTATTCTCCCCAACGGTCCACATGGCGAGAAAGTTAGCGGTCTTATGGCACAAGGTCCAGAGATGGTGTATGAACTGCTTTGCCTGTACCCAAACCGATATCCTGGCAATAGAGGCCCGCATCCCCCCCCTGGACTTGCTTCTGTCTTACAAGAAGCCCTTGGCGAAGCTCCGCCTGCTCTGCTGCCCCCCCCCAATTCAACCCTGCCCTGGCTAGACTAGCCCCCTCAGTGCAAACCCCCTCCCTCCACCGCCAGGCCCCTGACTACAGGGTCCTCCTGGTCGGAAATGCCGGTAGTCGCCTCCTCCTCCGATAGTACCAGCCCTGCCCCTCCTTGAAGAATACGGCGCATCAGCCCTTTCACGCCATCCCCCACTCAATGCTATTCCTCATGGGGGCCAACGGTCACGCCCTCCTCCCGGTGACCTCTCAACCCCCCCTTGCCGAAACCTACTCTGACCCCCCCGAGGGGCGATCCTACCCACAGCAAAGGCGGCGCTGCCGCGACCTCCTCATGGAAGAATGGGAGGCCTGGGCATCTGACCTGGCCAGATACCAGTACCGCCCCTCCCTCAAGCCCCACACCTTCATGGGCCTCAATAAATTCAAGGCGAAAGGGATCCACCAGATGAGATCTGGCAAGAGCTACCTCCGCGCCCATCTATCATCGGACAACAACGACCCCTCTGCCTGCCCCAGGTGCGACGAGTTCCCGGAGACCTTTGAGCACGAAATACTCCCCTGCCCAGTGATGGAGCCCGCCAGAGCCCGTCACCTTCAGGGGGTATCACACCTAGCCCCCAAAGTGGCCATCTGGTCATCGGCAGCCCTGGTAGGTGGCCTCTCCCGGTTCATTAGGTCGACGCGGACCGCCTTCCCCCCCGGCATGCTATTTCGCCCCACTCCTTCCCCTACTTCCCCTTCTTTCCGCTCATTTAATGTAGTCTCCTTTGGTTATGGTATGTCGTCTCAGGAGGGCTTGGTTTACTCTTTTTTTGTTTAAGTTGCTTGAAATGTCGCTGGTTAATAGGAGTGTTTCCTTACTTTACTTTTTATGATTTTCGCGCCCATATGTGGGCCAGGGACCAGTACAGACCCTGTTGAAGAAGATTGGTGATGGAAGTTTACTTTGTTTGTTTGTTTTGGATTTTGGATTTTGTTTTCACCATAGCTAGCGCTGCATGTGATTTCTTGTACCTTAAGAACGAATATATGATACAAAAATTATTTTTTTATAAAAGAAAAGTAAGTAAGAAACCAACCTTATGGAACTGAGAGTCTTCTTGAATGTAGTGGATTACTGATTCATGTAGGGAAAGAGATTGTGAAAGCTATAAGGACAAAGATAATCTCCCAACTCCTAGCACAAGGATATAGGTTTGCCACTAACAAACTTCTCTTCTCCCCTCTCCTTCTTCCCGCTATCCTTGTCATCATCGTTATCTTTTGCATCCTGTTTACCAGCTAGGTATAGAACTGGTGGTTAAGATATGAGGTTTAAGGTCTTATGGATCTTTGAAGACAATAAAGCCATGGGTTAAGTATATAAGTATGTTGGAACGTGGTATGGTTTAAGAAATCTGTACAAGTAGCATATACTAAAGGGTTTGTAATGAAATAGATCTTGATATTCAGTCACAAATTTAAATAATAAGCTAGTATTTAATTCCTGATAGAAATAGATATTTTAGAATTGTTAAGCCTGATAGTTTTTATATCATATCAAGTTCAAAACCTGTTTCTAGTCGATATTATTTTACTATTTATGTCATTTAGGAACTTTGACAAAATTGTCTCTTTTGGCTTAGATATTATTATGAATTGTATTTAAACAGAGATTGAACTGAAGTAGATAAACATTTATGCCAAGTCATCCATCGCAAACTATTTGGTGTATACAGAGACATCTTGAACCATATCAGGTGATGAGTATTAAATATTGGATGGAGTGTAGTGGGTTTTCACTTGGTGACTATGTCATTATTACTGCCTGGGGTCAACATATTGTCTCTCCTGCCCACTAGCTCTAACATAATTCCCAGCAGCACTGTAAGACTTGATGTATGTTTTCCCTTTCCAGGTGATTGTTTGCATAGCCCTATGTCCTCTCATTCCCTACTCTTCCCCTGTATTAGGCACTAGTGATTTCTACTTGTGATATTCCGTGACTAGACAAATACTTACTTGAAATCTGCTTATTTTGTTACTCTAGTCTGATTACTTCACCATTATGACATTTGATACAACGATCAGGAAACCACCTGAGTATATAGGATATTAAATATTGTACGTATATTATTAAGGTGATTCGGACTTATAGGTTCAAATAAAGCCTTCTTGGGAAATCACTCTAAGTATATGATTGTAAGTGTATAAGCTAACCATATTTCAAACTACTTCCAAGTATATCATTCTGGCTACATAATTGTAGGCCAATTGTTTGATAGTTATGCATCAAGTATCATCTCTATCATTTTACACATTTGGTTTCTCAGTAAATATTGCAGGTATTTGCTTCTAAGTATATGGCCTTTCGCTAATGGCTTCGTGCTTATAGCTTTAGGTGCCAGTTTATAAGTCTTAACATGCTGCTTTAAGCCTTTCATTCTAAGACCTTAAGTATACAAGGTGTCACCTCTTATATGCCTTGCATGCTATGCTGTTACAAATTATGACTAAGCAAGTCAGATTCAATGTGACTGATACCTATTAGCTATCGTTTTGTGATATTTTATACAATCATGTCATTCAACTTATATCATAGTATCTTGCATTACTATCCAATAACTAGTTATTGTTATATTATGTTTTGTTAATTGTTTTCATAAATTACAAGTATGAATCAGATGATGTAATAACTTTGGCAGATGACTCATATTATTAGTCATGGGTTTTATACAGGTAACACATTCAGGAAGATGTTTTATTTATAAGTTTTGATTGATTACTAAAGAATGATACAGTATTGACTTATGAGAGTCAACTCATGGATTTCCCACTATGACTCACTACAAGTCATAGAGGTCATATAATATGAGTTGATAAGTCCCCAGGGTTCCAGTTGTTGGAAGCTGCCTCTATAATGCTTGACTCTTGACCAAGACAATAGGGTCTTCCTGCAGTAATCTAAGTACTTTAATATAGTAAAACTTCCATTACGATTCCTCCTTCACTCTGTACATAGTACACCTTTCCTCTGTGAGAACCTAAGAGCTAAACAACAATCTTCTATCTAGGGGAGTAATGAACAGACAAACTTTGAGACTATTGTAATAGTCTGCAAGTATAGATACCTGACATAGAACTATTGAGATAACGTAATTTAGGATACAATGGCTCTTTACCTAGATGCAGCTCACTATGACAACCACTTGAATACCGGATGGATATTTTATTATCTGCACAACTAGTAGTATTACCATATTGAAAATATGTTAAAACTTAGTTTTCGAGATGGAGAATCAGAATCAGAATTTGATATTTAGTGATAGGGAGTAATGCTTCTTGTTTACTCACTTTATTCCAAACTAGTTCAAATAGCAAACCTACAATAATAGTAAAGAAAATTGAAACCAACTACAAATAATATAGTTTAAGCAAATAACATGATTATCTAGGCTGTTTATTTAATGTATGAACTGCTTTGGTATTTGTTTGTAGGTATTTAGGAAAGCAGTGTGACTAAAAGCAAGAATGGCTAAATAGGTGTCTTGAAATCCGAACAAGATAATATCTGCTCATCGAGTTTAGTAATGTTCCAACACCTTGTAATCTACTTCAATTTCATGATCCTAGATACTTTATAAACATTCCAGGCAGTTTGCCAACTTGAAGTCTTGCAAACTTTATTTCGAAGTTATTGAAATGTAATTTGGAGAGAAATACTACCCTCCAGCATTAACCATGTAGGCTACACATGCCGGATATGGCTAAAAGTTGTAGTATATAGTCTATTCATATAGGTAAAACTATAGTATAAGTTTTAGCAAGCTTGGGTATTGGAATTTAGAGATCTTACATCTTTACTCTAAAGATACTGAATTTTGCTTATAATATTTTGTCATGATAGATTTATGGTGCAAAATATCTAAATCCCAATCACCAAACTTACTAAAGCTTCTTCCACTCCTTTAGCTATATGAAGAGATGATATAAGACAGCTTGTGGTATCCTGCATGTCTAGCTTACATGGTTGAAGCTGTAGGATAGTATTTCTCTATAAATCACTTTCTAATAAGTAGAGAATAAAATGTGCATAGCATGGCCAACTGTCTTGAAGGTATATACAGTATCTTGGATTACGAAAGTGAAGTAGGTTATAATGTAGTGGGACATTCCGTGAACTTGAACTGCACAAGCAAATAGCATCTTGTTCAGACTTGATAATACATATTTAGCTATCCTTGTCTTTACAGTCATACTGCCTTCCTAAATCACTCCAAACCAATATCAAAGCAGTTTCTCAGGCTTTATTAAATAAATAACCTAGGTGATCATGTTATTTAATTAAACTATAATCTTTATACTTGGTTTCAATTTTCTTTACTATTATTATAGGTAAGAAGATATTTGAGCCAGTTTGGAATAAAGTCAGTATACAACAAGCATTATGGCTTACTATTAAATATCAAATTCTGATTCTGATTCTCTATTTCTAAAAGTACTTTCTAACATATTTTCAATATGGTATCACAACTAGTTGTGCAGATAGAAAAATATACATTTAGTATTCCAGTAGTTGAAATGAGAAGCCGAATCAGAGTACCTTGCTGGAATCCAGCAAATTTTGTTAGTTCTTGTCTGAGACCAGCAAGCAAGTCTAATACTATCTGAAGAAATAGTAGTACCTCCTCTCTCCAAGATGATGAAAAAGAAGACTAGCCTATGAAGTGTTCCAGGTTGTTACCTGTTTCTCTTCGTCCCTGGAAACAGGAGTTTTACCTTCCCCTTTAGTTGCTTTCACCTTTAGTCAATCATATTACTACCAAGTACACTCTCCCTCAAGCACAGTTTCTGATCAGGTTTTCTGGAATAACATAAACAATCAGAACACTCTCAAAGCTTGCCAGCAATGCTTTGAGAAGTTCTACAACCCTATATAGTTTGATTTCATGTTTCCCCACCAGTGTAATTTCGAATAGAATGACTATTTTGGTTACTGAATACAAGGCCACCAATCGATCCATAATGCAAAATATATAGAATATAGTATTTTTGTAAATCTTCAGGCTTGATACCAGTACCACTATTGCCATGAACATTTTTGGCCAAATTGCCCGATGTGGCAAATAATTGACTATATGTCCTGGAAACCACCTTATTTTAAACACAAAACTAGTGCCCTCATGATGTCTAACAGTTCTTTCATCTGCCTTGAATATACCTTTCTCGCTAAACCAGTGATGGGCATATTGCTCAAAACACCACTTAGCCTTTGTTATTAAATAATCATGCGGAGGGGGGTGTTTATACACTATGAATCAATCCTGTTGAGAACACTGTAGAGATTTTTTGTAAACAATATATGCTCTCCAGCGGGTCCTAAGCCGAGTATATGAAAGGCTATCCTCTGATAGCTCTATAAGTATAATTTTATGATATGATGTTTCATGAACACTATCTTTCAACACTTTACCACTCCACATAGTAATAAAGGCTTCAATTTCCCTTCTCACATACCCCAGGTAGATTTTCACCCCCTAGTTAACAACTGTTTCATCATTAATGGCATGCATCTGAAAATACAACCTTCTCACTGATCCCCAGCCGCAAATGGTTGTATTAGTCGCAATTGCATTATCCTTCACAGCGTCCTCCTTTAAATCTCCTACTATGGTGCTGCCCCAGTCTACTACACTCAATGCAGCTCATCTTTCCAATCTCTCCTATTGTCAGCCAAATTTGCTATTAAGTAACTGTAATAAATGAACAATCAATACCTATATGCAGCAAATATTTCTGCCCTGTTCCACAGGCTAATGTAATAAACACCAATATTATTATTCGTTTTCTATTTCCTTAAGAACAGCAATTTGGCTACTGAGACACCAAGTACAACAAATCAAGGAGAGCTACCAATATCCCACTTCTGATCTATCAGAGCCGCATCAGTGAGAATCCAAAGCTCACTTATCTTTTCTCTACTAAGTTGAAAAAGCAACTTGGCATATATTTTGACTCCTAGTGTATTGTCATTGAACAAATACCAATAGTGCTTGCTATGTCTGTAAACTGTTGGATAGCCACAATGAAGTATATGAGCCAGGATATATGAAAGACAAACAAATTTGCCTACATATTTGTTAGCAACTAAGTTGAATAAAATAAAAGATTTACCTATTACTGCACACCTCCTCCCCCAAGGTGACCAAATACCTTCTAATCAAGAAAGTCATCCCGCAGCTTATCATACATTTTACTAATACCTTGCCATCTGGCTCCCTCTGCTGCAATAAGAATGTTGCAAATATGCTTGTATTTATTTAGAATAGATATCTACTCATCTCACAAGGTAGATCCTTCTTATTATCTAGTAGCTTAAATTTGTGCTCTTGATCATCAGTCATAAATTGTATAATAGGAAAGAGACTCTTCATTGACCGACCTTCAGAGGCTAAGCTTATAGGCTGGCCAAATATTAAATTTGGGCTTTGTAACCATTATTGTAAAATCTTTAATAAGAGGTCCTTGCTTCCTCAATTGCTCATTATAAAGAGCTTTCATTTTGTATTTTAGAAGAAGATTAAAGGTAAGAAGAGTGTATTGAGAAAAGATGTGGAAGGAAGATTGTAAAAAAACTGAATATTCACTACCCAGTGTCTAGAGTGATGATGGTTATGTTGTTGAGAGAAAGAGAATGCAGCTGAAACTAAATCCAGTTTTTGGAAAACCACTTGCACAGTGGGCTTTCACTAGCACAAATACCCAAAACCCTAGTCACCATCAACATGGTGACAGTCACCCTTGCCTACTGACCAATGTACTATAATATGGCAGCCCACAATAGGGCTACTAGTAGTCCATCAGAGAGGAGATGTGGTTCTAAGTGGTGCTCAGAGTGGACAGAAATGGGAAAACACCCACCAAAAACTAAGGTCCTGTTTGGCAGGCCAACTTTTGTATAGTAACACATTGAAGATTGCAGTTTGTAAGGGTTTCAAAACTGCATTTTGTAAGTTGTGCGAAGCTGTAGTTTGTAAGGTATAGCTTGTTAAACAAGATAACAAAGTTTTATAAGGTAGTACAGACACTTTACATATGTGACTACTCCAGCTTAACCCTAACCAGAAGTGAAGATAATAACATCATTAGGGTAGTAAATCAAGTCTATTAGGGCAAACCCCCCTATCTACTAGTCACTAGTCCGCTTTCAAAACTCTCTTAAAACATAAACTACTATGCTACCAACCACAGTTTGCCTCACAAAAGTTCGCCTGCCAAATAGGGCCTAACAAAATAACAGTCACCAGCCATCTGCAAGTTGTGCCTTGCCCAAACATATATTCTTGGCTGAAATATCTGAGAGTGCACGATTCCAAGATAGGACCTGGCGAGCAAAGCTGTGTTAGGTGGTAGCTCATTATTGGCGAAGATCGGAAATGAGACTAATAACCTATTGGGATTGGTAGGAGAGTCAGTGGCATCGTGGGTTCTTTAAGTAGCGTGATAGTGTATATCAGAACATGATGGGAAAAAAGAATCGCCATCTAAACAATACTTATTATATTTGCAGACACTTGCCTAATTCCAATATCGGTCCATTCCGCCCCCTTCTCCTCAGGTACGAGCCCTTAGATATTCCCTAGCTCCACAACTCAACCTATGAATAAGACGCGCTACTTACAGTCGCACCCGATTGTCCCGGACCTCAATCTCCCGGATTTTTCGTTGTCACGCACGATTTCTCAAGATTTGTGCGGGCTGCGATACATAGAAATACACCTCGCTGTCCAGGACTTTGGGGGTTTTCGGACCGGATGCAAATTTAGATATCTCTAACCCCTGTTCACATTACAAAGTATATTCACTGTTCCGGATCTTCTCCTAATCCTAACCTCAAAAATCCTATCACAGCTGCTCAAAAGCACTATGCATGTCAGAATCAGGAGTTGACTGTCCGGGACAATGAAACATCCGGGAGAGTGAAATGGTTGATAAAAATGGTAAGGAAACCAACCTCCCAATACAGAACATGAATTGAAGGATTTCCTCTCAAACAATGAACTTGAAGCGAAATTACTGACTGAGAAACCGCCCGGCAATGCCACCATCAATCGGGCCTTGAATACGGAAGCAAAACAAGGAAAACACGCCAGAGCTGCAGAAATATGAGCTCTTGTTGCCCACCGTACTGAGTTGATCGCAGGTGGTAATCCGGGACAACGGGGTGCGACTGTATTTATAGAATTCTACGGTACGCTTCCTAACATCTCAGGGCACACCGGTAATTTGTGCGGGGGTGACTGCCTTAGGTGAGGTCATGTAACCACAATAAATGCTTAAAGTTGGAATGCCGACTTGCACTACTTTGATCCCATGCTACAACCATCACACCGCTTCGTCACAACCTTAAAAGATCACTTGCCACAACCACTGATACTCATACCACCTTGGAGGCATCACTTTCTTCTCTATCTGCAACCAACCTGCGAAAGAATGGCTGCCGTGCACACCCAGCAAGGCGACGTTCCTCCGACCCCTAGCAGCCCCCAACAGATAGAGCGTATGAGCCCACGTGAGATTCATTATTATCTTACCAAAGGGTTGGAGGGGGTAGAGCGTGAGGAATATCGTGGTATTGGCTCGTTCAAAAGAGGAGTCGATTCACGCCTTGATGCACTGAGTTCAGGTAAATCTAACCAATGCTCTACCCCGTATCTTTTTTTTGGCCCAGTCACACAACACCAGCTTGAGAATATCGAGCGTGTTCGCGATACTCGCTACAAGAGACTCCGCTTCCTCTACTTAAACGAACCACAAGCATTGATTGTCAAACTAATGCCGGACCCAATCACAGTATTGGTTGTCGAGGAGTTTGGGTATGCACTTCGGAAAAAGATCGAAGAGAGGGGTCAAGGAAGGGAGATCTGCAGTATGGGTGGCACAACTTACAAAGGCCCGGATAGCAGGAAAGAAGCCGATGGGGCATTCAGACCTCGCTTGGCCCGCCGGGATGTTTATGACTGGCCCACAGTGATTCTAGAATGCGGGCTCTCAGAGTCCCCAGGGCGTTTGACTGCTGACGCGTGGTGGTGGCTCTATAATTCGGGGGAGGCGGTCAAGATTGTCATCCTTTTTTTTGTATCCACCAGCACGAAGACCATTACCATATAGATTTGGGAACGAGCGGAAATTGAGAATAGAAGAGTCACGCAGCCTGAGGGAAACGATGACTCGGACCAGGTTGACCTTCCCGTGGTTAAACAAACCACAACCGTTAGCGCAGAACATATTACCAGCACGTTAACCTTCAGCTTTGAGGCCATTTTTCTACGTGCTCCTAAAATTAAACGGTGTGAAGGGGATTATACCCTCACAGAGGCCGATTTGAGAGCCTATTATGAACAGGTATGGTCCGATGTGATTGAGAGCTCAGAACCAGAAGACTGTAAGTCAATCTTGGTCAGGCCTTACTTGAATTCTAGTTAAAACTAATTCTAGCAGCGTCTGGAACAGAAGAGGATAGCTGACTCTGTTTGTCGATGGGAACTTCCGGCGGCGCCCCCCCCCCGGGGAGGGGGGGGGGGGGGGGGGGGGGGGGGTGGGGGGGGGTTGGTTGGGGTGGTGGGGGGGGGGTGTGTTGTTTTTTTGTTTGTT